>Ga0137384_10004345_pt1 | contig 11356 bp, 7 predicted proteins | sample SagtaG_2_FD_104922 | JGI IMG/M metagenome (GOLD analysis project Ga0137384, IMG submission 104922) | Vadose zone soil microbial communities from Sagehorn Ranch, Mendocino, California, USA - Sage2_R_60_16 metaG | ecosystem: Environmental > Terrestrial > Soil > Vadose zone | place: USA: California...
AAAGCTAGGGACGCAGGGGACTGCGTCCTTACCTGCTGTAAATCGGCAAACCATTCCAGCCGGAAGACGAAAACAATTTTCCAAGGCTGCGCGCATGCGCTTTCGCCGGTTCATGGCACCATCCTGTCAATGATTAAACACAAATTCCTTGGCATTGAGCAGCGACCAAAAGATGTCGTTCAACACCTGCTCAGGGCTGGTATCGGCGCTGACGAATGCCTCGAGCTTGGCCGCCTCGTCACTCGTCGGTTTGCGGCCCAGGCAGCGGAGGTAGAGGTTCTCAATGACTTGTTCGGGCGCCTGTCCTTGTTTGAGGAGTTTCTTGACCACGCCGCCTTGTTCGATCTTGGTTTGCAGAGTGTCGCCGTTGAGCAGGTGCAACGCTTGCGAAAGGTTCGGGTCCGTCTTGACTTCGCACGAACATACCGTTGTGCGCGTCGCCCGGCCAAAGGTGGTGAGAAAGTAATTGGCCGTGTTGCCGTCGGCGATTTCCACCGCGCGCGCGCCGCGCGGCAAGCCGGGGAATTTGTCCTGGGTCTCAGTCACCTGGCTGATGCAGTCGAGCAGGACTTCGGCCCGGATGCGGCGGACGGCGGCCTTGCTGAAGTTGCGGTCGTCCGATGCGTTAGTCATGTTGGGATGGCTGCTGAGTTGATAGGTGCGGGAGGCGCAGATGTCGCGGACCAGCCTCCGGAAATCGTATTGGTAGTCAATGAACTTCGCGGCCAACGCGTCGAGCAAGTCCGGGTTTGACGGCGGGTTGCTGATGCGCACGTCATCAGCGGGTTCGATGATACCCCGGCCCATGAAATGCGCCCAGACGATGTTGGCGACGTTGCGCGCGAAATACGGGTTTTGCGGCGAGGTCAGCCAGCGCGCCAGCACTTCGCGCCGGCTCTGGTCTTTGATTTCCGGTGCTTCGCCGCCGAGGAATTTAGGGCGCATCGCCGCGCCGGTCACCGGATGTTTGACCTCGCCCTCGCTGCGGTCGAAAATCACCGTCTCTCGCGGATCGTCGCCAGGCTTATGGCCAACCTGGGCGAAGAAGGCAGCGAAACCGTAATAATCGTTCATCGTCCAGCGGTCGAAGGGATGATTGTGGCACTGGGCGCACTGGATGCGCATACCCAGAAACACCTGGGCGGTGTTCTCGGCCATCTTCAATGCGTCCGGCTCGATTTGGTAGTAGTTCGCCGCTGGGTTGCGGAAATTGCTCTCCGAGGCTGTTAGCAGGCCCTGCACAATGCGATCCAGCGGCACGTTGGTCAGCATTTGGTCGCGGAGCCATTCGAAGTAAAGCTCCGTCGCCTTGGGATAGACCCTGTTGTCACGCGAGCGGATTTGGAGAAGCTCGGCCCATTTCATCACCCAGAGCTCGGCGAATTCTTTGCGCGACAGCAACTGCTCTACCAGGCGGTCGCGCCTGGCGGGGTCTTTGTCCTGACTGAATTTCTCCACTTCATCGGGCGTCGGCAACGCACCGATCAGGTCCAGAAACGCCCGACGAATGAACGTGGCATCGTCACACACTTCGGATGGGATGAACCGAAGCTTCTTAAGCTTGCCGTAAACAGCTTCGTCAATGTAGTTGCCGGCGGCAACTTCCGGCCACCGATAGGGCAGGTTCTTCGGTACGACGATCACCTGGGCTCCCACGTTGAACTCAGCGAAGCGCGCCTGGATGAATGCTTCGCCGCGCTGGCCGGCAGTGACGAGCCCGTCCTCGCCCGCCTTGGCAGTTACGTCGTTGTTGCTGATGAAGACCGCCAGCGGCGTCACGTCCCGGTCGGTGCCGTCCGAGTAGCTGGCGCGCACGACCAATCGCTGCACGCTGTTGGAACCTTCAAGCACGGCGGACTTAGGGAATATCTCGATACCCGTGACCTTGGGGATTTCGGACGGGTCCTTGGGCGCGCCGGCGGCCAGCCAGGCAATGAAGGTCTTGCACAGATCGCTGTTCGTGCCGAAGCGCACGCCGCCGGTGTGCTGGACTGCGCCGAGGCCCTTCTGGACGATGAGACTCTCCTGCGGAATTGCCAGGTTAATGCGGCGGCCAATTTGCTCACGAGTAAGCCGGTAATAATCTCCGTCCGGGTCGAAGCCGAAAAGGGAAAGACGGAAGCCGTCTTTACCGCGCGAAGAGCCGTGGCACGAGCCTGCGTTGCAGCCGGCCTTCATGAACACGGGCATGACATCGAGCTTGAAGCTGATTGGCGGTTGCGCGGTGGCGTTCGTGACCAGCACGGGCACGGCCAGCGCGCGACCTTTGAAAGAGACGCGCAACTCGGTCTTGCCGTCGGCGAGCGGGTAGATTGTCGCATGGTCGAGGCGGGCGAGCTTGCGGTCGCCCAGCTTGTAGCCGGCTTGAGCGGTCACATCACGAGTCACCCCGTCCGAATAGGTGGCTTGGACGACGACATGTTGGCGGGACTTGGCTGAGGTAAGGTTGATTTCGGGCGGATAGGCTTTCAGTTCAGTCAGTGATGGGTTGCGTGCGCCAAGGGCGGAGGAGGCGGAGAAACTCCAAGCTCCAAACCCGAAGCTCCAGAGAAGCGCCAAACTCCAAGCTCCGGAACCGGGCCGCGCTCGACTTGGCCGGTGCGGTTCTGCCCCGGGCTGGCCAATCGTCTCGCAGTGGATCTTGGCATTCTGCTTCCCCTCTCCCATCCGATGGGAGAGGGCCAGGGTGAGGGCTTGCGGTTTCCCTGGAGTTTGGAGCTTGGTGCTTGGAGATTTATCTGCCCTCGGAGCTTTTTCTGCCTGCGAATTCATCGGAGCCTCACTTCTTGCTGTCCACGACCGCGATCTTGTTGTGTTCTTCCTTTTGCGGCACCACTCGCAAAATGCCGCCCGAAGCGATCGTGTGCGGAATTACATCGCCGTTTTGCTTTATCTCTACCGCGCAAAACAGGTTCTTGTGCGAACCCGTCGGGCACTTTGGGTCCACCGTCAAATCGAAGACTACTTCTTGATCGTCTTTGGTAATCTCCTGGTCCGCCACGGTAACCTTTTCCGGCAAGCCCAGCAGACGAATTGTCGCCTTGCCGTCAAAGGGTTTTTTCTGTTGCAAATTGACCGTCAGCTTGCCCGATTTTCCTGGGTTCACCCACAAGGTCTCCATCTTCCCAGTGAGGAACGGCGTTGCTACTTCGAGATTCGCTAATTGCGACGACGTATAAACCTCGCCTCCGTCCACCGTCGCATGACCCAGCACCGCGATCTTCCACACGCGCGTCTCGGCGCCGCCGCCGGCGTTGAGTTGATAGTACAGGTTCGTCTCCCCTTTGGGAATGGTCGCTTCCGACTGAGAACTGACGCCCGGCGGGTTCCACACCATCTTAACTTCGATCGGCTCGTCGAAGCCGGCCGCGCGGTCGGCCACAATTCCCAGGCGCATCGAGCCCGCCTGCACCAGCGGTACTTTGGGTTCCACCAGCCGTAACTGGAACGGCGCTTCCTTGGTGACCGCCACACAAAGTTTATCAACTCTGGTGCCGTAAAAGCTGGTGTTGTTCGGTCCTTCCACCAGCTCGATGTCCTGTCGAAACTTGCCCGCCACAGTTCTGCTCTCGTTCGTTCCGCTGGCCGTCAGATCCAGCAACTTGCCCCCGATAGGCGCATCGTCCGCGGCTTCGAAAACCAGCGGCATGGCCTCGCTGTTCGCCGGCATCCGGTCCGCCAGCATGTTCACGCCCTGCGGCAAGTCCTCGATGCCAAAGACCAGCTCGCCCGTGAAGTTGGCGCGCTTGGCTGAGATAAGGGTCGCGAACCGATTGCTCCGGGGAACGGCGATGAACTGCCGCGACTGCGTGTCGTTGCGCGCTACTTCAGGAATTTTCAACTCCAGGCCCGGCTGCACGGGGGTAATCTCCACGCGGTAGGTGAAATCGCGCCCACCCTCCCGCAGCGCGTCCCGGACGCGGACAAAGTAGTTGGTGCTTTCCGCTGGCGTAAACTTCAACGAACTGTCTGCCCCAACGGCGTCGTCGTTCGAGGCGATATTCTTGCCGCTCGGATCAAGAATTTCCACCTCGGAATCCATCGGCGAGCGCAGGCGGCGAGCATACACGTTGACCTCCAAGGCGACACCTTTGGTGGCGTTGAAACGAAACCAGTCTTGCTGGCCTTTCTGCGACAGGACACCGTTCAGGGCGAAAGGAGACTGGAGATCTGTCAACGTTGCGTGTTCACGGTCGTGGTTGGGCGCGGCGGCCAGCACATTCGGAAACGCTGAGACGCGAATCCAATTTGGCGTTGGCGCCGGCAGACCGTCCAGCTCGGCGAACACGCCAAACTTTTCCTGGGGCGTGTCGGGCAGTTTCACCTGCAATGGAAAGTCGCCGGTGGCTTGACTGAAGCAGGTCAGGGTGAGTGCCTCGCCGGCCTTGCCGCCGAGCGGGTAAACGGCGGTCGGCCTGGGGAAGGAGCCGATGTGAAGACGGTATTGACACTTGTCGTTGCCGCCGTAAGCCACTTCGCGCAGGGTGACGATGTAGCTACCATCCCTGGGCACAATAAAGCTCACGAACGGATCTTGCAGCCCCAACCAGGTGTCAGCGGCATCCGCCAAAATCCTGCCCTCGGTGTCCAACACGGTGAGTCGCGCGTCCCAAGCGGCGCGTCCCAAACGCATCCCTTCAACCTCTGCCGAGAGCCGCTGTCCTTTTCTGACTTCGACCCGGAACCAATCCATGTCCTCGCCGGTGATGACGCCGGTGACCGTCGTGTTGAGCGACACTGGCTGCGCAGTGCGGGGATCATTGTTGGGTTCCTGTTCCGCGACGACCGGAAACGGGCCGACCAAGAAGGTCAGCAACTCCGACAAGCCGGTAGCCGTGCGCAGGCGCAAGTGATGTTCGCCAAAGTGGCAGTCCGGCGCGATTTTCACTTGCGCGGTGACGGTCTTGTTGGTGATGAGCTCAAGCTTGAGGACCTCAATACCCGGCTCGTAGCAAATGATTTCCTCGGTGTCCTGCAGGCGATCACCGACGAAACTGACTTGGACCTCAGTGCCGCGCTGAGCGCCGGTCGAGAGCAGAGAGATAAGATGAGGAGAGGTTGCCTGGGCGCACATCGGCAAGAAGCTGCAGAGCGCGAGTAGAAAAGCACCAAGCTCCAGGCGCCTCTCCCCCTGGCCCCCTCTCCATCGGAAGGAGAGGGGGCCAGGGGGAGAGGCCAGGGATTTGAAGCCTTGGCAACTCATTGATCCACAGAAAACCATGGAAGCCCTGCCCTATCCTACGCGAGCAAGCCCTTCACCACTTCGCCGTCCTTCACGATCTTCACTGGACGAGCGCCGGCCAGCAACGTCTTTTCCCAGTCGATTCCAAGCAAGTGATAAACCGTGGCGGCGTAATCGGGCACCGTCAGCGGGTCATTGTCCGGTTCGCTTCCGGTTGGATCGGTTGCGCCGTGGACGTACCCTTGCTTGATGCCGCCGCCGGCCATCACGATACTGAATACCTTCGGATAATGATCGCGCCCGGCCGTGCGATTGATCTTGGGTGTGCGCCCAAACTCGGTCGTGACCAGCACCAACGTCGAATCCAACATTCCGCGGCGGTCCAGATCGCGCACGAGCGCGGCGAAGGCTTGATCGAAGTTTGGCATCTGGTTGGTCACACCGTTGCGGATGTTGTCATGATGGTCCCATCCGCCGTAAGTCAACGAAACGAAGCGCACGCCTCCCTCCACGAGCCGGCGCGCCAGCAGCATCCGTTGCCCAGCCGCATTGCGGCCATATTCGTCGCGCAGTTTGTCGGGTTCTTTTTTCAAATCGAACGCGGCCCGCGCCGTCTCCGAACTCATCATCGCGTAAGCACGCTGGTAGAAAGAATCCATCCCGGCCAATGCGTCGGATTTTTCCAGTGTGCTGAAGTGCGCGTCCACCACGGCCCGTATCTCGCGGCGTTGAGCAAAGCGCTTCTCGTCCACGCCACCGGGTAAATTGAGGTCGCGCACTTTGAATCTGCCGCTGGCGGGATCGGCGCCCAGGCTGAAGGGACCGTAAGCCGAGCCCAGGTAGCCGGTGCCGGCAAAGCTGTTTGGCTGGCTGGGTATGCACACGTAAGGCGGCAGGTCATTGCGCGAGCCCAGTTCATGCGAAACGATGCTGCCCATGCTCGGATACTGCACTGCTGGACTGGGCCGCCAGCCGGTGAACATGTTGTGCGTGCCGCGATCGTGGTCGGCCTCACCGTGGGTCATGGCGCGCACGACGCAAATTTTGTCTGCCACCTGTGCCGTCTGCTTGAGCGGCTCAGAAAAATAGACGCCTTCCAGCTTGGTTTTCGCCGTGCCCAGCGGCCCGCGATATTCGATGGGCGCCAGCAACTTTGGATCAAAGGACTCCTGGGCCGCGATGCCGCCCGGCAGGAAGATATTGATGATGGACTGAGCCCGGGCCTTGGCGCCCACGGACTGAGCTTGGAGTTTGAAGAGGTTTCCCAGGCTCAGGCCCAGGCTGCCTACCAGACCGACGAATAGGAATTCCCGGCGATTCTGCCGCCAGACGTGCTCAGGACTGTTGCAAAAGCAAGGACTGTATTCTGTCATAAAACGTATTCCCTCAAGGGGTCATAATTCCCATTCTACACCAATTTCCTCTCACGCGCGAAAAAAAATTCTGCCCCATAGGCCCCTGCACAGCGGCGATCAAAAGCTTATGACGTCGATCGCCAACGGCGTATTCAGAAGCAGAGCGCGACGACGCTCCTGTCGCTCCTTCAACGGACCTTTTTAGCTTCTCAATGCGGCTCGGGTTCAGGCAAGCTTTCGAACAGCAAGAGGCTGCTTTTGACTATGCGCATTTTGATCGCAACGGTGACGGCAGGCGGCGGGCATTTGGCGGCGGCAGCCGCTTTGGAAGAGGCTTGGCGAGCGTTGCGCCCGGCGGACGTGCTCGACAAGATTGATCTGGTGAAGTTCTTTTCCCCGCTTCATCGCAAGATCCATACCGACGGCTACCTCAAGCTGGTCGAGCACGCGCCTGACCTTTGGGGGATGATGTTCAACAAGACCGATAATCCAAAGCTGGCGCGGCGGCTGAATCGTTTCAAGCGCCTGTTCCCAAGTAATTCTCGTGGGCGCTTCGTCCGTTGCTTAACTCAGTTCAAGCCGGACGCGGTGCTGTGCACCCATTATCTGCCGCTCGAGACGCTCGGTCACTTGAAGGCGATAGGAGCGCGGCGCTCCAGGGCCGCAGTGGTGGCCAAGGTGGCTGGCGCTGCGGCTCACCGAGCCGTGCCCAAAAACCGAGCCGCCAGTCCGTTGGTCGTTAGTATCGTCACCGATTTCGAGGCCCATGCGCTCTGGATGGACGGGTGCGTGGACCTGTATTGCGTGGCGGCCGAGGCAACCAAAGCGCGGCTGATCGCGCGCGGGGCGGCGGCCGAGCAGGTCGTGGCCACAGGCATCCCCATCTCGGCAAAATTTTCGACCAAGCCGGATGCAAAGGGCGTGCGAAAAACCCTCGGTCTGCGTGACGATCAACCGGTGTTGCTGGTGCTCAGCGGCGGCTTCGGCATGGGACCCATCGAGGAGATCCTCGGCGAGTTGGATAACCTCCAGCGCTCGTTCCAAACCATCGTCGTAACGGGCCGCAACGAAGACCTGCGCCGCGAGTTGGCCGCGCGGGACAGAAAACACCCAACCCACGTGCTGGGCTATGCGTCGAACATGCACGAGTTGATGGCCGGCGCCGACCTGATGATTACAAAACCCGGCGGCTTGACCTCCTCCGAAGCGCTGGCGCTGGGCAAGCCGCTGGTCATTCTCAATCCGATTCCGGGCCAGGAAGCGGCCAACAGCGATTTCCTGCTCGAACGGGGAGCGGCGACCAAGGTCAATCGCGTCGAAGACCTGCCCTATCGCCTTGAGCAATTGCTTGGGTCCAGGAAGCTGGCGCAAATGTCGCGCGCGGCGAAGGCCATGGGACGGCCCGCTGCCGCGCAAGCAATCTGCCAGCAAGTCATCAAACGCCTATCGCCGCTGTCGCCCCACCACATAGTTGCATGAGTTGTATGAGTTGCATCGTTACATTGGTGACAGGTTGCATAGTCGGATTTCCAGGTTCCATAGTCGGATCGTTTGTCTTCCCGCCAAAGAACCCAGGCAACTCATGGGACCACCTGACTTCGTAACCTCGCGCTGTGCCCAAGCCGACCGACATCGTACTGGCCACCGGCGAGAGGTTCACCATTCTTTACGAGGACCGTTCGGTCCTCGCGATTGACAAGCCGCGTGACTGGATGCTGGTGCCGTTTTCCTGGCAGAACACCGGGTACAATCTTCAAGCGGCGCTGATTTCCTCCATTGCCGCCGGCGATTTCTGGGCGCGCTCGCGGGGCCTGAAATACCTGCGCTTCGTTCATCGCCTGGACGCCGAGACAACGGGCGTTCTGCTGCTGGCCAAGAGCCAGGGCGCCCTCCACACCTACAGCGAATTGTTCGAGAGCCGCAAGATGGAGAAGGTGTATCTGGCGGTCGTCCACGGCGCGCCCAGACAAACCCAATGGAGTTGTGAGCTGAAGCTCGCACCCGACCCACAGCGGAGAGGGAGGATGAAAGTGGATTCAGCACATGGCAAGGCAGCGGAGACCACTTTTCGGGTGCTCCAAAAGGTTGGAAAAACCGCGCTCATTGAAGCGCATCCGTTGACGGGGCGGACTCACCAAATCCGGCTGCACTTGGCCAAGTCGGGCCACCCTATAGTGGGCGACGAACTCTACGGGTCGCCTCGCGCGAATGGCCCGGGCCTCGCATTGCGAGCGGTCAGCCTGGCCTACCTCAACCCCTTCACGCGGCAGCCAGTGCAGATTCGGGCCCCCATGGACCAATTCGTGCGCGAATTCGGATTCGACGCTCCTGCCCCGCGCTGGATTCCTGTTTGGTAATTCCTACTACATCCGCGAAGATTTTTATCCACGGATTTCACGGATGGCGCGGATATAAAAGAAATCCGTGTTATCCGTGGCATCCGTGGTTAAATCCAATTTTCTCACACACACCCGCCGTTCCTTGCTGATTTTCAGACACACCCTCAGGCGGACCGCGTCTCCTCCTTGCACCGGCGGCAGGCGAGTTGGGAAGCTGGCGCTGGCGCAATTGGTCGTTTCTGCCCCCTGCGCAAACGGAGCGCGTGCCAAAGCGAAGGCACGTTAGCCATCAGTGTTGGCAGAGTCGCCGTGATCGCGATTTCTTCCAAATTCGTCAGCGCCACAAAAGGCATGACCATGCGAAACAACCAGCCCGGCCCGCCTGCGAAGAACACCAACACCGCCGTGCCGACCAGCCATGCTGAAACCTTCGCCGCCCAGGTGTGATAACTCGTCAAACGCTGGAACTTCGCGAAGCCAGCCACGGTTGCGGACAGGTAGCAGAAAATCCCCACCCCCAGCGATAGCCGCTCCTCCCGGACCACTTCGGGTCTGAGCCACCAGCCGCAGACAGGCAGGGACAGGTAGGTGATGAAATCCGCCCAGCTATCCAGCTTGGCGCCCAAATCGGAAGTTTGGTTAAAGCGCCGGGCGAGGAACCCATCGGCTGCGTCAGACGCCAGTGAGACAATGAGGCCGCCAAGAAAAATCCGCCGATGGCCATGCCACGCCAAGGAAAGCAAAACTGGAACCAGCAGAAGCCGAACAACGCTGAGCAGGTTCGGCAGGTGGAACATGGAAACAATGTGCTGCGAACAAGTCCAAATACCAAGCTCCAAATCTCACACACAAAACCAAACCTCCAGTTCCGGCGGCATTCCTCGGATCATGCGGGATCATAGTAGGTAGAAATCGAGCTTGCCACAGAAGAAGAGAAGAAGGGGACCTGGGATTGAATATCCTTCGTCGAGAATCCATTCTCCGCGCTGATCATTCCGCCATGAGCCCGAATACGCCGCATAAGCTCCTTGCCTTCTTGAATCAGGACTTCGAGGATCCGGCGGTGCTGGCAACGAATCTCCGTGTTGGGCCGTTTTCTGTAAACCAAGGCTGACTCAGACTGCCTGAAGTCGGCGATCTTGTGGAACCACAGGAAAGCTGTGGCGTACAACAACAATCCCGCGTTCCTGGTGTGAACAATTGGAGATGGATTGGCAAACCTGGCGGGCACCTCCCAAGCAGAGGTATGGTCGCGGCCCTTTCTCGATTTCCGGTGGGCAGAGGGCTTATCTGCTCCGTGCTGGCCTACCACCAGAACTGCGGGCCTGCACCGGGACTCGTCGCTAACTTCATCTGCTTGAACCTGCGCCATTCGACGTGGGTATCCAGGAAGCCGACATTGCATCCCGCCGGAGAGCCGCTACTGAGGTGCGCGCTGGTGTGTGGCACGCTGTACCCGCCCTGAATATCATTCCACGGGCTCCCTGCTCCCGCGGTACCGTCCGGATTGACCATGCCGCTGGTTCTCAGCGTCGCGCAAGCGTCCAGAACACGATCCGTCACGGGCTGCGCCGGGATCGTAACCAAACCGTTGACGATGGGCTGCGGGAGGATCTTGGTATTGATATTCGTGGGGTTCAGGTTTTGGAGGTCGCTCAGTGTCAACGCGTAGTCAATCACATGGAATACCCCGGGGGCAAACCTCTCCCACAACTCCTTGTTGTTCTGCTCGGTAAATCGCCATGCCGTGCCGGGGTCATAAAACGTCTTCCAAAGGATCCCGCTGTTGAGCATAGTGTAGCCCGGATCCCAAGGGAGGTCCCACGCCCAATTGCCCTTAACCCCGCCGGACGGCAAGTAGTCCCGGTTGTCATTCGCGTAGATCGTGAATGCGATATTCATCTGCTTCAGGTTGTTTTTGCACGCAGTGCGCAGGGCCTTGTCTCTGGCACGCGACAGAGCCGGCAGCAGCAACGCTGCCAAAATGGCAATGATCGCAATGACAACCAGCAGCTCGATCAAAGTGAAACCAGCCAAGGCGCGGGAGGGTCCGCCCAGGAATCTCCCGGCGCACCCCGCTTTCCTTTCAGGTTGAGCGTCTCTCATATTGTTTTTCTTTAGCCTACGTAGCTCATTCAAGCTTGCTTAAGTTAATCAAATCCATCCTGCCACAGGGCGGGAAACCGTGCTTCCCGCCCACCCAACTTTACCATGTATTCCGTCACTTTTTTCATCGGCTCAACCGGAAGAACGAGGCGCCCGTCGTGTTGACGACGACCTGATTGTACCCGTTCACGAGGCTCGGAGGGCCTGCCGGCGACCAGGTCAGAGGGTTGAGCGAAGAGTTCATTTGCAATGATCCTGTCACCGTTTCCGGCCAGGAGACGGTGACCTGTCCAGCCAGCGGACCCAGAGTGATAGTGAGCTGGCCAGACCTCGGCCCTGCGGCATAACTGGCAGCGATTTGCGCCGGAGTCATC
>Ga0137384_10004350_pt1 | contig 11346 bp, 13 predicted proteins | sample SagtaG_2_FD_104922 | JGI IMG/M metagenome (GOLD analysis project Ga0137384, IMG submission 104922) | Vadose zone soil microbial communities from Sagehorn Ranch, Mendocino, California, USA - Sage2_R_60_16 metaG | ecosystem: Environmental > Terrestrial > Soil > Vadose zone | place: USA...
GTACGCAGTTGAGAAGAAGCCCGTGAAGCGCTTCGGCGTCCTGGGATATCTGCTGGTCGGCGCCTGGCTGGGCCTGGGGTATAGTGACTTCCGCAGCTACCTACAACTAGACGAACGTAGTATCAAAATAAATGCCCTACAGGTCATCATTGGCAATACACAGCTTTATGGGGGAGCAATTAAGTATACATGGCAAGCGAAATGTGATGATGGGCTGCTGGATGTGTGCATTGTACCCAAACAGGACGTGCTCAAGCGCATTTTTCTCCCGTTGATCTTATTGTTGCGGGGCAAACAGCGGCGACAACTGGTACGCTATGAGCAATGTAAAACAATAGCAATACATACGAAGAAACCCGTTGCCATCCAACTGGACGGCGATCCCATAGGATATACATCAAGCAGCCCGGAGGCTCCCACAACATTCACTATCGCACCGCGCATTCTCAAGGTCCTCGTTCCGCAGAAGCCACCTGAGGGACTGTTTAGTGATACACTAGAGGACGGAAGTCTTTCGATTTGACAGTGCAGCAACGAAAGAAAGGATATATAGTTCATGTTTCAAATGACGATCCTCTACGGCCATCCCACTGATCCAGCGGAGTTTGATCGCTACTACACAGAGGTACATACGCCGCTGGTGCAAAAAGTGCAGGGCTTAAAGGGTTTAATTGTTACCAGGTTTGGGCCTGGACCACGAGGAGAGCAACCCCCATACTATTCAATGGCGTCACTCTACGCCGACACCCTTGAGGAGTTCAACGCGATAATGTCAACGCCCGAAGGAAAAGCAACGGGCAGAGACATGCGCAACTTCGCCACGGGGGGGGCTACCATACTCTACGGAGACCAGCAGATAATCATTCCCATACCCTCATAAAATCACCCGCAGCACTCCGATTGGGATAAATAGAGAGACGCGCCGGGCAGCGATCCGGTGCGCCTTCTTAATGTATGGCTCTCGCGATGATGAGCGCGAAAGAAAAGCATGAAGGACCAAACGTACTATGCGATACCATTTGTTGATCGATGCAGACGATACCCTTTGGGAGAATAACATCTATTTCGAGCAAGCCATTCATGGCTTTATCACCTTCCTCGATCACTCCCAACTCACGCGCGAGGAGGTGCGCAAGGTGCTCGATGAGGTCGAGCGACTGATGGGCTACGGAGCGGCCAATTTCACCAGGAGCCTGGTTGAGACCTATCGCCGCCTGGCGGAGAAAGACCTGCGTGATGAGGATCTTCGGCAGGTTCGCCAGTTCGGAGAAGCTCTTAGCACGCACCCTATGCAGTTGCTGGATGGCGTCAAAGATACGCTGGACTATTTATCAGCCCGGCACGACCTGATTCTGCTGACGAAGGGAGATCTTGAAGAACAGAAGCTCAAGGTGGAGCGGTCGGGGATCGAGGAGCGCTTCCAGCAGGTGGTCATCGTGCAAGAGAAGGATGTTGCGGCATACCACCAGGTGGTGCGCGATTTACAGATTGATCGGCAGCAAGCATGGATGGTGGGCAACTCTCCCCGCTCGGATATCAATCCTGCGCTGGCCGCTGGACTCAATGCCGTCTATATTCCTCACCCTCATACCTGGCACTTCGAGCACGAGGAGGTGCAGGAAACTGGCAATGGGCGTGTGCTGACACTGGCAACCTTTGCAGAACTGCGCAGCCATTTCTAGCAGTAATTGCCGCAACAGGGCTCATAACATACACACTCAATAAAGGAGGCAAACGGGTGGCATACCTGAAAGACGAACCTACGCTGAAAGACCTGCAACATTACCTCGACGAGGTGTGTCAGGAACGCGGCTGGACCAAAGACGGCCCCTCCGAAAAATTTGTACTCTTTATAGAAGAGGTCGGTGAACTGGCTAAAGCCATGCGCAAAACAGCCGGGCTCTACGAAGAGCAAGCGAAACAACGCGATATCTCCCTCGAAGAAGAATTTGCTGACGTGCTTAGCTATCTGCTGGACCTGGCCAACACCTATCAGGTTGATCTGGAGAGGGCCTTTCGCGCCAAAGAAGAGATCAATCAATCCAGAACATGGGAATGATTCTCGCATAGATGATAGGATAGAACAACGGGCCTGCCTCAGGCCCGTTGTTCTATCCTATCATCTATGCGGCATGAATCGCTTCGCAGATCAGGTGGGGAGGTCAGTGGCGCAGGTATCGCCCTCACAGGTGTTCTGGGAGGTGGCGGCCATTTTGATGAGCGGGTGGGACTCGGCCCACACTTTGTCGAGCACCTCTTTGAATACTTCGGTGGGTTGCGCGCCTGAGATGCCGTACTGCTCCTCGATGGCAAAGAAGGGGACGCCTTCGATGCCGAACATTCTTGCACGTTGAACATCTGCACACACTTCATCAGCATAGGTCGTACTGGTCAGGACAGTGCGAGCTTCGTCCGCGTCGATGCCCACTTCGGCGGCCAGCTTTACCAGCGTTTCGGTGTCCGTTAGCGTGAGGCCCTCGGTGAAGTAGGCTTTGAAAAGTCGTTCCTCCATCTGGTCCTGAAGTTGATGGGTGGCTGCGAGATGGATCAGGCGATGCGCATCGAAAGTATTGCCGTACTGGGCCTTTTCCAGGTGGTATTCCAGCCCTGCCTGCGCGGCGATCGAACTCACCCGATCATTCATAGCCTCGGCCCGCGAAATGCTCACATTGTACTTCTGCGCGAGCATCTCATTGACTGACACGCCAGGGGTACGCGGCGCATCGGGGTCCAACTGGTAACTGCGCCAGGTGATCGTGACATCATCACGATGCGAAAACTGGTCTAAGGCCGCCTCAAAGTGGCGTTTACCAATGTAACACCAGGGGCAAGCCACATCTGACCAGATCTCCACTTTCATAATATTGCTTCCTTTTGACTGAGTAACGGAATATCTGTTGCTTCGTGAGCAACCGCTGTTTCTCATTTTACGTCGTGAGCGCAAAAGAAGCAATGAACAGTGTGGACCGTGTGTTACGATATACTCCATAAAATGGAGTGCAGAAGCAAGTAGCTTCCGTGTGAAAGATGTAGAAGAGATCGAACAGTCAGGAGCAGGAGATCGCCTCGCAGGCGATCTCCTGCTCCTGACTGTTCGATTAAGATGTTTCTGGATGGTGAGCTATCAGACAGAGCTATGCACGGGAAATTCGCGCTTCGTGACTATAGCCGAGGACTGCTCGCGCCATTTACGACTATAGACGAGCAGTTCGCGGAAGGCGCGCAGGATTACGGCAGGCCTGGCTCCGGTGGCGCGACCGGCACGGCGTGAGAAGTGCTGGACGCCTCTTTCGCAGTAGGTGTAGCCGGAGTGTGTCAGGCGGTAGAGCATTTCTGCATTGATCATGGCTCCACGCGTCTCCAGGGGATGGTCGCGAAAGAACGAGGTGTGGAAGAGTTTGAAGGCGCAATCGATATCGCGAACATGCACATCTAGCACAAGGCCAATCAGAGATTTCCAGCCCCAGGCGTTGAGTTTGCGCATGAGGCTATCCTGGCGATCGATACGGTAGCCGATAACGGCGTCATAGGTATCGATCAAGGGAAGGAAGTCGTCGAGATTGCTGATGTCGAATTGCCCGTCGGAATCCATGAAGAAGGTCAGTTCTTTGGTCGCAGCCTCAAAGCCGCTAACCAGGGCTGCGCCATAGCCCTGATTGGTAGGATGGTTGATGAGGCGGATCTGCGGATGCAGCTCGGCAAGCTGCGTAACGATGGCGACAGTGCGATCTACGCTGCCGTCGTTCACAACCAGAATCTCAAAATCCATGTGCCACCAGTTCAACACGTTCAGGGCCCGTAACAGGGTATCAGCGATGACCTGCTCCTCGTTATAGGCAGGCAAGACGACGGAGAGGCTATGGTGGGTGGCCGATTGCTCACGATCGATAGTATCGTTTGCTATATGTTCACTGATCATTTTATTTTTCCTTATATAACTATTTGAAGTTGCTTTCTTTACAACTAGCGTGATTTGCGCACAAAGACCCAGAAGCTCATGGCCAGGTAGGAAATCAGCGACGTACAGGTGACGGCGAAGATTTTCGAGACGTTTGCCCAGAGCGTGGCATTGAGCAAGAAAGGGTGAAGTACGTTGCTGGCAAGCCAGATGAGGCTAGAGCTCAATGCAATACCACACAGAGTAGTAGTGGTGAAGCGGAGCAACTCGCTACGGGTCGTGCGGTGTCTATTGCCAAATGTCCAGTATTTATTTAAAAAGAAGCTATTGATGGCTCCCATACTATAGGCCAGGGCGTTGAAGCCCAGTAGCACAAATGAGTTAGTGGTAGGGAATAACAGCAGCAGCGTATTTAAGATGAGCAGGTCCACCACCGTGTTCATGCTGCCCACCAGTGAAAAGCGTACCAGTTGCCAGAACGCATGGATACGCCGGGGACGGACATGAAGTTTTAGATCTTGCGATGCAGAGTGTGGTTGGTCCTGTACATCGGTTTGCACTTCAAACGGCATTACAGGTGTTTCTATCATTAAGAGATCCTCTCAACAGGTTATGCACAGTAGCATGTCCACATGGGTGGGGGCAAGCCGCCCCTACGTTATGTTTGTTAGATTAGCTGGAGATGATGCGATGTTTGTTGGAGGAAAATGAGAGATTTCCCATGAAGCGCTCAGTCGTGCTTAATGATCCTTTGTCAAGGTGTGGGATGCCTTCGAAGTATATATGGTAGCTTTTTATAAATTTTTTCTCTCTGCCTCCGGCAAATGAGGTTTTACCTTTATTGTAAATCCCAACATTAAACTGGTGGTTTGGTCTCTTTTACGTACCGATACAATGTCGCAAGGGAGATCCCAAGCTCCTTCTCAAACAGGCCAGGAGAAGGGTATTTTCCCATCGCCTTTCGCTCCACATTTCCTCTTTCCCCCTTGACAAATCTCCGATCACGAATTATGCTCTCTGATAGACGATAGGTAAACCAATCAACGAAAGGGCTACCAGTACCTATGGGGATCAAGCAACGTCGAGAGCGGGAACGGCAGGAGATGCGGCAAGAGATGCGGCAGAGCATTCTCACAGCAGCGCACGAGATTGCCGCCGAGGAAGGGTGGCAGGCGGTCACGACCCGCAAAGTGGCCGAGCGCATTGAGTATAGCCAGCCCACCATCTACGAATACTTTGAGAACAAAGAGGCGATGCTTCTCGCTCTCCTGCGCCTCGGCTATGAGCAACTGGTGACGGTGGTGCAGGAGGCTTTCGCCTCCACAGATGATCCTGAGGCACGCTTGCTCGCCATGACTGAGGCGTATTGGGACTTTGCCTTTCGCTCGCCCGAGTTGTATCAGGTGATGCATGGATTAGCAGGGATCTCCTTTGGCAGGTATGGCCATCCTGATACGCCAGTCGAGGTCAAACAAAGCTTTGCCCTAGCCCGCGCAGCCATGGAGCAGTGGACCCAGGCCAAGGGAGTCGAGAGAGGAGACATCACTGATTTGGTGGAAGCTCGCCGGAGCCTGATCCATGGCCTCATTACCCTGGCTATGGCTCGCCGCATTGCCGGGGGACCAGACCGTGCCAAACACATTTTGCAGGAGACAATGAGGGATCTGCTCTTCGCTTGGAGCCATCGTCCACCTGGATAATCCTTCTTTTTTCATCTCAGGCGTTCATGGGCAGTGATACACGCTCATGCATCGTTGTATTCAAGAGGAGTGTTGTTTGTCGTAATTCTTTAAACCAGCTTCCAGAGGGCTTCCAAGCAAAGCACGAAAAATTATATGCGTCACAAAAGCGAAGAGAATTGATTCAAACAATAAGGAGAAACCTATGCATATTTCCAAAGATGGCGACCTGGTCACCTTGATTAACGTCTTTGATACGACCCCTGAGCAGCAGCAGGCTCTCATCGATCAGTGGGTTCGCTTCACCGAAGAGGTGAGCAATGAGCCTGGCTACGTCGGGACAGCCTTGCACAAAAGCACAGACGGCACTCGTGTCATCAACTATGCACACTGGCGATCCCAGGCGGACTTTGATGCCTTCCTGAAGAGGCATGGAGCAGACTTCGCGCAGTTCGGCCAGAACGCCTCGAAGATCGATCCCCACATCTACGATGTCGTGTATCTCGATGAGCCTGCAAGGAACGAATGATGAGTATATTTACCCCTGAAGAAATCGCGTATGTGCAGAGCCAGCGCTACGGCAGGTTGGCAACGGTCGATCAGACCGAACAACTGCATGTGGTCCCGGTGACGTTTCGCTATCATCCTGAGTACGAGAGCATCGATATTGGTGGAGAAAACCTGACGCAGACGAAGAAGTATCGTGACGCACTCCGTCATGGGCGCGTGGCCTTTGTGGTCGATGATGTCCTGCCACCCATGCATATGCGGATGGTTGAAATACGTGGAACAGTCGAGGGGCTGCCTGTGAGCGGAAAAGAGATGATGGCGTCTTTTGCTCCAGAGATCCTGCGCATCACTCCCACACGGATCATCTCCTTTGGCCTGCTCCAGGAGAGCGCTCAGCCTGGGCAGACAAGAGCGGCTGTTTCCAGCCGCAAGGTGGGATAAACAGGCAAGGGTGGCGAGCACTTCGCACAATTCGTCCTGCTCGCCTCACGCATCGATCCCACGCCTACAAAGTGATCTATCTCTCCCAAGCAGGCAGACAGTTGATTGGCGGTGCGCGCGTCCGAGCGGGAGAGAGCGGAGGCGATCCTTCTCCCGTGCGTAGCGAGTCGAGAGTGGATGGTGTCTCTGCTGTTTGTCGCAAGAAACGAACCAGCCTGTTGAAAAAGTCTTCAATGGATGAGCATACCTTACGATCTCGCTACCATTTACGCTCGAATTTTGCGCTCCAAGGGTAAAGTGATGAGACTACCTGGACTTTTTCAACAGGCTGGAACGGTTTTGAGACAGCTCATTAACATAGCCTGGCAGTCTCGCGCAGGATGACCAGGGGATCTGAAGGGTTATTCCGATAACCCTTCAGGCGAGCTTAGAACGACGGCTGCTTGTCGGTGAACTGGTAGTCGTGGCGGATGCGACCATCATCGGCGAGGATGAAGAAGTCGAAGCCGTTCGATTCTACTTCGCCACCGCCAGCGAGCAGCATGTCCCAATAGAGCCTGACGACGTTGTGGTGACCGACAACCTTCGAAACTTTGAAGACATAGCCTCTTTTGACGAACTCTTCGTGCGCTCTGATGACTGCGGCTTCGATCGTGGGATATCCCTGAAGTTCGGCCAGTTCGTTGGTGTAGGTGCCGTCCTCTGTCCACAACGCTGCTATGCCTTTGCGACGAAGATTGGCATCAGTTTCGTGCCAGATAGCCACGTAGCGCTCTGCGAGCTGATCGATGGCGTTCGTATCCAATTGGTTCATGAGTCATTCATTCCTTTCAAATGGTCTATACGACGTTTACATGTTGATTGTAACCTGAAAAGATGGTAGTATTGACCCTAATTGAGAGTATCATGATGAAGGAGAGAAAAATTGGTATACCGGCCGACTGCTCGCGTATTGACGGTGCTGGAATTGCTGCAATCTCATGGACGTATGACCGGTGCGGAACTGGCTAGACGGCTGGAGGTGAATATTCGCACGGTACGGGACTACGTCGAGATGCTGCTAGACCTGGGTATTCCGGTGGAGGCTGAGCGCGGTCGCTATGGCGCTTACCGGCTGCGGCCGGGCTATAAACTCCCGCCACTGATCTTTACAGAGGAGGAGTCAATGGCGCTGACGCTGAGCCTGGTAGTGGGGCGAGAGTATGGTCTGGCGACAGCGACACCAGCCATCGAGGGTGCACTGGCCAAGATCGAGCGCGTTTTGCCCGAAGCGACCCGCAGACAGGTACAGGCCGTGAAAGAGACGGTGGTATTCGAGAGCGGTGAGCTGCATGTGGCACCTGCGGCCTCCATCGTGGCGGTGCTGAGCTCAGCGGTACAGGTGGGCCGTCGTGTGCATCTGCATTATCGTTCGGCGCGCTCGCAGGCGACGGAGCGGGCGTTTGATCCCTACGGGGTCGCGTATCATGAAGGATACTGGTATACCATCGGCTACTGTCACCTGCGGCAGGGGCAGCGGCTGTTTCGGCTGGACCGTATCGAGCAGGTTGAGCAGCTTGAGGAAACGTTTGTGCGACCAGTGGATTTTCAGGTGCTACCAGCGGTGCAACGTGCGCTGGCCGAGGTTCCCAGAGTGTGGCAGGTCGAAGTGTGGCTGGAGACCACGCTGGAGCAGGTACAGAGGCAGACACGTATTTCTAAAGCGCATTTTGAAGAGGGCGAGCATGGAGTCATCATGCGGGGCGAGGTCGAAGACTTGCCGTGGATGGCGCGCTTTCTCGCCGGTCTGGGTATACCATTCATCATCCATCACCCAGCCGAATTACGGACAGTTGTACGCGAATACGCGCTCACGATGGCAAGCTACGCAGAGCGTAACTAAAACCCACTCCGATAATGCCTACGCGAACAGGGGTTGCCGATGTCTGGTTTACATCGCCGCCTTCGGACTTGATGAGGGCGAAGTGATCGGCGCGCTGCTCATTCCTACCTCTCCAGCACCCGTGCTTCGACGGCTTAAAGCAGTATCCCCACCTAAACTTATGCCCCTCAAAGTCTACAAAAGTATGCCGGCTAGCTCAGCGCTACTTCGCGGCCCTGTAAAGCGGAGGCATAACAGGCATCGACGATGCGTGTCCTGCGCAGACCTTCGCTACCGTGATGCAGCGACCAGTTACCGCTGTTGATGGTTTCGATGAACTCGCGTATGACGGCCATGTGTTTTTCGCAGCCGGGTATCTGCGGGCGTACCTCGGATGGCGCGCCCGCGACATCGGTATAGATGCGCAAGGTGTCGACGCAGGAGTGATCTTTGACATGGATTTCCGCGCCGCCCTCCGTGCCGTAGAGGATCACCCCAAAGTCGTCGGTTACGTTGCTATGAGTAGCCCAACTGGCTTCCAGCAGCAGTGTTGCACCATTAGAGAGACGCATAAAAGCCGTCGCAAGATCTTCAACGTTGAAGGTATTGCCTGCGCCGGACTTCTGTGCGGCGATATCGATGCCCAGGCCACGTTTGCCAATCTCGTCATACGTGGAGGCGGTTACAGTAATAACTTCTGGCTCATCCAGAAGATGCAGGGCCATGTCAAGGGCATGCACACCAAGATCGATCAGCGGCCCACCACCGGACTTTTCTTTGTTGCCAAACCAGGTGCCCGCGCCAGGAATACCTCTACGGCGCATCCAGTAAGCTTTCGCATAATAGATGTGGCCTAGCTTGCCCTCATCAACGTAGCGTTTCAAGATATCGACATCACCACGATGGCGATGATTGAAGACGACCTGGAGCACACGATTAGCCTTGATGGCGGCCTGAACGATGGCTTCTGCCTCCTCGCCTGTGCGCGCCAGCGGTTTTTCACACAGCACGTGCAATCCCCGTTCGAGCGCGGCTACCGCCACAGGCCGGTGCAAATAATTGGGCACAGCCACACTCACCGCGTCGAGGTCGTCGCGGGCGAGCAATTCCTCATAGTAGCGGTAAAGATGTGGGATATTATACGTTTTGCCGAGAGCATGCAGCTTATCTTCTTCCATGCCCGCCAGCGCGACAATCTCGACGTTTGGGAGCTGTCGATAGCATTTGAGGGCGGTTTCTCCACCAAAACCTAAGCCGATGACGCCTACACGCACAGGAGTTGCCGATGTCTGATTATTCGTTGTCAATGTGTGACCTCTAATATGTTGCAAACTCACTCTATGGTCCATATGTCGATATAGGATAGTGTAGCACAGTGTTGGTAGGTTTGAGTAACCGTTTTGGAGGGAAGATTTATAGATGAAGCGACAGGGTCGTGTGGCGAGAAGCCGATCTTTAGGAGGCTTCTCGCCACACGCTCTGGCTAGCACCAATGCACCTCGCCTAACTTGATACTAATTGGGCTTGTCTCTACGGGGCTTTTGCCAGGATATGGATGGCGCGTCCCAGGGCGTTTTCGGCGCTTTCCTGCAGGATTTCGCTGAGGGTGGGGTGGGCGTAGACTATCTCGGCGAGATCGGTGAGGGTGGCGGCCATTTCTACGGCGATGGCGATCTGTTGGATGAGATCGCTGGCACGCGGGGCGACGACTGTTGCACCGAGCAGTACGTCGTTTTCGGCGTTGGCTACCAGGAGGGCCACACCGTTATCTGCGCCCAGGGTGAGGGCGCGACCATTGGCGGCCAGGGGGAAACGTCCCGTTTTGACCGTGTAACCGGCGTCCTGGGCCTCTTGCGTGCTGTAGCCACAGGTTGCCAGTTCGGGTGTTGTGTGGACGATCATAGGTGTCACAAGCGGAGCATACTGCACGCGCTGACCATTGGCAACCTCGGCGGCGATCTTGCCTTGCCTGATAGCACTGCTGGCAAGAGGACGATCACCGGTGCAATCGCCCACCGCGAGAATCTGAGGAATGTTGCTCTGCATCATACTGTTGATCGCAATACCACCATTGTCTTTGAGCTGTACGCCAGGTTCCGCAAGGTGCAGATCGGAGGTTCGAGGCTGCACGCCATTAGAGATGATCAGGGGACGCTCAGTAATTTCCTCGCACGGCACGCCAGTCTTTGCCTGAATGCCCAGTTTGCGCAATCCCGCCTGCACGAGACGCAGAGCTATGGGATCGACCCCTGGAAGAAGCTGTTTAGAAAGGGCATAGAGCTTGACGTTGACGCCCAGACGCGCAAAGACGGTGGCCAGTTCCAATGTGACATAATCCTCGCCCCAGATACTCAGGCTTTCGGGTAGCTGGCTTAATTGCAGCGCCTGAATGGGAGAGAGTATCTGCTGTCCATCATAAAGGAGAGCGGGCAAGGGGCGCTCCGAGGCACCGGTTGCCACGATACAGTGCTCGAACTTGAAGCGCTGTGAGCCGTAGTCGCCCTCGACACGCACCTCTTCGGTGTTTATAAAGCGACCAACCCCCTTGACCAGTTCGATGCGATTGCCGGAAACGAGTTGACGTACGCCAGCAGTCAGGCGCTCTACAACACTTTGTTTCCATGACTGCATATGCGGCCAATCAAACGCGACGGACTCGACCGCGATGCCCATCGCAGCGAGATCATCGCGAGCGGCCGCCTGCTGATAGCGTTCGCTCGCTGAGATGAGGGCCTTGAGGGGAATGCAGCCTTGATTAAGGCAGGTGCCACCGATAGGGCCAGGCTCCACCAGCGTCACATGCCGACCCTGCTGCGCGGCACGGATCGCCGCAACGTAGCCACCAGGACCCGCGCCAAGCACCAGCACATCAACAGCCGTTAATACATCACCGACGACCATGATCTTCCTCCTTCTATAGTGCACATACCTTCCTTCGTAGGGATTGGATTTATCCA
>Ga0137384_10004351_pt1 | contig 11346 bp, 11 predicted proteins | sample SagtaG_2_FD_104922 | JGI IMG/M metagenome (GOLD analysis project Ga0137384, IMG submission 104922) | Vadose zone soil microbial communities from Sagehorn Ranch, Mendocino, California, USA - Sage2_R_60_16 metaG | ecosystem: Environmental > Terrestrial > Soil > Vadose zone | place: USA...
AATGCCCTGCGCTAGCAGAATACCCAGACCTACCGAAGACTTTACGGAACCGCTAACCAGCGTGCCCGCTTCGGTGATGCCCAGGTGCAGAGGATAATCGGAGCGCTGCGAGAAACGCTGGTAGGCTTCGATAGCGGTCATCACCGCGGAGGATTTTAGCGAGACGGCAATCTCGTGGTAATCCAGTTCCTCGCACCAGCTAATATACTCCAGGGCTTTGGTCACCATACGCTCGGCCAGGCGTTCACGCTCCTGTCTTCTGGCCACGGCGGGGTCGGTGCGCTCTAGCACACCATCGTCGCGCAGGCGCACCTGGATGCGCTGCATCTGCGCGCCCTTATCGAGCGCGTCGATCGAGCCAGAGTTCACGCCAATACGCATGGCAACGCCGCGCTCTTTGGCGGCCTGGACGATCTGGTCTAGCGATTTGCGGCCATTGAGCAAATTGCCGGGGTTGATACGTACTTTGTCGACGCCCTGGCGAATCACTTCCAGTGCAAGTTGGGGATTGTAGTGAATGTCGGCCACCAGAGGAATGTGAATCCGCTTCTTAATCTCGCCGATCACTACTGCGTCTTCCATCTCCGGCACAGCCACACGCACGATCTCGCAGCCCACATCCTCCAGACGATAGATCTGCTCAAGCGTGCTTTTCACGTCACGCGTATAGGTCGTTGTCATAGACTGGACGGCAATTGGTGCATCACCGCCAATTGCTACATTACCAACATGTATTTGTCGCGTTTTCCTTCGCATAATAAAAACAACTTCTCCATTAGCTGCCCCAGTGGGAGATATCACTGATTGTGATAATAACCATCAGGGTGAGTAGAACTGCCATGCCAACTAAATTGATAATCCCCTCTCGCTCCGGTTTGAGGCGCTTACCACCACGAATGATCTCGATCAACACCAGCACAATGCGCCCGCCATCAAGCGCGGGGAATGGTAGAATATTTACTATTGCCAGGTTTAAACTCAAGATGGCCGTCAGACTTAGAATTGGCCACCATCCCAGGTCGGGAACCGACTGCGCAACCTGCCCCGTAATCTTTACGATGCCAACCGGGCCTGCCAGTTGCGGTTGAATGGCACCTTTGATCATCAGCACAATCTGAGCAATGAAGTCAGTGGTCACCTGGTAGGTATGCACAATACCCTTGAATGGCGCCTCCCACAACGGCGAACTGACAAAGACCACCTTCTCCCCCACGCCCATGTGTCCCTGGCCCTGGGGAGGATTGACCAGTGCGTTCACCGTGATCGTCTGCGGTTGAGCAACCCCTTTATGACGTACTACCAGTTGTATCGGTACCGTCTGCTTGTCTTTGCTATCAGTCGTGATTTTACTGACGATCGTCACAACTTCGTCGAACTGCTGTACAGGCTGGCCATTAATGCTTACTATCGTGTCGTCTGAGCGCATTCCGGCGGCGGCGGCGGGAGAGTTAGGGACAACGGTGCCTATGACGGCGGGAAATGTTGGCTCACCAAGTCCGTAAGCTACCGTAAAGAGCACGATGGCCAACAGGATGTTCATGATCACCCCGGCGCATAAGACAATAATACGCTTCCCCGCCGGTTTCGCGGCAAAACTCTGCTCATCATAGTTGCCATCATCATCGATCACATCGCCGTTTTCTCCCGGCATACGCACAAAACCGCCAATCGGGAGAAGATTCAGCGAGTAAAGGGTATGATTGGAAGGCGTGCTGTTGAGCCGGGTCGCTCCTCCACTCGTGCCACTGAATGGATTTTGCGTGCTGCTGATCTCCGGGTCGCGATGCCGTCCAAACCAGATTACCTCCCAACCTCCCTGGTCGCGCTTGCGAAAACCGACGATATTGGGGGGAAAGCCCAGACCAAACTCTTCAACACGAATACCGGCCCACTTCGCCGTTATAAAGTGCCCAAACTCATGAACTAGCACGAGCAGGCCGAAGACGGGAATGGCTGCCAGTAGATACCAGTTATTCATCCAGTTCTTCCTTTATCTCTCATCCCTTCGCTGCTACACTACCCATTCTATCTATACAGAGGATAGCACAATAAGGCTAGAGATGCTGTTCACACAATGCTTTCGTTGTTCTACGCGCCCATGCACATGCCTCCAGGGTCGCAGCCACATCGGGTTGCGTAACGGGCTGATGGCGCTCCAGCACAGCTTCTATTAGCCGTGGAATATCAGCAAAACCGATGTTCCCGGCCAGAAATTGTGCCACGGCCTCTTCATCAGCCCCCACCAGCACGCATGGATAGGTACCGCCTCTCATGCCAGCTTCCACCGCCAACCGGAAACACGGAAAGCGCTCTTGATCTAACCGCTCAAAATGTAGACTCGCCACATCAGGCCAGCGTAGCTCTTTGATCAGGCCGCTGCCTGCCTCTGGCAATCTATGCGGGTATGATAAGGCATTCATGATTGGCAGATGCATACTGGGACGGCTGGCCTGCATCTTGACGGAGCCATCGATAAACTCTACCATCGAATGCACGATACTTTCGGGATGGACGACCACCTCAATACGCTCATAGGGGATATCGAAGAGCCAATAGGATTCAATCACCTCCAGCCCTTTGTTCATGAGGGTCGCGCTATCAATGGTAATCTTTGGTCCCATACGCCAGGTAGGATGCGCCAGCGCCTGTTCGACAGTCACCTCTTCCATCTGCTTGAGGGTCGCGTTGCGAAACGGTCCGCCCGAAGCAGTGAGAATCAGATGATCGATCTCGCGCCCCTCCTCCCCACGCAGACATTGCCAGATGGCGCTATGCTCACTATCTATCGGCCGTATGGCGACATTATCGCGCCGTGCCGCCTGCATGACCATGTGACCGGCCATCACCAGCGTCTCTTTATTGGCCAGTGCGATGGTTTTGCCCGCACCTATCGCCGCCAGCGTTGGCCTGAGACTGACCAGGCCAGAAGTTGCGATGACCACAATATCGGCGTCAGCGTAGGTCGCCACGGCTAACAGGCCCTGCTCACCGGTGATAGCGTCAGGCAAGAGCTCTCTTGCCTGCTCCTGCACCCCCATAGTATCGGCAAAGCACGCGATAAGTTCTGGCTTGAACTCTCTTACCTGCTCCGCCAGTAGCGCAACGTTACTGCGGGCTGCAATAGCGACAACGCGAAAATGATCGGGGAAGCTGCGCACCACATCTAATGTCTGCCTGCCCACCGAGCCTGTACTACCTAATAATGCAATACGTTTAGGGAAAGTTGTCATAGCATCTAATGTATTGGACAATTTTTTGCCCTCGTAATAAATCTCACTGATAACATCAATTTCTGTTTTTAGCCATACATAATAATTATATAGTAATGATGCCCGAGACGACTAAGCAGGGTCACATATGTCACTACTTGTCCTACATAGCATAACACTTCTCACTCGGTTCACCTTCCTACAAACTGGGAAAAGATATAGACGACGATAACCGCAAATAGCAAACTATCTATACGATCGAGCACGCCTCCGTGCCCAGGTAAAATATGGCCACTATCCTTTACACGCATTTGCCGCTTGATCAGGGACTCCGCCAGATCACCCAGCACCGCCGCGCTGCCAATCAGCAGCCCCAGCAGTATGGCAAAATACCAGGGAACCGCCAATTGCCTTACGGTGCAAATAAGAGCAGCGATGATAGCGAGTAGCATCCCCCCGGCTATCCCCTCCCACGTCTTGCCAGGACTTATCTGTGGAGCGACTTTATGGCGACCTAGATATCTCCCGGTGAAGAACGCGGCGCTATCAAATCCCCACACACCAAGCAGTACGACGAGGACCCACCATGTGCCGACAGGGAGTGTGATCCACGCTCCCCCAGCACCTCCGATCGTATCAGCAATATTGCCACGCAACACTAAAAAGAAGCTCATGGACCAGCCCAGATAGATAGGAAAGGCCAGCGTGAAGGCCCAGTCAACGAGCGATCCCTCCAGGTCCTTGCGAAAAAACAGCCAGGTGAACGAGGCCACCAGTGCCCCACCGATACCAATCTGGAGGATGAGTAGCTGCTGTTGAGGTAACATAGCAGCCAGGAGGAAGAGACAACTCAGAGCGATACTTATCCCGGTGAGCAGACGATGGCCAGTATGGCGCATCATGCTTTGTAGTTCCAGAGTACCTAGCACAACGATCACGATCAGCGCAACAAACGCCACCCAGCCTCCGAACCAGACGAAAATAAGAATTATGGGTATGAGGATAAGCGCTGTTAGCCAGCGCAGGCCCACCGACTGTTTCTGTTTGCTACTTTCTTCTGCTGCATCCGAAGTCATACCCGACTCCATATAGTGTTTACCAGCCCTTGCAAAGCTTCTCTTCCTCTTCAGACATTTCTAGCGCCCTGGTCACTATTGACACTTATTGCTTGCTTGAAGGAACAGGTACGCGGCCAAATTTTCTCTGGCGCTGACGATAGCTCTCAAGGGCGGCCTGCAGATCTTCGTGCCCGAAGTCCGGCCACAGCGTGGGTGTGGCATAATATTCACTATAGGCTAACTGCCAGAGCAAGAAATTGCTGACGCGCATCTCACCGGCAGTGCGAATGACCATGTCGGGATCGGGCAGATCACGCGTGTAGAGATACGAGCTGATCAATTCTTCTGTAATCATATCGGGCTGCTTGCCATCCGCGATAATCTGACGAACCGCATCAACGAGTTCCGCCCGTCCGCCATAATTGAAACAGACATTCAGCCCGATACGCGTATTGTTGCGGGTCAACTCTACCGAATCCCGTACCGCTTTTTGTATATCCGGGGAGAGATCAGCTAATCGCCCAAGATGGCGCAGTCTCACACCATCTTTATGCAGTTTCTCCAGGTCTGAGCGAATGGTCTCCCAGAAGAGGCGCATGAGCCCTTCAACCTCTGCACGTGGTCTTCCCCAGTTCTCGGTTGAAAAAGCATAGACACTGAGCATTTCGATATGTTCATCGGCGGCGCATTCAACAACACGACGCAGGGCAGTGACGCCCGCTTTGTGACCAGCCAGGCGTGGTAGATGACGCTTTGTCGCCCAGCGCCCATTGCCATCCATGATGATAGCAATATGACGCACGGAAGCATCACGCTCATCTTGTCGCGACCCGGCCGCTTGTGATTGCTCAGCTACGCTGTCTTTCCCCTTTAAGGATACGAGATGTTGCATCTTGGGCAAAGTTAGACCTCCAGAATCTCCTGTTCCTTCTTCTTGCCGACCTTATCCATCTCATCGATGAAGCGGTCGGTGAGCTTCTGTAGGCGCTCGGCACTACGTTTCAGCTCGTCTTCGGAAACTTCTTTCTTCTTTTCACGATCACGCAATTTATCCTGTACATCACGCCGAATGTTACGAACCGCGACTTTGTGCTCATCGAGCTTCTTATGAAGCGTCTTCACCAGGTCCCGCCGCCGCTCTTCGTTCATCGGTGGAATGTTCAGACGTATCACCACTCCATCGTTATTGGGATTAATCCCCAGGTCAGATTTCTGTATCGCCTTCTCAATATCCGTCAGCATCTTACGATCCCAGGGCTGTATGACCAGGAGACGAGCCTCCGGCACCGAGACGGTCGCGACCTGATGGATAGGAGTTGGGGCTCCATAGTAATCAACGGTAATACGCTCTATCAGAGCGGAATTGGCACGTCCCGTGCGAATACTTCCTACATCCTGTTTCAGCGCCTCTACAGCCTTGTGCATCCGTCTTTCTGCATCATCTAACAAATCTGCTGTCATAGCCTTATCCCTTTTCTCTGGGTCCAGATTCGCTCTCCCGCTTGCGATGTGACGATGTGGGGAGGAATCAAAGCTTCTATCATTGGACGGGGTCTGTCACATCGCTAGTGACGAGTGTACCACACTTTTCGCCACGTACGATGGCCACCAGCGCACCCTGCTGCTGCAAATTAAAGACGACTATCGGCATGTGGTTATCTTTGCAGAGCGTTAGCGCGGTGCTATCCATGACCTTCAGTCCCATGTTCAATGCCTGCATGTAACCTATTTCTTCAAATTTGCGGGCATCGGCATTGCGCATTGGATCATCATCATATATGCCATCTACCTTCGTCGCCTTAAGCAGCACCTGCGCGTTTAGCTCAACGGCCCTCAGCGCGGCGGCAGTATCGGTCGTAAAGAATGGATTGCCGCTGCCAGCCGCCAGGATAACCACACGTCCCTTTTCCAGGTGCCTCACGGCGCGACGGCGGATAAACGGTTCAGCAACAGGGGGCATCTCAATAGCGGTCTGAACCCTGGTTGTCATGCCCAGTTTCTCCATAGCGTCCTGCATGACCAGCGAATTCATGACGGTCGCCAGCATCCCCACATAGTCAGCGGTAGCACGATCTATGCCAGTGGCAGCATGATCTGCCCCTCGCCACATGTTACCGCCTCCTATGACCATCGCAATCTCTATTCCCAACTCATGGATATGCTTTATTTCACCAGCGATCCGTCGCACGGTGTCGGCATGAATACCATACCCCTCTGGCCCTAGAGCCTCGCCGCTTAGTTTGAGTAGTATACGGCGATATTTGAGTTCAGCCGCCATGCGTATCCCCCTGCCTGCTACTATTCTTCACCCAATTTGAAACGACTGAAGCGACGTATCACAATGTTCTCACCGGTCTCGGCGATCACTTTGCGCACCAGATCACCGACCAGCATCGAATCGTCCTTAACCCACGGCTGCATCATCAGGACCTGCTCACCAAATGCCTTCTTGAGCTTTCCCCCGATGACTTCCTCACGGCGGGCCTCGGGCACACGTGCCATCGATGGATCTTCCAGAATGGTCTTACGCTGTTCAGCGATGATCTCAGCCGGAACCTCCTCGTAACTGACGTATTTGGGGGCAACGCCCGCTATCTGTAACGCCAGCTCCTGAGCCAGGTGCCGGAAACTGTCGCTACGTGCCACAAAATCGGTGCTGCAATTCAACTCTAACAGCACTCCAACGCTGTGATTATGGTGAACGTACGAGAATACGCCACCCTCTTTGGTATCACGACCAGCCGCTATCATTTTATCGGCCTTGCGGTCAGTCCTCGTTTCGAGAATCTTTACCGCCTCATCCCAACTCTTGGCCTCTGTCAGCGCGTTCTTACAATCCTGAAAGGTCGCGCCCGTCTCCTCACGCAACTTCTTTACGTCGGTTGCTGCATAGTTCATGCTATCTCTTCTCCTCGTTCTGCTTGTATGATACTCAGGCAACAATGATAGCTCAATGACTTCTGTCCATCTTTTTTGGTCCTGAGTGCTTGACAAATGTGTATCATGCCGGAGCCAGGGCGGCCCGCACGAAAAAAGGTTATCTTTACAGGAAAAGCGGGAGGTAGGGACGAGTTCGCCCGCTACCCCCCGTTTTCTGTTGCTGCTTTCTTACAGAGCCTCTTTGGTGACAAGCTCTGGCTCGGCAGGGGAGATGACGCTCGATGCTTCATCGATAACGTTAGCCTCACTGTTCGCTTCGACAGGTGCTGAAGTCTCAGGCACGCTAGCGACCTCTGCGGTCTCGCCAGTGGTGATCTCAACCGGCTCCTCGCTCGCCAATGGTTCCTGGCTGTCCTTCTGCTGCGCTTCCAGTTCGCGGCGACCCTCGACTGCGGCATCCGCAATCTTAGAACACAACAAGCGAACGGCGCGAATAGCATCGTCATTGGCGGGAATGGGGAAATCCATCTCATCGGGATCACAGTTGGTATCCGCTAACGCAATGATGGGGATCTCCAGGCGACGTGCTTCAAGTACAGCAGTACGTTCTTTACGTGTATCGATAATAAAAATGGCACTGGGCAGGCGTTTCATATCCTTAATGCCACCCAGGATACGCTCCAGGCGGGCCATATCATCCTGCAAATGCTGCGCCTCTTTTTTCGGCAACCGCTCGAAATCGCCACGATCGCGCCGCGCTTCCAGGTCACGCAGATACTTGATGCGCATCTGGATCGTCTGGAAGTTGGTCAACATACCACCCAACCAGCGCTGGTTGACATAGTACATCCCACAACGTTTGGCTTCCTCAGCAACCGCTTCCTGGGCCTGTTTCTTGGTACCGACAAAAAGCAACGTCCCACCATCGGCTGTCAACTGTTCGACAAACTTGTACGCTTCATTAAGCCGCGTTACCGTCTGCTGGAGATCAATGATATGGATACCATTGCGGTCCATAAAGATAAATGGCTTCATCTTCGGGTTCCAGCGTCGCGTCTGGTGCCCAAAATGCACTCCAGCTTCCAATAATTGCTTCATTGAGATAATGTTCGCCAAAAACTATTTCCTCCCTTTGTTCCTCCGCCCCCTATTAAGCTACGACATCAGGGCCACCCAAGACACTCTTTCCTATCAAGCCTTGAGAGAAGCCTCCTGGACCCCAGGGTGAGTCGCCATAGAGCGCGTGTGTAATCTTTGCTTGTGTGTAATAACTCTATAGTATGTAACAAATCAAGCGGGATTTGTACTCCCGCTGAGACAGCAGTATAACATAGTGGCGGGTCAGACGCAAGAAAAATTACCTATCCGGCTTCCCCCTTGCCAACCATTTCGCGTATACTGGAGCAGAAATGTGAAGCAGTGCTAATTTCAGTACCTCAAGCGGGTCGAGGAAAGATGTGAGCTCCAGTCGCCTTCTATGCGGGAGTATATCAATGGCACTCGAAGAGGTCAAGTGGAAATGCACTAAAGGGTGGAGGATGAGGATTCAATGGTTTATATACGACGCAGAGGACACTTTTACCGCATACGCCTGGTCGCTTACGATCGGCTCCCCAGCTCTCATTGGCACCTTCCCTCGCGCATATCGAGCCCTAGCCCAACACCTCTGGCGCTCATCATGCGCCGCAAAAGATCTCCTCTCTGCAAAATACACCTGATAAAAATGGTGGTAACACACACATCAACGCCGTTCGTCTCTTGAATGGGTAATTATAGTGTAGTGTATAAGGATGTGTATTATACACATTTATAGCTAATCAGCGAACCATTGTTTACAGGGGCATAAGACGTAGAAAGGGATATGGTAATTACATGGTAACGATACTCATCGTGGATGATCACAAACTGATGCGTAACGCAGTGCGCGAGGTGTTGGAAAAAGAGGAGGATTTTGTAGTCGCGGGCGAGGCTGCCAATGGCGCTGAAGCAGCGGAACAGGCGCAGCTACTCCAACCGGATGTTATCTTGATGGACCTCGATCTACCGGATTGTGATGGCTTCGAGGCCACACGCCGCGTGCTGGCACTCTCTCCGCAATCTCGTGTAGTGATTTTTACGTCGTCGCGTGAAGAACAACATGTGCTTCAGGCTCTCCAATACAACGCAATGGGCTATGTCACTAAAGATGTGGAGCCAGAGGGGCTCGTTCATGCTATTCACTGCGCAGAACGCAATGATTTGTGCATCCCAGGCGCTCTGGCCACCCACATTCTTGCCTATATACGCTCGACCTGGCACGCGCACCACACCTTCACACATTACAGACGCTCAACAGCTCGTACGGTGGCTTTCCAGATACCCGGTCGCAAAAACGCCCGGTTTTCCTCTTCCCCCCTTACGCAGGGCTGCGAGGAAGCCACTCAACCCCCTATCACAGTTGATACAGCATCATCGGACATGCTGGCTACGTCCGATGATGCACAGGGCACCATTGTTGACGGCGAAACATCGCCTATCTTCCCCTTAGATACATCTGATCCCGCTGATCCATCCTGTACCTTCCCGGCAGGTATGGGCATGCCACTCGATGCACCGATGCTCACTCTACCAATGGTACGCCCCCTCACCGAGCGAGAACAGGAGATCCTGGACCTGATGCGCAAGGGGCGCAAAAATCGCGAGATCGCCGGTGAACTCTCTATCGCCGAATCGACCGTCCATAAACATGTCCAAAACATTTTCGAGAAATTGAACGCGCGCAATCGCACCGAGGCCATTTACTTTACCAGTTGAGCTATTGTTGGTCGGATTGCTTCAGCGATCTGGCAACGCACCGCGGTCAACACACAAGACTGTAACTATTCAGGTCGCCTCGCCTCCTGCGGCGCTTCGCAAGCTGTGTTGTGCGTGTGGTGGGGGGTGGCAGCCAGGGGCTGCCACCCCCCACCACACGCACAACACAGCTTGCGAAGCGCTAGAAGCGCTGAGGAATCAGAGAGGGGCATCCGAAGAGTGACCACAAGACTTTATGGTGCGCAGCCCGTAATGATACAATAGCATCTATAAGCATCCGACCAACCGTACTGAAATGTTAAGGTATCATATAGTGCGTGAAAAACGATCGCAGCATCATGCAACGCCTGCGCCTTCTACCCATGAGAGCGCCGAAGAGAAGGGTTCTTTCCTTGCACAGAGTAAGATCTTTCGCGGCCTGCCAATGGAAGAGATCAGTGCATTAGAACACATTGCTACGATGATGACATGCCAAAACGGGCGTGTTCTCTATCGGCCAGGCGAAAAGGGCTCATCGTTGTTCCTGCTTAAAACGGGGCGCATACAACTCTATCACCTCTCATCAGATGGCAGAAAGCTCATTATTGCCATCATTGAGGCTGGCGACAGCTTCGGCGAAACGATTCTGCTTGGCGAGGACCGCTACGATTGTTTCGCCGAAGCTGTCACAGATTTGCGCCTCTGCGTTATCAACAAAAACGATGTCCAGCAGTTGCTATCACAGAAGCCAGCGATCGCGCTGGCATTTCTTAGCAACGCCGGTCAGCGACTGATGCAGCTCGAAGCTCAATTGATCGATACCAGTTTCAAAAGCACCCCGGCACGGCTCGCAACGCTTTTGCTGGCTCTGGCCCGCGCACGCCAGCGCAATGATGAACCACTTACTATCGATGGACTCAGTCACGAGGAATTGGCCGAGCGCCTGGGCGTTTATCGCGAGACAGTAAGCAGTGCGTTACGCGAACTGAAAGAGACTGGGGCTATCGAGCTGGGTCGCAAACATATCATTATTCATGAGCCTGCGAGGCTCGAAATACTGGCGACAACAGGCGGCAGAGTTGAGAAATGACTCACACGCTACGCCACCAGACAGGCAGAAAGAAGCGCTTACAATACCTATGATCATCGAGGCACACCACGTTAAGAAGATTTATCGCACCGGGCAACTGCACGTTGCAGCACTGGCAGACATTGACCTGGCTATCACGGAGGGCGAAATGGTGGCGATTATGGGCCAGAGCGGTTGTGGCAAAACGACGCTGCTGAATTGCCTCTCGGGCCTGGACACTATTGATGAAGGCGATGTGTTCATTCGAGGCAATAATCTACGCGATCTGAGCGATAAAGAACGCACCACGTTCCGAGCTCAACACATGGGCTTCATCTTCCAGGACTTCAATCTGCTG
>Ga0137384_10004366_pt1 | contig 11323 bp, 8 predicted proteins | sample SagtaG_2_FD_104922 | JGI IMG/M metagenome (GOLD analysis project Ga0137384, IMG submission 104922) | Vadose zone soil microbial communities from Sagehorn Ranch, Mendocino, California, USA - Sage2_R_60_16 metaG | ecosystem: Environmental > Terrestrial > Soil > Vadose zone | place: USA: California...
AGAGCAATGATGGTGCGGAATCGTCCGGCAGGGCTTGGCGCGAGCGCCACCCGCATCACCAGTTCCACCGCCTCAGGCACGACGGGTCGCGCTGCCTGCAGCGAGGGAATGGGCTCATTGGCATGCTTTAAGGCGATCTCCCCCGCACTCTCACCTTCGTAGGGAGGACGGCCTGCCAGCAGTAGGAAGAGCAGCACGCCTACGGTGTAGATATCGCTGGCAGGAGAAAGCATTCCAATGGCCTGTTCTGGCGCAACATAGGCGGTATTGCCTTCCTCCACCTGTGCGATGACGGGATCGCTCTCCTCGTGTATACGCTTCATACTGAAGTTCGTGAGTTGCAGGTGTTCTATGTCCGGCACCAGGATGCTGGAGGGTTGGATATTGCCATGCACAATCTGGTGTTCATGCGCAACCTGTAAAGCCGCGCATATCTGTAGCATAAAGCGCACAACCAGGGGAAGTGGCAGAGAAGCCTCGTCATGCTCTCTCTCCCAACGGCTCAGAAACTGTCCCAGCGTCTCAGCGTCAGTGAGCTGCGTCGCACTGTAGAGCAGGTCGTCACCCGCGCCAAACTCGATTAATGGCTGAATGTGCTCATGGTGGCATCGCCAGACTTTTTCCACCTCGGCGGCAAAATGTGCCTGGAAGTCGGTTGGATCAGGGAATGCGGGCCGGAAGATGCGCAATACCACATCGTACCCACCGCGCGTTGTGGGACGGGCGCGATATGTCTCCACCATACCCTCACGTCCCAAACATTCCAGCAAGAAATAGTTGCCCACCATCACCCCGGCGAGTTCTGCCATGTCTTTCCTCTCTGTAAGAAAAACGCCCAGGGCCTATATGGTAGGCCCTGGTAAATGACTTCTGAGCGCTGCATCGGACATATTCTTATAAGGTACGGCTCCCGTGCTGGTTAGATCATTTGCACCGGTGGCGGTCATACAGAAACTAATAAACGATAGCGCCAGGCCCTGCGCGGCATGATTGCTATACAGGTGTTCGATGCTCCAGAATGGATATGCGCCGCTGGCGACACTTGATGCGGTCGGACTCACTCCATTGATGGCGATGCTTTGAGCGCCGCCGCCAGGTACGTCCACGAGCGGCATATAGGTAATAGCCCCGGTGATGTTCTGCACACTCAGTCCCGCACTTGTCCCACTGACCGATTGTGACACACCGTTCAGTACATACGTCTCGAAAACAGTGCGGATGGTCGAATTGGCTGGCTGCGTAAGGATGACTATCGATTCGTTTGAGCCGCCGACTTGCGACCAGTTGGTAATCTTCCCGGTATAGATGGCCTGCAACTGCGCAGTTGTTAGCCTGGTCACCTGGGTATCGGAGTTGACGGCAACCGCGTACATCAGGGCGGCTACCTGGTAGTCCACCAGCCCGGAACGCCCCCTCGAGGGCAGGTCGGAATACGCCAGGTCTGCACTTCCATTCGCCACCGCATTGAGACCTGTCTGGCTATCATCCGCGTTATAGCTGAAGGTTCCGCTAGAACCACATTGGTTGGTATAATCAGTGGTCAGTTGTTGAATGGCAGGCAGGAAATTTGCCGAGCCATCCAGCGTAATCGATCCCGATCTGCAAATGAACGAGGGCACGACTGGATTGGTTGGAATAGGTACCGGCGTCGGACTCGGTGTTGGCTGCACTGCCGTAGTAGCAATAACAGTAGGTGTCGCAGACGCCGGTGTCGCTGTTCCTTTACTGTTACTGCCCGGAGTGGTAGCTGCTGTCGCTGTAACACCCATGCCTGATGTAGGCGTAGTGGCAGTCTGGCTTGAAGCAGGGCCGGTCGATGGACCAGGGAAAAGGAACGAGGAGAAGAGCGCGCCCGCGAGTCCCAATAAAAGTAGGATAACAACGAGCACAGGCAGCAGTTTCTTTTGCCACGCCTTGCCAGAATCCCTCTTTTTGGGCGGTTCAGGTGCAGGTAATGGAGCAGGCTTCGGTGGGATGGGTGGCACACCCGGTTCTACCGGTTTGCTGCGCAGCAAGTCCGCGGCTGTCAATGGGATAGGCTGTGCGTTCCCTATAGGAGACCATTCAACGGGTTCTGTCGACCAGAACAGATGCGTCCCGGCATCATCTTCATCTTGCAAGAAATGTTTCCCGCCCGATTCGAGCGGAGAGGAGCCAGCATTGCCCGTGTTTGCCGCGGGCGACATTTGCTGTAGCGGCATCTCAATAAATGAGGGCGCATCAAACTGTTCCGATGGACCAGGGGTGACGACAGGAGGAGGCGTCACAGCCACATTTGATGGAGGCGTGGGGGTATGCGCTTCGCCGGTCGAGTAAATCTGGCTGTGCGTTAATTGGCGGGTGGGAACGGACCTGGCGACAGGAGACGCGACGGGCGAGACCGTTACCGCGGCCAGTAGTGCGTTGCTGAATTCTTCTGCCGAGGCGAAGCGATCATCCGAGCGTTTCTGCATCGCCATCTGTAACACACCATCAACGGCATCCGAAATGCTGGGATCAATCGAACGCGCAGAGGGGGCTTGCTGGCGCACATGTTTGAGCAGCACTTCCACAGGGGTTTGCCCGGTAAAGGGAGGCTGGCCTGTGAGGATGCGGAACAAAAGTACTCCCAGGGCATAGATATCACTTGCCCGTCTCAAAACGCCCAGGGATTGCTCCGGGGCTGCGTATTCCGCCGAACCCCAGCCCACGCGCGTCAGCGATTGCTGGCTATCGTCATAACCGCGCACGATGCCAAAATCGGAGAGCAGCATGCGGCCATCCGCCGCTACAAAGACATTGGATGGTTTGATATTGCCATGAATGACATCGCGATCATGCGCATACTGCACGGCGCTGCACAGCTGCTGCATGATGGGCAAAGCCTGCATCGCGGAAAACTTTCCACCCACTTGTTTTAATAAATCTGCGAGCGTCCCGCCCTGGATAAACGGCGTGACCGCGTAGAGCAATCCTTCGCCCTCACCAAATTCCAGAAATGGCAGAATGTTCGGATGCTCAAACTGGCCGATTTTTTCTGCCTCGGACATAAAGTATTCACGGAAGGACTCGCGTTGAGCGTAGCCTGGGCGAAACACTTTCACTGCTACCTCGTAGTTACCTTCACCAACCTGGCGACCACGATATACATCGGCCACGCCTCCTCTATTAATACACTTGATGAGGAGGAAATCACTCAGCTGTACGCCTTCAAGAAGATCAGACATGCGACACCCCACAAAAGGTCGTGATTAGTTTCCAATCCAACGAACTAAACGTGATATGCGCGAATTTTCGGAGACATAGCGGATTGAGCGGAGAATGAGCATGCGGGATCAGCAAAAAGTACTATCAGAATAGGCCCAGGCGTATGCGCTCTAATTCTCCGGAGGTTGGTACTGCTGCCGTCCCGCTAAGAGCGGTGGTTGAGAGGCTGCCGCAAATAGTGCCACAGCGCAACGCATCAGCCATCGAATAGCCTCGTAATATGCCGTAGATGAATCCGCCGTTAAAGGCGTCACCGGCCCCGGTAGTATCTACCACACGTTCGATTGGCAGGGCTGGGCAGGAGATCAGTTGCCCCTCGGAACACGCTACGACACCACGCGCCCCCGCTTTGACGATAGCAGTTGGTACCAGTTCGGCCAGTTGACGGGCTGCTTCCTCGACAGTTGGCGCGCCGGTTATCCTGGTAGCTTCCAGTTCGTTTGGCATGAAGTAGCTTCCATACCGCATAATTGATGCCATGCGAGATCGATTCAAGGTGTCGGGAAACCAGCCAATATCCAGAAAGATGGGCAGTTCCTTGCGGTAGGCAAGCATTTCCAGTATGGGCAACATCTGAGGATAGGCATATAAGAAGGCCGCATCAAATTCATAGGCATCAAGCGATTGCCGCAGCGATTGCGCGAGCAATTGAGCATCCCGCACTCCATCTGGATGATTGGCTGAATTGAGTATTTCAAGCATATGCTTGACCATCCCTGCGTGTGTATCGGCATACGATACGAAGCCGCGTTCTCCATCATGCGCAATGCAAACACTGACGGCGCGCACTGGATAGTCGCGCACTAATACGAGATCACGGCAAATACCCGCCTTGTCGATTTCTTCCAGGATATAGTGGCTGAAGAAGTCATTGCCCAGTTCACATAGCAGACCCACACGCATCCCCAACCGGGTAAGCGTGGCAGCCGTGTTAAATACCGCTCCAACGCTAATGGCAAAACTATCCACGTACATTTCCTGACCTGATATCGGCCAGTGGGGCATACCGCTAAAAACCATATCGACACAAGGAGAGCCTATCACCAGGACATCAAAATGCGGCTTCTTCAAGAGCATATCCTTTCTTTGCAGACTGACGAGGTATAGTATACATGCTAATCGAGCCGGGGAGCAGTGTCAAATTTGTTCAGTGCATTCGTATTCAATAGATCGGTAGCACATGCCGATATGCTTAAACCATCCTCATTTTTTGTGCGTGTTATTAGTAAGTGCGTGTCGTGTCGTAGAGATTAGTACGCGCAAAGCTCATCCACAACGTCTCTTGTACATCCCTCTTGTAACGCGTAGGGTAGCACAGGGAAGTGTTCTAGCAAAGGGAGGAAACACCATTTATGAGCGCGATTGGTTTGATCGGGTCGCTTAACCGCGAACAACGCAACACCTTTATGGCCAGCTTCCTGGGTTGGACGCTGGACGCCTTCGACTTCTTCCTCGTAACCTTCGTCACGCTTCGTATAGCCAAGGATTTCAGTGTAGCTCTACCGGCAATCGCATTCGCCATCACACTCACGTTGATGTTGCGACCTGTTGGGGCGCTTTTGTTCGGTATACTGGCGGACCGCTTCGGGCGGCGTACTCCGCTCATGATCGACATCATCTGCTATTCGGTAATAGAGCTGCTCACCGCTTTCTCACCGAACTATACCATCTTTCTGCTGCTGCGTGGGCTTTTCGGTGTCGCCATGGGTGGCGAATGGGGCCTTGGCTCATCGCTGGCGATGGAATCATTACCGACTCAGTCGAGAGGGCTCTTCTCTGGCATTCTCCAGCAGGGCTACGCTTGCGGCTATCTACTTGCTGCAATTGCATACTTCATCGTCTTTACCTTCTTCCCCTACTTCGGGTGGCGTGCCCTATTTGTCATAGGTGTGCTGCCGGCGTTGCTCGTCGTGTATATCCGCTTCGGAGTGCATGAGTCACCCGTATGGGAGCACCAGCAGGTATTACATAGGGAGAGAGGAACCAATGTATGGCAGGGTATGGGGAATGCTATCAAAAGACACTGGCTGCTCTTTGTCTATTTGATAATCCTTATGACGGCTTTCAATAGCCTGTCTCATGGGACACAGGATAACCTGCCCACATTCCTGCAGGCGCAGTTGAAGCTCGGAGTCTCTGCAACGTCCATCATTACCATCGTTGCCAATATCGGCGCGATTATTGGAGGCACACTGTTCGGCTACTACTCACAGAACTGGGGTCGGCGGCGTGCTATCATCGTTGCATGTGTTCTGGGTATCATCATGATTCCCCTGTGGGTAGGTTTCATTAGAATTCCTGGCTTGAGTTTGCTCGCCTCGATAGCTGTTGGCGCCTTTTTGCTGCAATTTATGGTACAGGGAGCGTGGGGCATTATTCCGGTACACCTGAACGAACTCTCCCCCACCGATGTACGCGGAACATTCCCAGGTTTTGCTTATCAACTTGGCAACCTCTTTGCGGCGTTCATTGTGTTCCTTGAAGCGCTTCTGGCGCAGAGTCTTGGAACCGTCAAAACGCCAAATTATGCAGCAGCCCTGGCAATCTTCTCGATCGGCGCTTTCATCGCTGTAATCCTCTTTACAGCACTTGGTCGGGAGGCCAGAGGCATCGAGTTTATCAAGGCGGAAGAGCAAGAACCTGTAGGCGACGAGATGGCTCCTCCCAGGAGGGCTGTTAGCTAACATCTTACAGAAGCCGGGGCATACTATGGATGTCCCGGCTTCTCTCTAGCTACTCAGTTCAGTGATCGGTAACCTATAATCACTAATCAATGCATTCGAATGAAAAGCAGTCTGCAGGGTGCGCTGTTGTTCCAGCAATGCTGCTCATTCATCCCCGCCAAGGAGATAGCGCAATCGATTCCTGTTGCGCCGCAGTCGCCCGATGATGTTCGTGTTCAGGCGATAGATTTCTTTCACATCGTCAAATTCCTGTGGACAACGATTGACCACTTCTCTGGGCTTGAGACCACAGGAATAGAGCAGATAGAAGATGCGTCTTTCACGTTGGTTCAAGAGCAGCATCTGAATGCTCTCGAGACTCTCGCTATCAAGCGGTTCCTCTGCACAAGGTTCGTCGAAGAGCCCAGACTCTGGAAACGGTACTTCTCGAGAACGCAAGCGCAAGTGGAAACGCAGGGTATCGGTAATCAGACCATTCAAGGTCGCGTGCAAGTAACTCAAGGCGGCAGGCAACGTGCTGAACTCGACGTGTTGATCGTGCACGGCATACCAGAAGCGCGAGAAGGTCTGGGCAATGTAGTTCTCTTCGGAGTCACGTAGCAGCGCCACATCGCTGTTGGGATGGCTGCGTATCCAGATTCGAATGGTCTCACTGAAGCAGTGCTGCAACGCTGACCAGGCCTCATTCGTCTGTTCGATGAGGGCGCGGCGGAATATCTCTACACCCGCTCGCTCATCGAAAGGTGCTTTCCACCGAAACCGCTGCAGCTCGTTGCTACCAGGCTCTGGGCATATCGTAAGCGGTATGACGTTTTCACTGCTCAAGACCATCGCTTTCCTGCTTTCTTTCACAAAAGACGTGTTGTTTAGATGAGTGATGCAAAGGCGACGGCTGGCATAGGCTTGCTCTTTTTCCTGCCCCGTCTCTCTTGCTTTCCGCTCTGGGATGAACTTCACTGTCCCTACCCGATCTGCTGGGAGTGTAGTGCAGCACCAAGAAAAGAGCGTGAAAGAAAGCGTGAAATGCCATGGGCCGGCTTCAACTGGCGCTTCTCGGCACACCACAGGTCCGTCACTGCCAGCGGGTCCTGACCTTTCCCACCCGTAAGGCGCTGGCGCTGCTCATGTACCTGGTGACGAAAGAAAACCTGCACTCCCGCGAGAAACTCACCGCGCTGCTCTGGCCCCAGAGCGACGAGGAACATGGACGCATGACGCTTCGTCGTACGCTGGCCCTGCTGCGCCAGGCCCTCGCCGAAGGCGGTAAGCTCCAGGGTCCGCGAACTGGCCGTGTCGAAGAGGCTCTTGTCCTGGCAGAGCAAGCCGTGAACATCGCCCAGGCGATCGGCGGCCTCTTTGCCCAAGGGCTGGCACACCGCATGTGGAGCCAGGCACTGACTGCCCTTCACCCACCGCGTGGGATGAGGCCGAGGAACATCTTGCCGCCAGCCTGCAGGCTCTGCAAGCCTGTGAAGCCATGCCAGAGGTGGCGCGGACACAGCTAGCCTGGGGTCTGCTCTGCAGCGACCGTAAAGACCCCGTGGCTGCGTTGGCGCACATTGAGGTCGCTGCAGCCCAGTTCGAAAGTGCAGGACTGACTTGCGAATTGGAGAGGACACGTGCAGAGAGCCTGTCACTGGGAGACCAACAGAGCATCGAATAACTTTCCATTGCACCATTTGCAGCGATATTTTCGACTATAGCTACATGGTTCCCGTATCACTTCGCTCTGGAAAATCAACGAAGCGCAGGCCTGTAATATTGTTGTGGTTGGGCGAGGTCAGTTCGACATAGCCTTCTACCACGTACTCTGCAAAAGGGCCGGGAGGGACAGTCGGCTCAAGCACACGCCACGAACGTTCTCCCGGTTGGTCTGAAGGTTTGCTCATGATCCGCACGCCCATTTTATTCATTACTTCAATGTTGCGCTGCGCCAATATCCGGGATGGCAGGTAGGCGTATAACTGCGAGTCTATCTCTTTCAGTTGCCGCTCAATCTGGCTGGGATGATGTCCGTATTGCGCGCAAGCAAGCTGTACCTCGCTGATGAGCTGTTCTTCTGACAAAGAGAAAATGCCGTCTAACGCCTGCATAAGATTCATGCCCCGATTGAGCAAGACGCCTCGCCCATCAATGAGACGCCGGGCAAGGCCATCATCTTTGTGACTCTTCATGGCCTCGGAAATCTGGCGGGTGAGATCTGCAAATGGCAGCATATCCAGTTTGCGATTCAGGAAATCGACGACGTCAGCGGTCTCTCCCTCCTGCCAGCGCAGCAGGAGTTCCAGGCAATATCGACCTTCATACCGCTCGATGTTTCTGTAGATACTGAGCAGGCGATCTTTGCATTCACACACCCACAGGGAATGAAGATAGCGCACCGCATTGACCAGTGGAAATTTGTTGAAACGCTGTTGCCCATGCACAAGCTGCACAAAATGAAAACACGCTTCAAATTCCGGTTGTAGGCGTTCAAAAGCCGCCAGTTTCTCATTCACGAGTTCTTGCATTACTGAGGTGGTTGCCATTGTTCTCTCCTCTATCGCGCGTCATGAAAGTTATCTAAGCCAGGCATGTTTGTCTATATACATTACGAATTGCCACCTAGAAGAGATACGCCCGTTATTTCCCGCAACCATCTTATTTCCCATCTAGAGGCGTGCGCGCCATAAAATCCACAATGTGCCGCGCGATCTCTTCTCCCTTATCTTCCTGGAGAAAATGCCCGGCATCGGAGATTACGATTTCCGGCTGATCAGTGTACCGCCTCTACAGCTGAAATGACGGTGTTCGCGACAGCATCGCGGAAATGCGGCATCACTTCCTTCGCCATGAGTTCCTGGTTTCTCAGAACCAGGTAATCGGGAATTTCGCCAACCTGCCCGCCTGTGACCAGCATACTGGCATGGAGGACATCGGTATAGTATGAGAGCTTCTCGATCACGGTGTCGACGCTTCCTGCGATGACCACGCCGGTATCCACCAGCTCTTTGAACGTGCGCTTCTGGCCGAACCCGCCGCCCTGGAGCGCGGCTTTGAGGCTGCGCTCGCTCATGTAGCCAGGGGGAACGAAGAATTCAGGGCGCACCTTCAGCGCTTTATCGAAGAGCCACATGATGTATTTCTCGCCATCTTTCATAGCGATGTCGTCATTTTCCGCGACCATGATGGGGACGCAGAAGGCCAGTTGATCGGGCTGCGCCTCGTAGCCGTATTTCTCCTCTGCCACGCGGCGATACATGTCATAGGCGCGCTGGCGTTGCTCCATCGGCATGAAGACGGTCATGTAGGGGTATTTGTGCTTCGCGGCAAAATCGATGGTCTCCATACTGGCGGTGCCTGGCAACCAGATGGGCGGGTGCGGCTGCTGGATGGGACGCGGCCAGATGTTCACATAGCGATAATTGTAATGCTCCCCCTCAAAGGCGAATGGGCCGGGGCGGGTCCAGGCCTGCATAATCAGGTCGTGCGCCTCGTCCATGCGCTCGCGGCTGAGGGTCGGATTGACGTTGTAGCTGAAGTATTCCATGCCGGTGCCGCGTACAAAGCCCGAGATGATGCGGCCGCCGCTGATAACATCGAGCATGGCGATCTCCTCCGCCACACGCAGAGGGTCATCGTGCAGTGGCAGCGCGTTGCCCACGATGCCGATCTTTGCGCGTTTCACACGCTGGGTCAGCACCGCCGCCATGATATTGGGCGAGGGCATCGTGCCATAGGCGTTCTGATGATGCTCGTTCACGATCACGCTGTCCCACCCGAGCTTGTCGGCGCGTTCGATCTCATCGAAGTAGCGGTTGTAGAGCGCGTGACCTTTGATGGGATCGTAGAACCTGTTGGGCAGCGTCACCCACGCGGAGTCATAGTTTTCGTCATAGTCAGGCGGCAGGTGGGGCCAGGGCATCAGGTGGAAGTAGTGAAATGTCAGCTTGTTCATGGATTCTCTCCTGATCTACGTAATCGGTGGTCTGTCGGCTAGCAGACATAGACGCACGTCGTTATTTCTGCAAAAATTCGCGGATCGCATTGCTCCACTCTTCTGATTTCTCGAACATGGGCATGTGACCTGTGCCCTCCAACATCACTAGCTCGGAACCGGGGATGAGCCGGTGGAAGGCATCGCCATAGGCAGAGGGAACAAGCCGATCATTTTTGCCCCAGACAATCAGTGTGGGACTGGTAATGCGCTCCAGACGACGCTCCAATTTGGGATCATACGCGGGGTTCCAGGCGAGCGATGCCAGGGTGGTCAGTTGGCGATATTGCGAGATCAGGTAATCCGTGTTGAATTCGCCGGGTATTAAGGGAGCAGCCGCCGAGAAATCATCAAAACACGCCATTAAAATCTCTTGTGCATTCATGGCGAAGAGATTGGCGATGGGTTGTCCCTTCACGCGAATACCGACTGAATTAGAAAGGACCAGTTTGCCGGTGCGTTCTGGATACCAGACGGCGAGTTCAGCCGCCATCCAACCTCCGAGCGAATGTCCTACAATGAATGGCTTATCAAGGCCCAGGGTATCCAGCAGATCGCGGAGATACAGGATATAATCGCTCATGTCACGCATCCAGTTGGGCCGCTCGGTTAGCCCGAAGCCCGGCGTATCTGGCGCGAAGACGTGAAATTGCTGCGCTAACTTCGTGTGAAATGCCAGCCACAGGTTACCGAGATTGGTGTCATGCAGGTAGAGTAAGGGAGACGCGCCAGGCGACCCGGCCTCAAACATGTGAGTCGCGATGCCGCGCACATCTACCGTGCGTTCGGTCTTTTCAAGTGAAGTTGCAACGCTGGAAGCTTCGTCGAATATCATAGTGCATCCTTCTTGGAAAATAGCGGGGGACAACAAACAGTACGTCATCAAGAACAGGACGATTGACTCTCTTGGCGATTGCCGAATCTGAAAAAAAGTATACCACATTGCTGAGTACACTCAGGGCAGTGTAAAAGTCGAGTTAAATTCTGTAAAGGGGTATATAACAGTTGCCAAATTTATGCATCTATTGTATACTATTACTATCTTTTTCAATCTTTTGGTGTCCCGCTAAGCTTTGCTCGCATAGGTCAGAAAATACGCGATAAGAGATGAGAAGTGTCACAATGACAGACCTTCGTCTGAGAGAAGGTTCGATCGAAGCGCGAGGGAGGAAGCTCAAACCATGTTTATCTTCTACTCTGTTCATTCTCCACAGCCTGGAAAGGAAGAGCTGTGGGTGCAAAAGATGCGCCAATTTGACGAACTGATCAAAAAGCAGCCAGGTGTCATTTTCGTCTCGGACATTTTTCCAGATCCCGAAAAAGGCACGCTCACGGGTTTCACCTTCTGGGAATCTGAGGATGCCTGGAAAGCTGCCTGGCCCGTCTTGGTGCAAGAGGCGCCCTCTGGGGAGTGGGA
>Ga0137384_10004369_pt1 | contig 11321 bp, 4 predicted proteins | sample SagtaG_2_FD_104922 | JGI IMG/M metagenome (GOLD analysis project Ga0137384, IMG submission 104922) | Vadose zone soil microbial communities from Sagehorn Ranch, Mendocino, California, USA - Sage2_R_60_16 metaG | ecosystem: Environmental > Terrestrial > Soil > Vadose zone | place: USA: California...
TCCTTGCAAATGCTCTGGGCGATTCCCGGCCTGAATTTTACTCTCCTGGAAGGTAGTGACGTCTGTTGCGGCGGCGCGGGAGTTTACAACCTGATGGAACCAAACATGTCGGCTAAGGTGCTCTCCGAGAAACTCGATTGCATCGCCAGATCGGGCGCTGAAGTTCTGGCGACCGGCAATCCCGGATGCCAGATGCAGATTGCTGCCGGAGCCGAAATCGCGAAAATGAAATTGAGAGCCTGTCATCCGGTCGAATTACTCGATGAATCTTATCGCCGCGCGGGATTCTATGGCAGAACGAGCAAACAGAAGTAGGCGATCTTAATGCGTTCGTAATCTCGGTGCCTCGGTGGTGAATTATGATCAAGAAGAATCACCACGGAGACACAGAGGACACTAAGAAAGCCAAGTTCAGTGAAGAAGAACATCCAACCATGCGCATCAACTTTCTGATGCTGGCTATCTTCGCGCCTATCCTTATCATCATCGGTGTCACGGGATTCTTAATTCCACCCGCATTGAGTCTTACCAGCGGAGCCGCGCCTTACAATGTATTCCACATCTTTTTTGGGCTCGTTGGACTGGCCATCGTGCTGTCGCAGAATGAAGCAGGCGCTAGCTTCTTCAACGCCGGATTCGGACTGATTGATTTGTACCAGGCGCTGGCGAGTTACTTTCATTTACCCCCAGAGAAATACTTTCTTTGGACTCGGGCTGATGATATTTTGCACATCCTAATCGGCGCGGCACTCGTAATTATAGGTTGTTACGCCATCCTAAAACGCGAGCGGAGAACGTCATGAGTGCGTCCGGCCGCCAATCATCACGAATCGAACATTGTTTTCAGCATCCAAACCGACAAGGTCCGCCCGCTTCCCTTCCTCGATCGAACCGCGCGCGCCGTCGACGCCGAGTAAGCGTGCGGGATTCAGCGAAGCCATTCTCGCAACGTCCGGCTGGGAGACGCCTAACGACAACATCAAACGCACGGCATCGAGCATGGTGATTACTGAACCCGCGATATTGCCGCGCGCGTTGCGGGTGCGGCCGCTCTCAACCCTGATCGTTTCACCCCAAATCTGATACTCGCCGTCACCCAGACCCGCCGGGGCGATCGCGTCGCTGATAAGCGCAACCCGATCACCTCTCTTAAAGCCAAGGATCAGCTTCAGAATCATGGGATCGATATGAATCCCATCCGCAATCACGTCGCAGGTGATTGCGTCATTAAGCAAACCCCAGCCGACCGGACCGGGAGAGCGATGATGAAGCGCCGGCATCGCGTTCATGAAATGCGTCATGTGTTGCGCCCCGGCCTGCAACGCCCGATCGAGGACATCGAGATCTGCCCTGGTATGGCCGATTGAAATTATCCAGCCGCGTCTGTCGAGTTCACGAATCAATTCGATGCCGCCGGCGATCTCCGGCGCGAGTGTCATCAGGTGGACCGCGCTGTTACCAGTAATCGTCGGCAGCGTTTCAAGATCGCGGATGCTTCCGAACACGCGAAAATGCTCACGATGCAACGCCCCGCATTGATCGGCGTTCACAAACGGCCCTTCGTAATGTACGCCGAGAACGCGGGAGCGCAGGCTTCCAGCCTGCTCTGTTTCTTTCTGCTGCTCGAGCATTACTTCTTCGATCGCCGAAATCGCGCTCTGATACTGTGCCGGCGACGAAGGCACGAGAGTCGGCAGCCACGACGTCACGCCGTGACGAGCGAGGAAATGGGAAACACGCGCGAGGTCCTCCGCGCTTGCCTGCATGGTATCGATGCCGGCAGCGCCGTGGATGTGAATGTCGATGAAACCGGGCCAGAGGGTTAGCCCGCTGAGATCAAACACGGCAGCATCCGGTGCGCTTAAAGAATCTGTTTCCGAAATGCGTGAGATGCGGCCCTTCTCAATCAGCGCATTCGCGCTCTCAATGACGCGATCGACACCGATGATTCGAGCGGCCCTAAGAAGGACGGTGTCCGCTGCTTTCTGATCATGACTCATTTGTTTGACCCGACATTAGAACAGGAATCTCGCAGGTGACCAAACAGCAAAATGCCCGCAGCGTTCTCTACGCCACGGGCATTTGAGTCCTAATCCCGCAACTTGCCGGTCGCTAGAAGATGAACTTCACCCCGAGCTGAATGTTACGCGGATCGCGAACCGTAGTTATTTGACCAAAGGTGGTGGAGGTCGTCGTCACGTTAACGGCTCTGAAGTTCGTGTGATTGAAAATATTGAAAGCTTCGCCACGAAGCTGCAGACGAGCTTTTTCACCAAAACGAATGTTCTTGAATACCGAGAAATCAACTCGCTTTGTGGGAGGGCCGTTGATTATGCCGCGGCCGGCGTTACCAACGACGTTCGCCACCGGCGGCGCGGTCGGATTAAGTTGCGTGCACGCAGTGTTGAACCACTGTTCGAAGGTCCGAGCCCCACCGGAATTCGGATCACATAGAAGGTTGGGTCGATTGCCTGCCACCAGGGCTGGGACATTGCCAAGGCCGGCCGCGTCAAAACTTGTCGAGGGGGTGAAAGGTAGGCCCGACTGCAATGTCACAAGGCCAGACACTTCCCATCCGCCCAAAACATTTCCGGCGAGATCGTGTCTCTTGCGGAAGAACGGAAGATCGTAAATGTAATTCGCGTTAAAAATGTGCCGGCGGTCGAGTGACGCCCGACCACGATCGAGTCTGATGTTGTATGAATTCTCGGGAGCAGTCGAGCTGTCGTTCTGATTGTCAGTCAAGTTCTTCGCCCAGGTGTAGGCAACATTCACCTGTGACGAACCGGAAAGCCGACGCTGCCCATACACTTGCAGACTGTGGTAATTCGAGTTGAACTGTGGCGTGATCATATTAATCGATCGGTAGCCCCGGTAAGGTCTGATTTGATCAAGAATATTTGACGACAGGCCTCCCGCAACCACGTTTGGATTCGCAAAATAAGTTCCGGACACCTGGCACGCCACTGTTGGAGTTGTCGAGTTGGAACCATTGGGCGCACAAAGTGAATTCAATGCTTTTCCCTGAGGAAGGTCATTCAATTCATACGAACCAATCAAGTGCGTGCCTTTCGATCCGAAATAGCCGACGCTCAACAAGGTCTTGCTCCCGAACTGTTGTTGAAGTTCAAGCGACCAATGCTGCATATAGGGATCTTTCCAATTCACCTCGAAAGCCCTGATGCTGGCGGCAGTAGCGGCAGCACCGGCAGTGACAGGCACACCACTGGGAACCGGCTGGTCCAATCGAGGCGTGGTGGCGGCCGAGCCCGAGGCAATGGCGCTTACCGTGAATGTCTCCTGGTAGGGCGGGTTGCGACCAATGATGTCCTCATACGAGCCATTCTTTATTTGGTCGTAATAGATTCCGTAGCCAGTTCGGATCGAAGTCTTGCCTTTCTTGAAAGGATCCCACGCCAGGCCTACACGTGGACCAAAATCTTTTTTGGTAGGCTTAATCACGTATTTACCGTAAGGCGAGACAGTGGGTGTGCAATTAAAAGCTGCTGGACCGGTTGTGAAGTTTTGAGCATTAGCGATTATTCCGTTGCAGAAATTAATGCCCGTCCCGGCCACGCGATTTCCTGCGCCCGTTACCAGCGGCGCGTTGGCAGGATTAAACAGTCCCGGAACGAAATTCGTCAGACGCCCATTCTTGTCATAAGGCGGACTGAAGTACGAATAGCGCAGGCCGTAGTAAAGTGTCAGATTTCGGCGAAAGCGCCATTCATCCTGGGCATAGTTCTCAACTGTGAATTGACGCAGGTCCGCCGTGTAATCAAAGTGCGCCTGACTAAAAGTGACGTTGTTACCCTGCAGGAAATTTGCGAACGCCTGGAAATTGGCGCGCCGAGTTGAGCTCGTCTCCTGAGTGGCGGCATTTGGCGCTTGCACGCTTGTCTGCTGAGCGCTGTTGGGCGCGGTATTTAGGAAAGTGCTGAACGATCCCTGATTGGTTCCGGCCAGCGCATTTTCGTTTTTCCGGTAAATCGAATACTGGCCGCCGAATTTTATTGTGTGATTGCCTTTGGTCCAAGTGGCATCGCCGGCGAAGTTATGCTTGTACGAGAAGTTATCGTAATTTCCAAAAGCTTGCAGAGTACTAAAGCCGTTAGCCACCTGGGGAACCAGGTCACGCGTAAGCGGGTAGGCGAGCGGCGGTGTTATTGGTGAATTAGCTAATGCCAATGACCCGATGGTATGGCTTAGAATCGCGCCATAACCATAATTCCAACGACCCACGATCACCAGACCCGAGTTGGCAACGTAAGTAGCCTGTAGCGTATGCGTCTTTCCGGGGGAATCGGTCGCCGAAGTTGAAACGCCCGGCAGACCCGACCCGGATGAGAACAGCGAGTTCACATCAATGGTTGGAATCTTATCCTTCTCGAACCTGTAATAAATCGACAGCTTATTAGAAAACCTATGGTCGATTCTGACGATCTCCTGCCGGAAATCCGCTACGTTGATCGCCGGGTAAAGCAGTGCTCGACTAACCGGATCAGTTGGAGCAGGTAATTTGTTGTAGATGAAGCTGAGATACTGCTGAGCGATGGGATTGATCGGAACTTTTGAGGATAACGGCGTCCCTGCCGGCAGGACATTTGTGCATGGTACAGAACCAGATATCGATGCCGTAAAAGCGCTTAAGCAAATGTCGATCGGGAAGATTCCCTGTCGCATATTCAGGTCTGGTACGGTCCCGCTCAACGTCGGATAACGGCGGTCCTTTCGTTGCTCCTCAGAAAAGAAGAAGAACGTTTCTGACAATCTCTTAATCATTGGTCCGCCTTCGCCAAAATGCGGGAAGTAAACTGGTCCCCCAACTGTGAAGCCATAGTCGTTGTAGCGGAAAGGTGCTCGCTTCGCTTTTCCGTTAGAGTCTCGGCCAAATGGAGGATTCGGGTTGCGATTGGTTATGAAGTCATTGGCATTCAGTTTTTCATTGCGCACGAATTCAAAGAGCGACCCGTGAAACTTGTCTCCTCCGGAACGGGTTACGACATTGATCTGACCGCCGCCGCTGCGTCCCGACTCTGCGGCAAAAAGACTGCGCTGCACCTGGAACTCGGCAATCGAATCAACGCTGGGATAGGCTTGGATGGTCAGGTTAGAGCCACGGTCGGTTACGTCCGCACCATCCACTGTGTAAGTATTTTGTGCGGCACGCGCTCCGTTTACCGAAATGTTTATGAGATTCACCGAGCCGTCAGCTGGACTAGTCGTCCCGACGTAAACCTGGTCCGCCAAATTGTTTGAAACGCCCGGCGCAAGGGTTATCAGTTGCACCCAGTTGCGATTGTTCAATGAGAGTTCACGCGCCTGATCGCCGTTTATGACAGTCGATACGGTCGACGTCGTCAGTTCGACCGCCAGGGGAGATGCTGCCACTGTGACGACTTCAGCGATATTGCCGGCCTCTAACGTTATGTCAAGGTTTCGCCGGCGACCGACGTCAACCTGAACTTTGCTTTCAACATGCTTCTTAAAGTTCTGGGCCTCGACACTGATGTCGTAAGTGGTGACTGCCAGATCACGTACCGCGTATTGGCCATCGTCGTTCGTTTGAACGGTGCGCACGACAAGTTTCGTACCACTGTCCGTGACCGTGACGGTCGCGCCCGAAACGGCGGCATCATTGGCATCTTTAACGGTGCCGACAATTGATCCGGTTATCTCCTGAGCACAAACAACGCCCGCGAAACTCAGCGAGAGTGCCAGCGCCATAAACAGAGCGCGCAGAATCTGAACATGACTTTTCATAGGGGTCCCTCTTTAGTTGGAAAAATCTTAAAAGAACAGTTGTACTGCTGATGCGGCCGCCGATATTTCATGGAAGGCCCGCCATTCTATTAGGGCAAGACTGACAATGAAAACTAAAAGAACTTATTCATCCGATAAGGTCTCTTAATGAGGGATCTTTTTTCCGCCGCTTGCAGACGCATCTCGAAGGTCTCCGAGGACGACCGATTTTTTCAAAATAATGGAGTAGTCTCCAGATTTTCGGACTGCGGAGCGTCTTCAATCAAGTTCGTTGTCGGCATGTTTGCGAGTTTGTTAAAGCAGAACTCACGCGTTCGCTAAGCTTACGTCGATCAATCTCCAAAGAACTTAGAAAAGTCTTGACTGAAAACTTTTCCGGAATATACTCTCTCGCAACATCCGTGCAGCGGCTCGCCCGGTAACATCTTTGGCAAGTTTCTTGCCTGCCGCAGATCGGTTGCTCGCCATCGTTCAATCGGTTTTAGTTGAGAACCCTTCAAGCGTTCGGAAGTGAATGCCGCGTGCTTGATCCACACTTTCGCGGAGGAACAGTCATGTCTAAGCTCGCACACCTGCTCTGCTCTTCAATGATCCTGATTGCCATCGGCGCGATTACCACATTCGCTCAAACCGGTACGTCAAGCATTACTGGAACGGTTCTTGATGTGAACGGGGCTGCGGTTCCGGGAGCCACCGTGACTGCTTTGAATGAAGCCACGGGAGTTGTTTACACGCAAACCTCTAACGACTCAGGTTTGTATTCCTTCTCTTCATTGCCCGTGGGAGTTTACACGGTGACGGTGGAAAAACAAGGGTTCAAGAAATTTCAGAAGACTAAAAACGCGCTGGAAGTCGGAACGCCACTGACTGTGGATGTGGCGATGGAGGTCGGTCTGGTCTCTGAAGTAGTCACCGTGCAGGGCGGTACTGAACAACTCCAAACCGCCAATGCGACCATCGGCAACGTGGTGGAGCAGAAGGCAATCGAGACCCTTCCTCTGAATGGTCGCAATCCGCTTACTCTCCTACTGCTGGAACCAGGTGTGGTGCAGCGGTCGGCCGGCGGCGCGGGCTCTGGGGTTCACGTGAATGGCGCGCGCGATCGCGCATACAACGTGACGATCGACGGCATCGAAGCGAACGAGTCGTCGGTGCCTAATCCGGTTAGCAACCTGTATCGCATCAATCCGGATAACGTTCAGGAGTTCAAAGTCACCACCAACAACGCCACCGCCGAAGAAGGCCGCAACAGCGGTGCGTCAATTTCAATTGCCACTCGCAGTGGAACCGGCGACATTCATGGGACCGGTTTCTTCTTTCTGCGTAACGATGCTTTGAACTCGAACGAATGGTTTGCCAACGCGCAGAAGACGCCTAAGCCGCAGATTAGGATGGGTCAGTTTGGCGGTGAAGTTGGCGGCCCGATCAGGAAAAACAAAACTTTCTTTTTCGGCAGCTATCAACAAAACCATATCGATTTCACCCAGCCGATCGATCAGACGTTCGGCATACCCATTGTGTACAACGCGCTGGCGCGCGCCGGAACTTTCCGTTACTTCTTCCCAGATCCAACGTGCAATGCCAGCGCCGGGACCGGGAACTGTTTCAGAATAGGCAATACAATCATTACCAGGAACAATACGCTTCTGGTTAATCCTGCAACCGGAGCCTACGCAACGGGGGTTCATGACTGCGTGGGCGCGGAGACAAACTGCATTCGCACCTACATCACCTCGGCCAACAACACGGCGTCACGGCCGCTCGACTCGGTCATAGGCGGAATCATTTCATCGACACCCTTGCCGAACAACTTTTCTTCCGGCGACGGCTTGAATACCGGCGCCTTTTTGTGGAATCCGCCGACCGCAGTCCGGGGCCCGGCCATCGCTGCGCGGATTGATCATAACTTCAACGAGAACAATAGTATCTTCGGACGCTATTTGTGGTCCGACTACAACACGCTTAAAGGCGATCCATTGAATGGTCGGCCGCAGGTATTTCCGAATGGCCCGCCGCTCGGCGAAGTGTTTCGCCGTACATCGAACTTCGCTCTCAGCTACCGGCGCGTGATCTCGCCACGTCTCGTCAATGAGTTTACCGCCGGCTACGCTCGGTTCGGTTTTCTTTTCACTCAGGGCGAGGCTAATCCGAAATGGCCGGACGTGCCTCCGTGGATGCCTAACACGATCAGTCTTCCTTTCATCAACACGCCGCGCACGGCCCGCTGGGTTACGTCACCCCAGGTTTTGGACAACATGAGTTTTGTCCACGGCTCTCACGTTTTCCGCGGCGGCCTAAACGCGCGCTTCTATCGTCACGTCGATCAGCGCGGCCAGCCGGGCGGTATTAACGTGACGCCTTCGGTAGGCTTCTCAGCTACGACGCGGCCAGCGTTTATTACCGGTTGTCCGGGCCCGAACTGTGCCATCAACAGCGGATTCACTGCCGCGCCCGGTGTTAGTTCCACAGACGCTGGAAACCTGGGAAGTTTAATTAACAACATCTATGGATTGCCGGCCTCAATGACGCAGGTCTTTATTTCGAACCTCAATCAGGACGCATTTCTGCCATTCAAAACCGGCAATAGCATCACGTTGTATGCGGAAAAGCACAATCTCGACCAATACGACCTTTACTTTCAGGATGAATGGAAGGTGCGCCCGAACCTGACTTTGAATTACGGAGCGCGCTGGGAAATTAACCCTCCAGCTAATACGTCGCCGCATGCAAACGTGTTCGTGGCGGCCACGCCGATTGCCGGCACGCCTTTACCGGCAATTCCGGTCGTCAATCAACCGGGGGCAGTGGCATTTGTCCCGGCAAGACATTGGTATGAAGGAAGCTTCAAGGGCGCGATTGGACCGCGTGTCGGCCTGGCCTGGAGCCCGGATTACAAATCGGGTTTCATGCACAGTCTCTTTGGCGGGAACAGTAAGAGCGTCGTGCGTCTTGGCTATGGAATAGCCTTCGACACCATCTCATCTTTCCAGGTAACCGCTGCGGCCGGGAGAGTTCCGGGCCTGGTCCAAAGTTGCAGCACGCAATACTCCGCGACGCTGGGCGCTTTCGCGCCGATTATCCCGACGGGATGTTTTAATTCGCCCAACATTAACAACACAGTCGCTGGTGGCTTCCCCACATTACTACCTGCGCCTACGGTTAAGCCGTCGACATTGTTGACCCCAGTGCAAGCGCTAAGAAGCGTCGCTCCGCCAATCACAGTCTTCGCGCCGCAAATGAAACTGCCAACGGTGCATGAGTGGAACATCAGTTTTCAGCGCGAGCTGCCATGGGGTCTGGTGATGCAGGCGGCTTACGTGGGCCGCCGGGGTGAGCATCTTTTCATGGCCTACGATATCAATCAGATCAACCCGGGTGCGATCATTCCGTCGTTTCTTATGCTTCGGGCGAACGAGAGGATAGCCAACTGTCTTCCCAGTGGCGCGGCTCGTTTTCCAACTGACCCAACGAAACCTTGTGCTCCCGCTTTTACCGCGGCGCAGATTCCGTTGTTGGCAGCAGGAGTCTCAGGCATCAATGCCTCATTTGTTAATTCGACAGCTTCACAAGGCGAATTCGACATCAACAACGTCGGCAACTTTGCCAATCGTATCGAGGATACAACGTTGGCCTTTAAGTTAAGACCAAACCAGCAGTTCGGTGTAATCACCTACCTCGATAACAGCGGTGATTCTAACTATAACGCGTTGCAGTTGACTCTGCGCCGCCGGTTCGCCAGCGGACTTGGATTGAGCATGGCGTACACCTACGGCAAGTCTATCGATAACCAGTCGGTTGATCCCGTCGGTGCCTCGTCCGGTGGCGGGCTGTCGTCAACTAACTCTCGCACGCCGGTAGATAATCGCAACTGGGGCATCGAGCGCGGTCGTTCCGACTTTGACCGCACGCAGGTTTTTCAGGCTGCCTCGGTCTGGGAGCTTCCGGTCGGAAGGGGCCGGCATTTCCTGCGATCGTCTCATGGCGTGGTCAATCAGGTATTGGGCGGTTGGACCATCAATAGTATTTTCTTATTCATGACCGGCGAACCGTTTAGCGTGCGAAGCAGCTCGCGGACCGCGAACGGCGCCCATGAATCCAGGGCCGTGCTTCGTGACCCAAGTGTGAGGCCAGTACTGCATGAATTACCAGGCCAAACTTTTGCCGGGCCCGTTCTTTTCGACCCATCTTCTGGTTTGCCATGCGACCTTGTCATAGGCACCAACCAACAATTCTGCATTCCTGATCCCGGGCAGAATGGCATGGGTCGCAACGTTTTCACTGCGCCCCACTACTGGAACCTGGATCTGGGAATCATCAAGGCATTTCAGATTAACGAAAGGTTCCGGCTGCAATTCAGAACCGAACTCTTCAACGCTTTGAATCATCCGAACTTCGACAATCCGCGTGACGCATCGGTGGGCTCGCCCGCGATCAGGTCAAGCGTATTTGCTCAAGTCTGCTGCGCCACCGTCGCGCCGCCGCAAACACAGACGATTGTGCAGACGGGTGAATCGGCCCGCATCATTCAGTTCGCGTTGAAACTTCAGTTCTAGCGTCAGCGTCAGAGGCGAACGGCGAGGCGGGACCACACTGCCTCGCCGTCTGCTTTTTTCGAGTCGCCTAGCAGGCTGCTGAAAAATTGAACGTTGATGGTGGTTGAGTCTTCATTGAATACTTTTGCTTATCGATGATGTGCGATTTTCTTTTTGTTGTTGATCCTTTGAGTGGCTCATTTGCCACTTTGGTTCGCTTGCCTAAGCGACTAACAGGGTTTGGTTGCCGTCGTTCACGTAACCTCGGCCAGGTTTCTGATTCGTACCAGGTTGTAGGCGGCGGTAGCGAACTTAAAGATCCAACCCACCAATCGCAATCCTCGGTGTCGGGTCTTACGCAACAGCCCCACGGTCTTCAACCAGCCAAAGATTTCTTCCACTCGTTTCCGCTTACGCTGACTAACTTGATAACCAGGATGGCGCGTCGTGCGCGCATCGATCGCACTTCTCCGGTGCTTATTACTTTGGGCCACGTGCGGCGTCACTTGGCAGCCGCGCAAATCAGCGACAAAGTCTTTCGTGTCGTAAGCTTTGTCAGCGCCCAGCGTCATACGCGTCTTTTGCGGTCGTTGCTCGATCAGCGCCAGCGCTGCTTCTCGTTCCGCAGTCCCACTGGCAATGGTCAAGGTCGCATTCACCACCAGGCCGTTGCGATTCTCCATAAGCACGTGTCCTTGAAAGGCGAGTTTCGCTTCGCTGCCCTTGGTCTTCTTAAACAGTCGGAGATCCGCGTCAGTGGTCGATTGATGCGTTTTATTCGAGCGTTTCTGGCCATGGAAGTTCACCGTCGGATTGCCTGGGTCATCCGGCTTGTCGTCACTGTTACGCCCCGACTCATCCTTCGGCTGGAAACTTTTCAAGCTCGCCCAGCCCTCGACCATGGTTCCATCCACGGTGAAATGTTCGTCCGACAACAACTCTTTGGCGCGCGCCACATCAAGCACCGCCGCGAAGAACTCTTCGGCGATTTCACCCTTCAGCAAGCGATCGCGGTTCTTGCTGAAA
>Ga0137384_10004375_pt1 | contig 11315 bp, 10 predicted proteins | sample SagtaG_2_FD_104922 | JGI IMG/M metagenome (GOLD analysis project Ga0137384, IMG submission 104922) | Vadose zone soil microbial communities from Sagehorn Ranch, Mendocino, California, USA - Sage2_R_60_16 metaG | ecosystem: Environmental > Terrestrial > Soil > Vadose zone | place: USA...
CTACTTCTTGGCCTTTGCGTCCAGAGCGGACTGCAATGCTTTGGTCAGTTTATGCCCCAGCGCGCCCGTGTCGGCGGCAATAATAGTTCCCGTATCTCCGTCCACCAGCACGGGACAGGGAATAGCATGGACACCATATTGCACTGCGACCGCCGCTTTCCAATACTGGCCATCGTAAATTTGCGGCCAGGTCATACTGTTGTCCTTCACGAACTGCAAAAGCGCAGGACCTTGCTTTGACCGGTCAAGACTCACGCTCAACACTTCAAAGCCCTTGTCGTGATATTGATGATAGGCGGCAACTACCTTGGGCAGTTCCGCGCGGCACGGCCCACACCAGGTTGCCCAGAAATCCAGCAACACGACCTTGCCCTTGTAATCATCGGGGAAATTGATCATTTTACCGTCAACGGTTTTGGCGTGAAACGAAAGAGCCTTTTGGCCGGCAGAAACGGCGGATCGGGGGGTGGGAGGGGTAGTTGGAGTACCAGCGACACATGACAAAACAGCCAGGACGAAGGCCGATAAAAAGAAGAAATGAATTCCAGGTTTTGAGGTTTTCATAGTTGAAAAATAATTCTTGTGAACATGGATGCAAGCAAAACCGTTCACCGGTTTACGACCATAACGCAGAGACGTCTGGATGCGCCGGCGTTTTCGGGCTAATCCGGTAATTCCAGGCGTTTACTCACGCACTGACGCTGTCTATTTTTGCTCACAACTGGCTCCGTTATTCGTCAGTCGGGATTGGCTCCATCAGATTTTGGTTTCTGAATAGGGCTACGTTAGATCTACGCTGCCCGATCCAAAAAAAGATTCACTCCCTGGCTCGGAATCAGCGCATGGCCTTCTCATCTTCATCCATCCAGCCGTGGAGCTGCTCCATACTTTAGACTTGGCCGGGCGGGTTTGGTCAGTTCGTTTGCGGAGCCTGCGCCCGTTCTGGCGAGCCAGATAATGAGCGATAACATCAATGAGCTTGCACTAGCCATGCGGGTGCTGTAAGGGTAGGAAGGCTGCACGATGAACGAAAGAATTGTCATTGATCCAGAAGTCCAGCACGGCAAACCCGTCATTCGTGGTACGCGCGTCCCGGTTGCGCGTATTCTTGCGGGGCTGGCGGGCGGAATGAGTTTTGACGAGCTTTGTCGCGAGTACGATCTAACCGTGGACGACATCCGCGCCGCGATTGATTACGCCGAGGAACTCGTCGAACAGGAGACTCACCATCCGCTGCCCAGCTAGCGCTCCACTGTGCGCTTCCTGATTGACGCCGATTTGCCCCGCTCTACCAAGGCGCTGCTGCAAGCATACGTGCATGAGGCGGTGGATGTTCGCGATATCGGCATGAGACGCGCCAAAGACCCGGCAATCGCGTGTTATGCACTGGAGCAAAAAGCGTGTTTACTCACCGGCGATTTCGGCTTTGCAGATATCCGAACTATCCACCGGAAACCTACAACGGTATCGCGGTTTTAGAATTGCCACGCGACGCCACTGCAACTGCGCCCCATCTGATCCCCCTCACTCGCCACTCCGTAGGCCTGTGCATCAGCCCTCCAGCACAGGCACACCAATCCCAGCGAGGTATTCAAATGTGGCATCATAATAACCGGGCGCTCGCGTCGGGTCCCAACGGTCGCCTGCTGGCACAAAGATGACCATGCCCTGCCGCGCGCGCGTCAGCAAAACGCGGTACGCATTGCGCAGGTAATTTCGGTTGTCAGGATTCGCAATGTTGCACCAGCGGTCACCGCGGAAGTCATGGAAGCTCCACCACGAACCGGTGAAGCGAAGATCGGCATCCCAGGTCACGCATGTCCAATCGAGCTCTAACCCTTGGACTTGGAATTCAGTCGCGGCATCTTCAAGGTAATAGCTCGACCTGGTATCTTCCTTCTCGTTGAGAAACCACTGCACCGGATCGACATCCACGCGAATGTCAATGGCGTGAGGTTTAAGCCGCTGGGCCTTGGATGAGGCCACTAATCCGAACCGCTCACTTCCTCTGGCACGGCCGCGAATCCACTGCTTGGCCACGTTCAGATTTCGCGTGACAGTGATCGGGTAACGGCCTGCCAGCGTCGCAAAGACCTCTCGCGCCTGCTGCTTCTCGCAATCGAGCAGAGCTTTCACGAACGCCGAAACATTCTCAGCCCGGAACGACCGCATCGAGACCGCAAGATGCAGCGAGTTATCGAGGATCGTATCAGGCCGATGCCGGACCGCCTCCAAAGCTTTGCCAGCGGCATATTCGCTGTCGGTGAGCCTCGACGAGATGCACATTTGCCAGTGAGGGAACTTCGAGTTCACCGCGTCCACCCAGGCATCAATCCCGGCTTCGCCCCTATGAATTTCCTGCCCGCCACCGACCAGGCAGATGACCACAGCCCAATCCTTATGGCGATCCATGTGCGAAATCAGGAACTCAGGCTCAGATTGGGAGAAGCCAGGTTTCTTTTTCTTCCGGTGCATGAAGCTGGCGATCTGCCTCAAATTCCACGCCCGCTGCGCTTCATCAAAGATGACGATGTGCTCCGCGGGCGGCCCGGGATCAATCAATGCGTCATCACGGAAATGATGCACATTCTGAATGAATGCTTTGACGCTCTCGCCAACCTTTCCCTTGCGCACTTTCTCGCCGCGACTCTTTCGACGCGCAACTTCATCACGTGTCAGCGCCTCGCGAAGCACCGCCACCAACGGCCCGTTCCCGGAAAGGAACACAGCATAGGTCGGCTGATCGACTTCTCTGCGCCGGGTCGCAATATTCAGCCCGACTAGAGTTTTGCCCGCTCCGGGCACCCCCGTGACGAAGCAAATGAGCTTGCGCCCTTTTTCCCTCGCCTCGTCCGCCAGCTCTTCGATACGTCGCGAAGTAACACGCAGATTCTTCTTTCCCGCATCGAAGGTTGCGATCGCCTCAACAGAGTGATGGGCGTAAAGCGAACGCGCTGCCTCAATGATGGTCGGCGTAGGGCGATAGGAAGCCCGCGACCATTGTAGTTCATCGAGCACAGCACCTGCTACGCTTCCCAGAGCCAGGTCGATTACGCCGCGGAAAGCTGCGGGATGGACCGGAATCGGACGATAAACCTTATCTTCGTCCGCGTGCAACCTCACTGGCGCCGACTCGGTTGTGCCGGTGGCGATCAGGATCGGGACGAGCGAGACCGGATGGCTTGCTTCATGAAAATTCTTCAGATCCAAAGCGTAATCCCACACCTGATCCAACGCTGCGCGGTCGAACGTCTCCTCCCCGACCTTGAACTCCACCACAAAGACCACGGGGCCCACCAGGAGCACTGCATCAATGCGCCGGCCCATCCGTGGGATATTGAACTCCAGAAAGATCGCACCTGTCAGGCCAACCAGGCCAGCTTGGAGAAAACTAATCTGCGCCAGCCAGGCATCCCTCTGCGTTGGGAGCAGCGCGAAGTCACTGTTCGTGGTAAGCCGCCCAACGATCGAATCTGGGTTGGCTCGGAGAAACTCAGCTATGGAAGCACCATACCAGGCCCGCGACAGTGGGGCTGCGGGGCCGACGGCCTCGTGCGCTGGTTCCATGCCGCGCAGAATGTCAGGTAATACAGCGAATGTGAAGGGTGGACCGACCTCCGGTCTAACCCGTTTGTCACCTGATTTAAATAATCGCGCTCGAAGTGTTCTTCGCTGATTTTAAATTCAATTGGGCAAACGCCAGCCTTTGCAAATCCCAATCATACCTGTTCCTTGCTGACGAAGCGGGTCATTGAATTTGGCTGAAGTTCTCTCGGGAGGAGAGTGCCAAACGGTTCTGCGAGAGTGAGCTTGCCGATATTGACCTTGATGGCGATTTCCCAAAGGCTGGCTGCGCTCACAAACCGGTCATTGTTCGTATCCTCAATCAGCGCTCGTGCCCGCGCCGTCAGTTGAGAGCTTCCGCTAATGAATCAAAGAAAGCAGTGCGTGTCGAGCAGCAGCCTCATTGGTATTCTTCAAAGCCGGGCGCTGGCTCGTCCCAGCCGGGATGGAACGTGATTTTCCCGCGTGCACTGCCGAACCGCGGCTGTCCGGTTACCTGTCCGGCAGCCACAAGCTTCGCGACCGCGCGACCACCTCGCGCAATGAGGACTTCTTTGCCGTTGGCAACATCCTCCACAAATTGCGGCAGGTGGGCCTGCGCTTCCTCCAACTGGATCGTCTGCATGTCACCAGAATCGCACAGCGCCTTTACCTCCACAAGCCCAATCAGCCCAATCAGAACGATGTCCAAGCACAGGCGTTGGCTTTCAAACGCCAGCGCCTCGGGATCATCCTCGAAATCGCGCCAGACCTCGATTTCACCTTTCGCGCCGTGCGCAGCTCCTCTGATGCCGCGCGCCTTCAGTTCCGCGTCGAGCCGAGAAAAATTGTTGAGCTCAGCGCGACGAAGTTCGCGGAGCGGCACAGCAGCTTTGCCAGCTTGATGATTTCGACCGCGCGACTGCGTTGCCGGCCGGAGGGAATCTCGCAGTACAGTGAACCGGAGCAAAAGTCGAAAGGCTGAGAGGCTGAAACGAGCAGCAAAAGGGGGAGGCGGAATCATCTTAGCGCACTGTTGCCGCCATTGGCCGGACCGATAGCACTTCGTCAGCCGTCAGCCGCTCAATTTGCGACTCGCGCACCGTCACCACGTCAACGGTTTGGCCGAGCGCGTTAAATACTTCCAATGTATAGCCGGGCTCTTGCCCGGTGCGGCCCGGATGGAACTCGACTATCGTCGCCACGTCTCCACGTTTGAGGCGGCGGTCCGGCAAATCGTCGCTCAGCGCCACTCGAATGAACAGGTCATACTTCATAGCTTATCTGGCACTAAAGTAACAAACTTCGTCTCGCCTGTCGCGTCTTCTTTCATCCAAATCGATACGACGCGCAACACGCGCCCCTTCGGCCCGGTCAGCGTGCCGTGAATCCGGTATTTCGGGCCGTACTCGGTTTGATCGAATAACTCCGCATGCAGAGGCAGGAGCTGCTCGCGCAAGTCCGTCAGCAATCGGTCAGCGTTTTCAGAAGTATAGCCAGCGAGGGCGAGGAATCCTGATTTGTCATCCTCCAACCGTGGTTTCAGCAGGTACTGCTCCACTTTTCTTCGGGCTATGATCGTGTTGGTGGGCAGCTTCATCTGGGCTTGGCTCAGCGAGCAGCCTGACCATACTTCCAACGTCACTCAATTCCTTTTTATTCATCCAGCAAAGGTTCTGAGTTTTCCTTCGAGGCAGAAGCCCGGCTACGGTCGAGCCTTGAGCGCCGTTCGCGATACCTCTGATGCCGCGCGCCTTGAGTTCCGGGTCGAGCCGAGAAAAATTGTTGGGCTTCAGCGCGACGGAGTTCGCGGAGCGGCCCAGCAGTCTTGCCAGCCAGATGATCTCAGTCGCGCCACTGTGCTGCCGGCCAAAGGAAATTTGCAGTAAAGATTGAAGGCCACGACATGTTCCTCGCGGGTCCACTTATCGGAAGGCTTTGGCATTCGCGGAGATTAGCAGGCGGTCGGGGCCGGGAAAAAGGGAACTTTACAGAAGGCGACCAGGGGAACGGAGGGAAGACAGGCAGAAAGATTTGAAATACACCGCTTTCCCGTATCGTGGGGTCTTCCATGGAACGCATCATGCGCCGATGATGGCCGCTCGTCTTTGGCTTGTCGGCTACAATGTTCTAAAGTTGAAAAAGGACCGAGATGGCGTTTCAAATGGTCACAAGATTCAAACCCATCGCTGTTGCCAGCGCTTTCTGCCGCGTGTCTGTGGTGATAAACTCCGTTGCTGCCAGAACTTTTGCCGCGCCGCAGTGGAGAATATCCAGCGAGCGACAGCCCTACCGTGCTTGTATGCTGTTCCGCCAATCTCACCGCTTCACGGAAAATATACGGCCAATCGCCGCCCGGTGAAATCAGGGCGCCCGATTTTAAATCCGCCTCAACCAATGCACGGGACGCTGTGACCTGCTGCGGAGTCGCGCTTTTGAGGAAGACTTTAAGTTGAAGGGCATTCACGAATTCCAGTTCGTGCAGTGGCGCATAGCAGACGGACTTGCCCTGAATCCGCGCGACCACCTGGGCGCTGTCTGGTTCCGGGTAGTACAGTTTGACGAAGCAGCCCGTGTCAAGGTAAGTCACGCTTTGCCTCCGCGCGCTTCGGAGACCAGTTCGCTAAGCGGCTTGCCAGAAGGTTGTTCGCCCCAGATTTTCCTGGCTCGTTCCAGGAAATCAGGCTGCCTGGCAGGGACAAGTTTGGCGATGACTTTTTCTTTCTCGGTCAGCTCGACCTCTTCACCAGCGGCGACCCACTCCAGGATTTGGGTCCATTTTTGCGGCACTTGCTGAATGCTGGCAGTTTTCATAATGCTACCATGCCGTGTTTAGGTACTCGATGCAAGATGGCAATTGAAATCTGGTGACCACAAACAGTGCGTCCAATTCTGCCGGAGAATGCGGGTTTATTTGCGCTCTCCAACCCCAGCTTTCGCTTGGGAAACTCGTCAAGGAACCGGCGATACTGCCTATGCCCGCCTCCCATCTTCCATCCTCTTCCATCTCCCACCCCTCGTGCAACTTGTACACTGAGTCTTCTGAGTCTTTTTCGTGCATTTTGTACATTGAGTCTTCTGAGTCTTGGACAGCCACCTCCCTCGCGCGTATGGTGGACCGCGTGAGAGTAACCAAGAACAATGGTCAAACACGATGCTGCCAATCCCCAACTCGAGGGGCTCCCAACGACGAGTTCAAGGAACTCCGACCAGTCTCATTAACCTCCCAGCCCTTCCGGCACCACTTCGCATGAAAGTATGGTTTTGTTGATTTCCAAGCACTTGCGCGGTAACACCCCGTGTTCACCGGGGTGTCGGGAGCGGCTTTTCGGTCTTAACCCTTTCCATTCCAATGGTTTCCACCGCGCTGCCACCCCTTTTCGAGGATTCTTGAACCCCCTTGGCCTCCCTTGCGCCACACCCTGCTCGCCACCTTGGTCACCCACCCAGTTAAGGTCAGTTAAACCTAGTTAAACCTAGTTAAACCAAAAACTTTCCTCCACGTGGATAACAGCCAACACAAAGCAGAGCTATCGCCCCCGAGGTGCCGGGAGGCTCACCTGCCTCCCAGCGCGCCGAAAATCTCTCTTAATCCAATCCACCAAAGCTGCCGGCGACGGACCAGCCCTGTGACTTTCTCGCCGTACCGGGCCCGAAGGTGTGAAATAATTGGCAGAAAGCCCCAATACACAAAGTTAGCCCATTGGTCATCAACGACTTACGACCGCCAGTTTTGGCCGTTTTCCACTTTTTCACGGCGTCTCAGTGACAGCAGGAGCAGCGCGCGCCTGCCCCAGTGCGCAGCAAATTACAACCTTGGAGCGACTATGGGCCTTCGCTGCACCCAGCCCGTCGTGAATTGCTGCGCCCGAGGACCGGCGCGCTCCATCGCCTCCAGTGGTCCATTACAACCCTGCTCAAATAGATTTTGTCTCGCGGCGCGTCGCCGGTTAGGTTCTGGTTCACGGATGCAAAGTCAGCCGGCGAAACCAATTGGAGACGAACTGCGCGTGGGATCGGACCCGCAGTCGTACCGCACTCCCCAAGCTCCGCAGGCTACGCTCCGCAATCCCGCGCAGGACGTTTGCTACAGCGACAGGCCCCGCTCCGAGTACCGCCTTCCCGAGCTGCTGGCGCCTGCGGGCGACTGGGAATGTGCCCGCGCTGCCATCGAGAACGGCGCCGACGCGATTTATTTCGGGCTGGAAAAATTCAATGCCCGCATGCGCGCTCAGAACTTCACTGAAGCCGATCTGCCGAGGCTGGTGGAGGCGCTGCACCGGCGCGGCGTCAAAGGTTACGTGGCCTTCAACACGCTGGTGTTCGAAAACGAAATGGCCCAGGCCGAGCAGTATCTGCGCGCCATAATCTCCGCAGGGGTGGACGCCGCTATCGCGCAGGATGTCGGCATCTGCCGATTGATCCGACAGATTTCGCCTGACTTCCCGATTCACGTGTCCACGCAGATGACCATCACCAGCGCCGGCGGGGTGGAGTTTGTTCGCGAGCTCGGCTGCAACGCGGTCGTGCTGGCCCGCGAATGTTCGCTCAAGGAAATTGAAAAAATCCAAGCGGCGCAGAGCGACAGTCGCAGCCCGGGGCCCGCGGCACTCCCGCTGGAGGTCTTCATCCACGGCGCGCTCTGCGTGGCTTACTCCGGGCAATGTCTGACCAGTGAAGCCTTGGGTGGGCGCTCGGCCAACCGCGGCGAGTGCGCTCAGGCCTGTCGTTTGCCCTACGATTTAATCGCCGACGGCAAACCGGTGCCGCTCGGTGACCGCAAGTATCTGCTCAGCCCGCAGGACCTGGCGGGATTGGAAGTGTTGCCGGATTTGGCCCGCGCCGGAGTCGCCTCACTGAAGATCGAGGGACGCCTTAAATCACCCGAATACGTCGCGAACATTACTCGAGTTTATCGAAAAGCGCTCGATGCTTTGGCCGAGGGTCGAGCGTCTGAAGCCACAGCGGGCGGTTTGCCCCTGCACTTCGACCCTCGACCCTCGCAGTATGAAATGGAGATGGCCTTTTCTCGCGGCCTCCACACCGGCTGGCTCCGTGGCATTAACAACCAGCAACTGGTGCACGGGCGCTTCGGAAAGAAACGCGGCGTTTACCTCGGTCAGGTCGCCGCGGTGCGGCGGGGTCACGTCCTGGTCCGCCTGGAAGGGCCGCTCAAACCCGGCGATGGCGTGGTGTTCGACGCCGGCAGACCGGAGGAAAAAGAAGAGGGCGGGAGGGTGTACCACATCGCCGTCGGACGGGCGTCCCGCCTGTCCAGGAAAAGAAAAGGCGGCGCAATAGGAATGAGCGTTACAAGTGAAGCAGACAATCCTGTCTGCCAAGGATTAGGGAAAGGAAAAGGCGGCGCGACAGAAATGAGCGCGACAGCCCAGACCCCCGCCCCGCACTTTGACGCCGCCCTCACCTTTGGCTACGGTGACATTGATTTCAGCCACATTCACGTGGGCGATAAGCTCTGGAAGACCAGTGACCCGGAGTTGGAGCGGGGCTTGCGGCAAAGTTTCGACGGTGGCACACCGCAATTTCAGCGCCCGATTTTCGTGCAAACGCACGGTCGGGCCGGCCAGCCGCTGGTCCTCATCGCGCGCGACGAGTTGGGGCACGTGGTCCGAACAGACTCGTTCCTCCCGCTGGCGATGGCCCGGAAACAGCCGCTCACGGCGGCGCGGTTGCGCGAACAACTTGGGCGGTTGGGCGGAACGCCGTTCAAACTTGGCAAGTTGGAGAATTTCCTCGAAGGCGAGGTTTTACTCCCGGTCAGTGAATTAAACCGTCTGCGCCGCGAGGCGGTGGGGAAGTTGGAGGCCCTGCGCGGCCAGCCGAAGCGCTGGACTCTCCAGTGCGGAGGGCGCAACGTAGAGTGCGGAATTGAGAACGGGATTGCTCCAGCCGCCGTTCCACGCCCCCCACCTGCCGCTCCACATCTGATCGTCCTGGTGCGAAACCTCACTCAACTCGAAGCCGCTTTGAAGTGCGGCATACAAACCGTCTATTGCGATTTTGAAGATACCAGGAAATATCACCAGGCCGTCGCGAGGTGTCGCGCGAGTCAATCGTCAATCGCCAATTGCCAAACGCAAATCTTCGTAGCCCCGCCCAGGATTTTTAAGATGGGCGAGGAATGGACGCTCAATCAGGTGCGTTCGTGTGAAGCCGCTGGCTACTTGGTCCGCAACTACGATCATTTGCGCTTTTTTGCCAACGACAGGCGCGTGGGCGATTTCTCACTCAATGTTGCCAATCGGCTGGCGGCAGAATATTTCAAAGACAGATTCGGCCTGGAGCGCGTGACCGCCTCCTACGACCTGAACTTCCTGCAACTCCAGGCTCTGCTGCAAGCCGTTCCGTCGGAGTGGTTGGAGGTCACCATTCATCAGCACATGCCGATGTTTCACATGGAGCACTGTGTGTTCTGCGCTTTCCTGTCCACCGGGACCAATTTCACGAACTGCGGACGGCCCTGCGACCGGCATGAAGTCAAGCTGCGCGACCGCGTGGGGGCCGAGCATCCGGTCAAGGCTGACGTCGGTTGCCGTAACACGGTGTTCAACGCGCTGGCGCAGACCGGCGCGGACTATGTCTCACGGCTGCTGGCTTTAGGCGCGCGCCATTTCCGAATCGAGTTCCTCAACGAAACGGCTGACCAGGTGTCGCAGACCATCGAGCAGTACCGCCAGTTGCTGCGCGGCGAAATCACCGGCCCCCAGCTTTGGCGGGAGTTGAAGCTGCTCAACCAACTCGGGGTCACCCGGGGACCGGACTGACAGGAACCATCAAGCCTTGCAATTATGAATACACGCTGCTCGAAACACGTTCGATTCCTCTCCCTGCTGTGGCTGATCGTTTGGGCAGTAGCGCCACGGGCCGCTGCGCAAACCCCACCCAGTCTTGGGCTGCGATTTTCCGCAGGGCATCCGAGCGTGAGCCTGACCGGAGAGGTGGGGACCGTTTATTCCATTCAATACGCACCTGACCCTTCCCAGACGAACCAGTGGGTGGACCGGACGCTGCTCCAAGCACAGAGTGCCGGCAATGTTTGGACTGATCCGTCGGCCCCCACGCCGGGTCAGCGGTTTTATCGAGCCGTATCGGTTGCTGCACCGGCGGACACCAACCTGGTGTTCATCCAACCGGGCACGTTCAGGATGGGCAGCCCGAGCACCGAACGTGAGCGGGGTGTGGCCGAGCTCCTGCACCTCGTGACCATCAGCCGGGGGTTTTGGATGGAGAAGTTTTTGGTCACCCAAGGGGATTATCTCGCGGTGGTGGGGACCAATTCGAGTTATTTCAATGGGGTCCAGTTCAATGGAGTCAGTAACGTGGATTACGGGACTGACCTGACTCGTCCGGTGGAGCAGGTGAGTTGGATTGATGCGACCAATTATTGCGCGTTGCGGACGCAGCAGGAGCGGGCGGGGGGGCTGATTCCGACCAATTATGTGTATCGGTTGCCGACGGAATCGGAATGGGAGTATGCGGATCGGGCGGGAACGAATACGGCGTTCTATTTGGGGAGCGGTTTGTACTCGGGACAGGCGAACTTCGATGGCCTATACGAATACGATGCGTCTGTGGGCACTATTTCTAACGCCAGCGGGATTTACCTCGGTCAAACGACTGCGGTAGGTAGCTATCAACCCAACGCGTGGGGACTGTATGACATGATAGGGAACGTGTTTGAGTGGTGTCAGGACTGGTATGGTGCGTATCCCACCGGGAGTGTGACCGATCCGCTAGGGGCTGTATCGGGC
>Ga0137384_10004388_pt1 | contig 11297 bp, 11 predicted proteins | sample SagtaG_2_FD_104922 | JGI IMG/M metagenome (GOLD analysis project Ga0137384, IMG submission 104922) | Vadose zone soil microbial communities from Sagehorn Ranch, Mendocino, California, USA - Sage2_R_60_16 metaG | ecosystem: Environmental > Terrestrial > Soil > Vadose zone | place: USA...
AGCAGCAAGCCGACGACGACGGTCGGGAAGGCGAGGGCCGTATTGACCATGGTGAGCGCGGCGCGCCGGCCCCAGAAGCGGCGGGTGGCGAGCACGAATCCCGCGGGAACCCCGGCGACGCACGCGAGCACCGTGGCGATCAGTGCGACCTTCAGCGTGAGGAGAGCGATGCCGTAAACTTCGGCGTCGCCCGAGAAGAGGAGCGCGACGGCCCGGCGGATGCCGTCGGCTAGAAAGTCCATCCCACGCCGAGACTGAGCCAGGAATGCCGCGTCCACTCGCGCAACGCGCCGTCCGGCGGCAAGACCCGGGTCGAGTCCGCCGGAGACGGATCCCGGAACTGAAGCGGATACGTCAGGCGCCAGTACAGCATCCGCGCGTCGGCGCGCACGGAGAGCTGCCGTGCCAGGTACCAGCGCAGGCCGACCTGCGGGCCGAAGGCGAGCCGGGCTCCGAAATCGTAGGCGCTCGGGTCCGCGGACGCCTTCCCGCTCAGCGCGGCGCCGCCCGTGATCCCCCAGTAGGGCACGAGGCCGTGCCACGACTTGCTGCCCGTCAGCAGCATGTACAGCCCGGCATCGACGATCACCAGGCTGTTGTCCACGGGGCCGCTGGTACGCGAGGCCGAGTCCTTCGACGGGTCCACGACGTACCGCGATGTCAGTGCGTTCGCCGCGCCGAGGGCGGCGAACAGCACGCGCGAGATCGGCCGCTCGAAGCGCAGCGCGAAGGCGTCGCCGTCGGACGGGCCCACCCCTACGACCCCGCGGCCACCGCTGAGATAGCCGAACCCGAGCACCAGCGTGCCCCCGGCCTTGATGTCGTGGAACGGCGATCGGTCGGGGGGATGGCCGACCTGCGCTGCAAGAGGACGGAAGGACGGGAGGACGGAAAGCAGCGCCAGGCCGAGCACGACGCCCCGTCTCGCCATCCCCCTTCCGTCTTTCCGTCCTTCCGTCGTCGTCATTTCGTCTCCCTCAAATCCCGCCCCGTCATCTCCGGCGGAGGCTCGATACCCAGCATCCCGAGCACGGTCGGACCGACGTCGCACAGCGCCCCACCGTGCCGCAGCGCGCCCCCCCCCTGGCCGTCGTCCCCGACGATCACCAACGGGACCGGGTTCGTGGTGTGGGCCGTGTGAGGGCCGTCCGTAGCCGGATCGATCATCAATTCGCAATTGCCGTGATCCGCCGTGACCAACAGCCGTGCGCTCCGGCGCTCCGCGCTCGCCAGCACGCGGGCCAGGCAGCCATCGACCGTCTCCACCGCTTTCACGGCCGCACTCAGTACCCCTGAATGTCCCACCATGTCCCCGTTGGCGTAGTTGCACAGGATGAAATCGTGCGCGCCCGTCTCGATCGCCTCACAGAGTACGTCGGTGACGCCCGCCGCGCTCATTTCGGGCATCAGATCGTAGGTGGCCACCTTGGGCGACGGCACGAGTAGCCGCTCCTCCCCGGGGTAGGGCGTCTCGAATCCCCCGTTGAAGAAATACGTCACGTGGGCGTACTTCTCCGTCTCGGCCGTCCGGAACATAGTCATCCCGCGCTCTGAGAGCACCTCGGCCACGATGCGTGACAGCACGATCGGGGGGAACGCGCGCGGAAACGGGAAGGTCTCGTCGTACTGCGTCATCGTCACGACCCCAACCTTGGGCCGGGCTCCCGTGTCGAAGGCGTCGAACCCGGGAACGGCCAGGGCGCGCAGAATCTGCCGCATCCGGTCGGCCCGAAAGGTGACGCAGAAGACGCCATCCCCACTGCGAATACGTGGCGTGCCCCTGATGACCCGCGCCCGGATGAACTCGTCGGTCTCCCCGGCCTCGTACGCCTGCCGGACGGCGGTGAGGGGATCGGGCGCGGGCGCGCCGACGCCGTGGACCATCGCGTCGTACGCTGCCTTGGTCCGTTCCCAGCGCTTGTCGCGGTCCATCGCGTAGTACCGGCCGATCACGCTGGCCACGACACCCCTCCCCCGTCCCTCGTCCCCCGTCCCCAGGTGTTGAGCCAGGTCCTCCATGAACCGGAGTCCCGACTGCGGGGGCGTGTCCCGCCCGTCGAGCCATGCGTGCACGGCCACCGGCAGCCCGAACATGGCGCCGAGCTTGAGGGCGGCGATGAGGTGCGTGTCCACGGCGTGCACACCGCCTGTCCCGATGAGGCCGACGAGGTGCAGGGTGCCGCCGGATTGGTGCACCGAGCGGCACAGATCCGTGAGCGGCGGCAGGCGGAAAAACTCCCCGGTGTCGATGGCCCGCGAGATCCGGACGATGTCCTGGGGGCCGACGCGCCCGGCCCCGAGATTCAGGTGCCCGACCTCGCTGTTCCCGATGAGGCCTTCGGGGAGTCCCACGGCGAGACCCGACGCATTGAGCAGCGTGCGTCGGCTGCTTGCCCACAAGCGGTGCCAGGTGGGTGTCTGTCCCAACTCGATGGCGTTGCCTTCCCGGCCTGGGCGCATCCCCCAGCCGTCGAGGACGATGAGGACGACCGGGGTGCGCTGCCCGCGCGGCTTCGCCATATTGAGAGAGATGCAATCTAGCCAAGCCCTTCGCGCTCTTCCAGTTGTCTTGTGTCTCGTGCAGCCGTTCGTCTCTCCCCACCGCGCAGTGGCGCAAGCGCGATATCGCGTGACCGGAGACGCAGGAGGGGGAGGAGTGGGCGAGTGGTTCTATCAGCAGCCGGGCGGCAAGCGGCTCGCTCGCGTTCTGCCGGGCAGCGAGGTCTTGGCTGGCGAGACACAGGCGGATTGGCAGGGCGTGACCCTCGACGGTTGGATCTTCCTCGCCTCGGTCGGCCCGACCGCCCGTGCGGGGTTCGATCTGGCCGTCACGCGCGCGCCCGACGAGAACCTGCGCGCGACCCCGGGGGGCACGCTCATCGCACAGCTCCCGCAGGGCTTCGCGCTGTCTCGGATCGAGGAGGACCGCCGCTGGGTGCACGTGCAGCGCGCCGGCTGGATGCCGAGCGCATCGCTCCAGCCCGTGGCCGTGGTCGCCGATGCGCGGAGCGCGGTGCCCGACACCGGCCCAGGGCGACCAACTCCGGGGCGGAATCCCGGAGACACCACACCCGCCGCCATGGCCACCGACAGCTCGCGCGCCCAGCCGGCTCGCCGCACCACGCTGTTCCGCGCCCCGGATGGCCCGCAGGCGGGGATGATCGCCCCCTCGACGCCGATGCGCGTGCTGTCCCGATCGCGTGAGTGGGCCCGGGTCCAGTTCGAGGGATGGGTGAAGTCGGCGGACTTGACGACGCCCCCCCCGGGGGTGCTGGTGGGTGTCAGCGCTGCGGAGCTGCGGACGGACCCCCAGCGCTACGTGGGGCAGACCCTGCGCTGGACACTCCAGTTCATCGCGCTGCAAAAGGCCGATGAGCTACGCCCCGAGATTCCAGCGGGCGGTACCTACCTGCTCGTGCGGGGGCCGCTGCCGGAGCGTGGGTTCGCGTACGTCTTCGTCGCCGATGCGAAACGCCCGCTGGTGGAGGCGCTCACGCCCCTCACCGTCATTCAAGTGACCGCGCGCGTGCGTGCCGGGCGCAGCCGATTCCTCGGGAATCCGGTGGTAGACCTGCTGTCGCTGGAGGTGCAATCCGACGAATGAACGAGATCCTGCTGGAGCGGCTCCGGCGCAAGCTGGACACGCTCCCCGACGACAAGGTGTACCAGGTCCTGGACTTCATCGAGTTCCTCGAGTCGAAGTACGCCGAGCGCCCCGCCGGCGCCCCCGCGTTTCAGAAGGTGGCGGAGAGCCTGGAAGACACGCTGCGCGCGGGACGGGTGCCGGTCACCATGATCAAGGGGACGATGAAGGCGGTCGCGAAGGCCGGGAAGTTCCTGGAGCGCGTCGCCGCGGCGGGGAGGGCGGCGGTGGAGGAAGCCGGGCGGCCCGTTGAGGAACAGGAGCCGCCCTCGTAACTTTCGCCATGGGTACCTTCCGTCCCACCGCTGCGCTGACGTTCGACGACGTGCTGCTCGTGCCGCGCCACTCGAGCGTGCATCCACGCAGCGTGGACGTCCGCAGCCGTTTCACCCGCCGGATCCCGCTGAACATCCCGCTTGTGTCGGCTGCGATGGACACCGTGACCGAGGCCGAGATGGCGATCGCCATGGCCCGCGAGGGCGGCGTCGGCGTGATCCACAAGAACATGCCGATCGATCGCCAGGCGGCGGAGGTGGACCGCGTCAAGCGCAGCGAGTCCGGAATGATCCTGAACCCGATCACGCTCGGGCCCGATCGCCCGCTGCGCGAGGCCCACCAGCTCATGAGCCGGTTCAAGATCTCGGGTGTGCCGATCGTGGACGGCGCCGGCAAGCTGGTCGGCATCATCACCAACCGCGACCTCCAGTTCGAGCGCCAGCTCGACCGGCCGATCCGCGATGCGATGACCAAGGAGAATCTCATCACGGCGCCGGTCGGCACGACGCTCGACGAGGCCGAGCGCATCCTGGGCCGCCACCGGATCGAGAAGCTCCCGGTGGTGGACGAGCGCGGCGTGCTGAAGGGCCTCATCACCGTCAAGGACATCTTCAAGCGCCGCCAGCATCCCGATGCGAACAAGGATCAGCACGGCCGGCTGCGGGTCGCGGCCGCGGTCAGCGGCAACAAGGACGCCCTGCCGCGTGCCCGGGCGCTGCTCGACGCCGGGTGCGACGTGATCGTCGTCGACTCGGCGCACGGGCACTCGGCCGGAGTGCTGGATACGGTCGCCTGTCTGAGAGAAGCGTTCCCCGACGCCCAGCTCGTGGGCGGGAACGTCGCGACCGAAGCGGGCGCCAAGGCGCTGGTGGAGCGCGGCGTCGATGCGGTCAAGGTCGGCGTCGGGCCCGGCTCGATCTGCACGACGCGGGTGGTGACGGGCGTCGGGGTGCCGCAGATCACGGCGATCGTGGATGCTGTGGCGGGCGCGGGCGACATCCCCGTCATTGCCGACGGCGGCATCAAGTACTCGGGCGACGTCGTGAAGGCACTCGCCGCCGGTGCGGCGAGCGTGATGATGGGCTCGATGCTCGCGGGCACCGAAGAGAGCCCGGGCGAGTCGTTCCTGCTCGAAGGCCGCCGCTTCAAGGTGATCCGGGGGATGGGGTCGCTGAGCGCGATGGAGGAGGGATCGGCCGATCGATATTTCCAGGAAGGTGAGGTATCGGCGACCAAGCTCGTCCCCGAGGGAATCGAAGCGCGCGTGCCGTACCGGGGGCCGGTCTCCGACGTGATCTTCCAGATGGTCGGAGGGTTGCGCAGCGGCATGGGCTACTGCGGCGTGTGCAGCACCCACGCCCTCGCGGCCGAGACGGAGTTCATCCAGATCACCTCGGCGGGGTTGCGCGAGTCGCACCCGCACGACGTCACGATTACCCGCGAAGCGCCCAACTACAGCCTCTAGCAGCTTGACAGGCTCGGGGGCCGGGCCTACTCTAGCGCCCGTTTCCCGGGATCCGCCCGCTCCCCCCCTCGTCCGCGAGGCTGTCATGGACCTGTTCCGACGCAAGAGCGTCACCGACCTCCAGGCCGAGGCGCTGACCGACCACAGCCTGAAGCGCGCCCTGGGTGCGCTCAACCTGACGATGCTCGGCATCGGGGCGATCATCGGGACCGGCATCTTCGTGTTGACGGGCACGGTCGCCGCCCTGAATGCCGGGCCGGCGGTCGTGCTGTCGTTCGTTCTGGCGGGCGTCGCGTCGATCTTCGCGGCCCTGTGCTACTCCGAGTTCGCCTCGCTCGTGCCGATGGCGGGGAGCGCCTACACCTACGGCTACGCGACGCTCGGCGAGCTCGTCGCCTGGATCATCGGCTGGGATTTGATCCTCGAGTATGCGCTCGGCGCGGTGACGGTGGCGATCGGCTGGTCGGGTTACGTGGTCTCCTTCCTCAAGGACCTCGGGATCAATGTGCCGTGTACCCTGGCGGCGGCGCGCGGTACGCTCGTCCAATGCGCCGATGGCTCGACGACGACGGCGGTCTTCAATCTTCCCGCCGTCGTGATCATCGCGATCGTCACCACGCTGCTGGTGATCGGCATCAAGGAGTCGGCCAACGTCAACAACGTGATCGTGTTCGTGAAGGTGGCCGTAGTGCTGTTGTTCATCGCGGCCGCAGCGCACGCGATCAATCCGGCCAACTGGCACCCGTTCATGCCGCCGCAGAGCCTGAAGGACGGAATGCCGGTGCGCGGCGAGTTCGGCTGGAGCGGCGTGATGGCGGGCGCGGGAATCGTGTTCTTCGCGTACATCGGGTTCGATGCCGTCAGCACGGCCGCGCAGGAGGCCAAGAACCCGCAGAAGGACATGCCGATCGGCATCATCGGCTCGCTCCTCATCTGCACCCTCCTCTACATCATCGTGTCCGGGATCGCGACGGGCGTCGTCCCCTACCGGGACCTGAACGTCCCGGACCCGATCGCCCTCGCCGCCGATCGGGCGGGGCTCGGGTGGATGGCCTCGCTGATCAAGGTGGGAGCGATCGCCGGGTTGTCGTCGGTGATTCTCGTGATGCTGCTCGGGCAGTCGCGAGTCTTCTGGAACATGTCCAAGGATGGGCTGCTGCCGCAGTTCGTCAACAAGATCCACCCGAGGTTCCAGACGCCGTGGGTCACGTCCATCATCACCGGCGTGGTGGTCGCGTTCTTCTCCGCCATCCTGCCGATTCGCGATGCCGCGAGCCTCGTGTCTATCGGTACGCTGCTCGCGTTCGTGATCGTTGCCGGCGGGATCCTGGTGCTGCGGGTCCGCGAGCCGAACCTGCCGCGCCACTTCAAGGCGCCCTGGATCTGGTTCGTCGCGCCCATGGGGGCGCTGTCGGCGCTGTACCTGATGGTCTCACTTTCGGGGCGCACGTGGCTGCGGCTGCTCATCTGGTTCTTGCTCGGGATGCTGGTGTACGCCTTCTACGGGGTGCGGAACTCGAAATTGGCGCAGAGGTCGTAAGCGAGAGGCGTCGTAAGCGAGAGACGTCGAGAAGAGGCGTCAAGGAAAAGCGTCAAGAGAATGCGTCGAGGGGCGACGTCGTCTCGCGACGCTTTTCCTTGACGCCTTTTCTTGACGTCTTTTCTTGACGTATTTTCCTGTATGACCGTCCCTATCCCACCGGACCGCGCGCGTGGTGCGCAGGACATCGCCTCCATCCTCGCTCCCGGCCGCCGCGTCGCTCTCACCACGCACGTCAACGCCGATGGCGACGGCGTGGGCAGTGAGGTGGCCCTGTGGCACCTCCTCACGGCGCGCGGCGTGGCCGCCAGGATCGCGAACCCGACGCCGGTCCCCGCACGCTTCCAGTTCCTGCTCCCCCCCGGCGCCGATCACTCTGATCACGCCGCGAAGGAGATCGCGGCGGCCGACGTCATCGTCGTGATCGACATCTCGGACCTGTCGCGTCTGGGCGACCTGGCGGGGGGCGTCCGCAAGGCGCGCGGCCCCACGGCGTGCATCGACCATCATGTAAGCCCGGGCTCGTTGCCGGCTGGCCCGCGGCTCGTCGCTCCGGACGCGTCCGCGAGCGCGGAGCTGGTGTTCGACTTCGCGACCGCGCTCGGGTGGGAGCTCGGCCCGGACGCGGCGCGCGCCCTGTACGTCGGCATCCTGACCGACACGGGCGCGTTCCGCTTCGCCAATACCACGCCGCGCGTGCTTCAGGTGGCGAGCGCGCTGCTGTCGCGCGGCGTCGATCCGGAATCGATCTACGAGGCCGTGTACGCGAGCGCACCCGAGGGTCGCGTCCGGCTGACGGCCGAGGTGCTGCAGACGCTGGTGGTGGAGCCCGAGGCCGGGTTGGCATGGGTGACCGTCCCCCCGGACGCCCTGGCCCGCCACGGCGCCACGCCGGACGATCTGGACGGCATCGTCGAGTTCCCGCGGTCCATCGCGGGTGTGCGGCTGGCGCTCCTGTTCCGCCACCTGGCGAATGGCCGGATCAAGGTGTCGTTCCGGTCGCTCGGCAGCGTGGATGCCGCGGAGCTGGCGCACGAGTTCGCCGGTGGCGGACACGTCAAGGCGGCCGGCGCGTCGGTGGACGGTTCCATGGCCGAGGTGCAGCGGAGCGTGCTGGAGGCGGCACGGCGCCATCTGCGGGTCCGCTGACGGTCGAAGGGAAGCCCTAGCGCAGTTGGCGATAGATTGCGTCGGCGACGTCATGTGCACACTCGTTGAGCACGGTCAGGGGCCGGAGGCGTTCCTCTTGGTCCTGTGCGAGGATTTCCCCCAGACGCCGCCCCGTGGCCCGGTCTCGCAGCACGCTCCGCAGCGCGCACATGGCGCCGCCGCCGCCACCCAGTTGAAGGGTGAGCGGGATGCCCTTGAAACGTTCCAAGGTGCTGGTGACGACTAGCGCGGGGCCGGCCGTGTCGGTCGACGCCTCGGCCACGGTGAGGCCGTGGGACCGGAGTCGGAGGGCGAGCTCCTGGCGCAAGGTATCGGCGACGTTGAGGTTGAACGCGGCGCCCGTTGCATCGGTCACCGGTTCCACGACGAAGAGGCGGTACCCTTTGAGCGAGACCCCGGGCGCGAGCGCGACCTGGGGACGCAGCGGCGTGCAGGCGGCGAGGAGCAGGAGGAGCGGAACGCGTGTGCGGTTGATGGTCCGTTAGACACTCGACGTGGCCACGGGGTTCCGTCGCGTTGACCGGCGGCCGCAGCAGGGCGTACATTCCCGCCGGTGCCCGTACCCAACACACTTCAGGCGCAGGTGGAGCGCGCCCTCGCCGGTCTCAAGCACCCCCGCCTCGACACGGACGTCCTTTCGGCCGGGATGATCGCGGACCTCGCGGTGGACGAGGGCGGAGGCGCCGTCACGTTCACGTTCCTGCTGGCGCGCGAGGATCCGGGCGCGCTGGCGCGGGAGGTGCGAAAAGTCGTGCAGGCCGTGCCCGGAGTGCGCGGCGTGACAGTCAAGGTGAAAGAACCGGGACGGGGGACGGGGGAAGAGGGAAGGGGCTCGGCTGCGGGCGCTCGCCCCGCCGTGCCGCCGCCCCCAACGCCCATCGAGCAGCCGAATCTCGGGGCGGTCCTGGCGATCTCCTCCGGCAAGGGTGGGGTAGGAAAATCCACGGTGTCCGCGAACCTCGCCGCGGCGCTGGCGCAAGCGGGCCAGCGCGTGGGGCTGATGGACGGAGACATCTACGGCCCCAACATCCCGCGCATGATGGGCGTCGGCCACAAGCCCGAGGTGCAGGGCGGCAAGATCCAGCCGCTCGAGGGGCACGGGGTGAAGCTGATGTCGCTCGGCTTCCTGGTGGAGCGCGACGCGCCCGCCATCTGGCGAGGGCCGATCATCATGAAGGTCATCCAGCAGTTCCTGCGTGACGTGGCGTGGGGAGAGCTGGATTACTTTCTCGTCGATCTCCCGCCGGGCACGGGCGACGCCCAGCTCTCGCTCGCCCAATCGATCCACATGCGCGGCGCGCTCATCGTCACCACTCCGCAGGAGATGGCCGTGGGCGACAGCCTGCGGGGCGCGAAGATGTTCGAGCGCGTGGGCGTGCCGGTGATCGGCGTGGTCGAGAACATGAGCTATTTCGTGTGCCCGCATTGCGGCGAGCGAACCGAGATCTTCCTCGCGGGCGGTGGCCAACGGCTCGCCGACGAGCTGGGGGTGCCGCTGCTGGGCCAGGTGCCGCTCCAGGCCGGGATGGCCGATCTCGCGGACACAGGCCGGCCCATCGTCGTCGGCTCACCGTCGTCTCCTGCCGCTGTCGCGCTCGCCGGGCTGGCGGCGCGCTTGATCGAGCGGCTCGCCCCGCGCTGAGCGGGGAGGTGTCGTGGCGGCATGCCCCCCATCATCACGCTGCTCACCGATTTCGGCACCCGCGACAACTATGTCGGGGAGCTCAAGGCCGTACTCGCGTCGCACGCACATCCCGCCTTGTTGATCGACATCACGCACGACGTGCCGCCGGGGGACGTCCGGGCGGCCCAATACATCTTTTCGCGGGTCTGGCACCGTTTCCCTCAGGGCTCGGTTCACCTGGTGGTGGTGGACCCGGGGTTGGGAACCGCGCGGCGCGCGCTCGCGGCGGAGGCGGCGGGACAGTTCTTCGTCGCGCCGGCCAACGGATTGCTCACGCCGCTGCCCACCGACGCACGCTTCGTCGAGCTGCCCGTGCCTGACGACGTCGCGCCCACGTTCCACGCCCGCGATCTGTTTGCGCCCGCCGCCGGACAGCTCGCGAACGGGACCACCCTCACCCACCTGGGCCGCGTCATCAGCGACCCCCAGCGTGCCCCGCTCCCTGCGGCCAAGTGGGACGGGGCGGTGTGGGTGGGCGAGGTGATCTACGTGGACCGGTTCGGCACCCTGGTGACGAACATTGCGGGCGCGGACGTGGAGCCGGGGGTGAGGGTCAACGTGGGCGGCACGGACGTCGGCACGCTGCAGCGGACGTTCGGCGATGTTGCCCGGGGGCAGCTTGTCGCGTTCGTGGGGAGCGGTGCGGCGGTGGAGATCGCCGTGCGGGACGGCAGCGCGGCGCGCCTGCTGGGCGTCGGTGTGGGGACTGAGGTGAGGGCCTGAGTCGGTCGGAGGCGGTAGGGGGTTACCGCCCGTCGAATCCACCCGAGGGTGTGGGGAGACGCACGTGCGCCATCACGCGCTCGGCGAACTCCGCCGCGGGCGCGAACCGCTCGAGCTGGGCCAGCTGCACGAAGAGCTTGCGGTCCCGCTCGGCCGTGGCGAGGCACTCCGGACAGCGCGCGAGATGGATGGCGCGGGCCGCGGGCAGCAGGCCCTGCGCCCATAGCTCGATCTCGTCCGGGGTGAGATGCTCGAGGGGTTCGGTCATTGTGTTGTCCTACGCTCCTCGGGCTGTGCCGGTTTCATTCGCGCCGGTCCTCCAGGTAGCCGCGCAATTCGTTGCGCGCACGGTGGATATACGTCTTGACCGTGCCCAGCGGCAAGTCCAGCATCTCCGCGATTTCCTCGTACGCGTACCCTTCCACGTGGCGCAACACGATACACGCCCGGTATTCGGGCCGCAGCCGGCCGATGGCGCGCTCAATGGCGCTGCCGAGCTCGCGTGCCTCGACTGCTTGGAGCGGCGTTTCCCGGTGGTCGCCGAGCTGGAGGGCCGTCGCGGCAACGGCATCTGGCGTGGTGGCGTCGGGCGCGCCGTCCAACGAGAGCGTGTCCACGGTTCGTTTGCGGAGGTGATCGATGCCGGCGTTGTTCGCGATCTTGAAGATCCAGGAAGAGAATTTGAACTCGGGGCGATATGACCGGATGCCGTTCAGCACCTTGATGAAGGTCTCCTGCGCCAGGTCCTCGGCGAGCGCGCGGTCGCGGAGCATGCGGTACAGGAGCGAGAACACGG
>Ga0137384_10004399_pt1 | contig 11283 bp, 5 predicted proteins | sample SagtaG_2_FD_104922 | JGI IMG/M metagenome (GOLD analysis project Ga0137384, IMG submission 104922) | Vadose zone soil microbial communities from Sagehorn Ranch, Mendocino, California, USA - Sage2_R_60_16 metaG | ecosystem: Environmental > Terrestrial > Soil > Vadose zone | place: USA: California...
GAAGTCACAGATGTGTTTGAGAAGGGTGACACCTTCGCGTTGTTTGGTTTCGCGGGTGGCTCGTTCAAGAACAGGCAAACAGAGAGCTGGCGAGTGCCGGCTGCATGGAAAGCGGTCGTGAGAAACGATCGCCTGTCTCGTTGACAAGTTTTTGCGGACACAAAGATTCCATTTGAGATCATTGAGCGCAACAGCCGGACGGAATGACAGCACGTGAATGCGCGTCAACCTTTCCTGAATCAACAATCAGTTGCTCGTTTCCCACACTACTCACATACTTTTGTCATTCTTACCCAATAAAACTCTGGCATCCTAAATTGCAGCGGGCCATTCCAACCTTCTGATGGCCGCCCCGCCAGGATTTCGTCATGCGTTCGGCAGTTTTTTGGCTGGTTCTACTTTTTCTATCAATCTCAAGTGGTTGCGCGATCCCTGGCGCGCCCGAGTTCGGAGCGCCAGGAGGGACAAGTCCTGGTGAAGTCCACTTCGAACTCGCTCGGCCAAACGATGCGGCTATTCTTGTGCCGGTAAAAATAAACGGTCAGGGCCCTTACACCTTTGTGCTCGATACCGGCGCTACCTTTACCTGCATCGATCAAAAGTTAGCGAATGAACTGAAACTGCCCGAGTGGCAGGGCCTTGGGGTCGGAGTCATCGGTCCCACCGGGGGAAACATTCGCCTCGTGACGGTCGAGACACTGGAAGTGGGGACCGTCAAAGCGTCAGACCTGAAAGCCTGCACAATCGATTTCAAACAGATGAACGGCGCCGGTCTCGACGCTCATGGCCTGGTTGGTTTGAACTTTCTAAAATCATTTCGCCTGAGCATCGATTTCAAGACCAGGTTGTTGAAGCTGGAACAGCAATAGCGGCAAGTCGCGCTTTGGTTCCGAGTTCCTCCTTCTGACGGTGTGCGTCGATCCCACCTGAAGGCGGTACTCCAGACTTATCAGGGTGGGCGAGACAGTTCTTCCAGGCCCCTTACCAAAGCGCTGCCGGCAATCGTTCCGGCATTAATCTTCACTTTTCAATAACAAAGTCGGGCGGTACGGATTCAGGAGGCAGCTGTGGCTGACGGGGTTTGGGTGTATGCCGCGAGCCGAAGAATGAAGTACGGTCCAGGACCTTTTCCTGAAACTCTTCCAGGTAAAGATAGATTACCGGCGTGATGTAGAGCGTGATGAATTGCGAGACCACGAGTCCGCCCACAACTACCAAACCAAGTGGACGGCGGGAAGAACCATCGGCGCCAAAGCCAAGCGCGATGGGCATCGCGCCAAAAACCGCAGCCAGGGTCGTCATCAGAATAGGCCGGAAACGGTCCATGCTGGCATCATGAATCGCGCGGTCGGCGGCTTCGCCGGCGTCGACACGCTGCCGCGCAAAGTCGACAATCATGATGCCATTCTTCTTCACGATTCCCATCAGCATGAACATGCCGACGAAAGCGTAGAGCGACGCCTCCTGTCCGAACACGAGCAGGGTCAACAACCCCCCAACCAATGCCGTCGGCAAGGTCGACAAAACCGTCAGCGGATGCACGTAACTCTCGTAAAGAATTGCCAGGATCACGTACATCACAAATACTGCGAGCGCCATCAGCACCGTCAAACTCGTCACGGTGCTGGCGAAAGTCTGCGCCTCGCCCTGCAGCTCACCGCGCACGCCCGGCGGTACAATTTCCGCTGCCGATTTGCTGATGAAATTCGTTGCATCGCCGAGCGCCACGCCGGGCTTGAGATTGAAAAAGAGCGTAACGCTGGTGAACTGATTCAGGTGATTCACTGCTTGCGGCCCAAGCGTTGACTTTGAACTAACCAGCTCGTTCAGCGGCACCAGCCGTTGTCCGTTGTCAGATCGGATGTATAGTTTCGAGAGGTCTTCAGCATTCGCCCGCGCCGAATCTTCCACCTCGAGAATCACCTGATATTGATCTTCCGGTTTCTTGATCAAATACAGATAATTCTGCGAATAAGCATTGCGCAGCATTGTTAGGATTCGCGCCTCAGAAACTCCGTAGGTCTTGGCTTGATCGCGCCGCAAGTCAATATTCAGATTGGGCGTGTTGTTGTAAAAATCCGATGAGACGGTAAGAAATCCCGGATACGGCATCAGCTTACCCATTAGCTTCTGGCTCACATCGTAAACCTGATCGGGATTCGCGCCCGACACCGCAAACGCATACTGCCCCTGTTGCTGACTGGTTACTCCGGTGCTGATTTCGAGAACCGGAAATGGCCGCAGGAACGTGAATACCCCGGGAATCGAATTTAGCTTGCCCATCATCTGCGCGGTAACTTCCTGGATGGGCGGACGCTCAGCCGCCGGCTTAATGAACGTGAAGGTGATGCCCTGGTTTGCTGCCAGAAATCCGGTCGCTCCAGTCATCGTGAAATCTGTAATCACGTTCGGATCCTGGTGCAGAGTTTGATCCACGCGATTTTGCAGGGCGCGCATTTGATCCGGCGAGGAGCCTTCGCGGGCGATGAAGGCGCCAAAAATCACACTGCTGTCTCCGGGCGGCAGGAACGCTTTCGGGACCAGTACAAAAAGCCAGATGGTTCCGGCCAGACAAATGATCCAGATCAACGGCGAGATCCAACGATGGCGCAGGAACCACCAGAGCGATCCACCGTACATTGCCAGCACCCGCTTTTCGATGCCGCCGATTACCCGCTCCATCCAGGTTTTACGTGTGCCCTCGCCGCGTTCCTTGAGCAGGCGCGCGCACATCAACGGTGTCAGCGTCAGCGAGACCAACCCCGACGCGAAGATCGCGATGACGATCGTCACGGCAAACTCGCGGAAAATTCTGCCTACCAAACCGGTCATGAAAACCAGGGGAATGAATACCGCCGCCAGCGAGATAGTCATCGACATGATCGTGAAGCTGATCTCTTTGGCGCTATTGATGGCCGCCTCGAACGGTTGTTCGCCGCGCTCCATTCGGCGGACTGTGTTTTCCAAAAATACGATCGCGTCGTCGACCAGGAATCCAATTGCAAGGGTGAGCGCCATCAAAGACAGATTGTCGAGGCTGTAACCCAGCGCGCGCATGGCCATGAATGTAATCAGCAGCGACAGCGGCAGGGCGACGGTGGGAATCAGGGTGTCGGTGGCCCTGCCCAGGAAGGCAAAGATGACCATTACTACCAGCACGAAAGCGATGACCAGGGTCGTTTCAACGTCGATGACTGAGCGAACGATGTTTTGCGAGCGATCGTAAATCGGCGTCACGCGGATCGATCCCGGCAGCTCGGAACTTACCTGGGGCAAAACTTCATGAATGCTTTTGGAAACCTCGACCGCATTCGCGCCGGCCCGGCGATTAACTGCGACGATCACCGTCGCTGACGGCACTTCGTATCCTCGAACCCAAAAACGCATGTTGACGCGTTCGTCCTGCACCGAATCCTTGACCGTCGCGACGTCGCGCAGATAGACCGGCGAGCTGCTGGTGCCACCCACGATCAGGTTGTTGTATTGGTCGGCACTTTCGAGTTGACCCTGCGGCCGCAGGATCGCGGTGCCGGAGCTGCTATCCAACTGTCCCGCCCCGGTATAGCTGGTGCCGTTCTTGATCGCCGCGCTCAGATCATCAATCGAAATACCACGCGCCCACATCGCCGAAGGATTTGCCTTAATCCGAATTGCGGACTTCGTGCCGTACACATTTACGCGCGAAACCCCGGGCAGGATGCTGAGCCGTTGCCCGACCTGAGTGCTCGCGTAGTCGTATAGCTGCCCGGGCGTCACCGAATCGCTCGTCAGGGCGATATACATGATCGGTTGATCGTTGGGATTGCTTTTCGAATACGTCGGCGGTGAAGGGAGATCGGCGGGAAGACTGCCAATCGATTGCGAGATTGCCGTCTGCACGTCAGTTGCTGCCGCATCGATATTCTTGTCGAGGGCGAACTGAAGCGTGAAGGTGGCAACGCCCTGGGTACTCTTGGAAGTTACGACTTCCAGTCCATTGATTTGCATGAACTGGCGTTCAAGCGGCGTGGCAATGTTATTGGCAATCGTGTCCGGACTGGCGCCTGGGTAGCCTACCGCCACTTGAATGACGGGGTAATCGACCGCGGGTAGATCATTAACCGGGAGTTGCGAGTAACTCAGAATTCCAAACAGGATGACTGAGAGGGTCAGCACCGCGGTCATGACGGGCCGGCGAATGAAAGGCTCGGATAGATTCATTATTTCGTCCCGTTGTTCGTCAGAACCCCGGCCTGTCGGGGTAGCGCGCGGGCAATCATTTGCCGGCGTCGCCCGCGGTGTTTGGACTTCCGGCCCCGGCCGGTTCTTCAACTCGCACTTTTCCGCCCGGCGTCACGCCAAGTTGTCCGTTAGTCACGACGCGTTCACCGGGTTGTACTCCGGTCTCAACCACGACCAGATCTCCCTGCCGTTGTCCCAGCGACACGGATCTCTGCTCGGCCGTCGAATCCTGCTTGACGACGTAAACAAACGAGCCCTTCACCGACATCTGCGGTGCGGTGGCCGGCACCAGCACGGCTTGATGAATCGTGCTTAGCACCAGACGAATGTTGACGAAACGCCCGGGCCAGAACTGGTGTCCGGCATTCGGAATCGTTGCGCGAAGACCGACAGTGCCGGTGGTGTTTTCAACCGCATTGTTTAGAAACGTGAGTTGGCCGATAACCGGATCTTCCGAGGTCTCGGGAAGCCGCACCTCAGTCCTGAGACGGCCTGAGCGCATCTGTTCCTGCACGTCGGCCAGATTGTTTTGGGAAATAGTAAAGTCCGCATAGATTGGATCCAGCCGCTCGATTACGAGTAGAGTATTTCCGTTGCCGGAACTGCTTCCCGAACTGTTATTGCCGGAACTTCCGCCCGGATTGACCACGTTTCCAACATCTACCAGGCGCTGGCCGGCGCGGCCGTCGATCGGCGATCGAATCAAGCAATAGCTAAGCTGTACCTTCGCGCTCTCGACCGCCGCCGTATCAACCTTGATGGCTTCGTCTGCGCTGTGGACTGCCGCGCGCGCAGCGCCGACGTTCGCATTCAGAGAATCCTGGTTTGCGCTCAACTGCTCGTATTGTTCACGCGGAACAACACCCTGTTCGACTAACTGGCGATATCGCTTGACCTGGGTTTCACCCCACTTCGCCTGGGCGATCTCCCTCGCCAGATTAGCTTCCGCTTGTTTCTTCAAAGCACTGTCTCTCGATACGTTTGCCTCAGCTTGCCGAAGATTTGCTTCGAAAGGCCGGGTATCGATCGTGAACAGCATGTCGCCTTTTTTCACATTCGCGCCATCGGTGAAATGAATTTTAGTGATGCGTCCAGATACCTGGGGCTGGATGGATACGACTTCGCGCGCGACCGTCTTTCCGATTGCGTCCAGGTAAGTCGGCACATCCTGCGACACGGCCACAGTCACCGAAACAGGTGCCGGTGGCCGGTCAAAAGCTTGCTGGGCGGCTTTATTTGTACAGCCTGCCAGGATGATGGCCGAAAAGGCGGCCAGACCTGCATGAGACCAAAATTTCCCAAGCGGCACGTTCGTATTTCTCTTAACAATCATTTCTAAACCCTGGGGTTGAATTCGAGACAGCAATTATTTTCTCTTGATATGATACAGGCAAATCCGGAAATCTCTATTGAGCTACGTTTGAAGCGCAGGTTTTGTTGCGGCCGGCTAAGTTCCGAAGTGTAAATTATTGTTAAGTCGATTCAAAAGGCCAGAAGCCGAGTTGCCGTGTCATAGAGTTGCGTGAACAGAAATCGACGCGCCCGAGAGTCAAAATACCGGCAATAATTAACCTCAAATTCTCATTTCGTTCACGCGAGATTAACAACCCTGGTTTATAAGTCGTCTTACAGCTTCATTTAGACAACCTATGTGCGTGGAGTCCGACTCCAAGTGCCGCAAGGCCTTATTTCTCTTTGAGGTTATTATGAGCGCAAAGCAAATTGCCCTGCCTTTTCGCGCCAGGCGAAAGGAACAGAACAACCCGAGCGTCGATCTCATCGGCCGTTCTTATATGGACGGCGAGGCGACGATAGCGGTAATTGGAATTTGTGCTGCTGACGAACGCCGCGTGATGGTCCAGCGCGATCTCGATCGCTGCACCTGGTCAATGCCTGCCTGGTTGATGCGGCTGATTTTTCTGGACAAGAAAGGCAAGCGAGCGGCTTAACGAGGTCGCGTTCAGAGCTGACACGGAGCCCTCACCCACTTCCATCTCGCAGCGAACGCATCATCAAGTTCAGAAATCGAACTTGATCGCAAGCTGGATTTGGCGTGGGGTTACGAACGTCGTCGTGCCCGATGCCGGAGAAGCAAAGCTGCGGGGCGTGCCAAAAGCAGTCGTCGCCGAAGGCGCGGAAAGCGTGCCCGCGGAACCACCGGAGTAATTGAAGAAAATATTGTTCACCGTCGCCACGTTCGAGCGATTGAAAATGTTGAAGGCTTCGCCAATCAGTTGTACGCGCATCCGCTCGCCAAAATGAAGCGCGCGCGTGAGGCGCACGTCAAACTGATAGATTGAGGGCGTCGTAAACTGGTTGCGCACCGTGCCTGGCAGACGATCGTTCGAGCGATTGCCGTCGTTATTCGGGTCGCCGCCTACTAAGGCCGAATAAGGCGTGCCTGATTGGAACTGCGCGATCATCGAAAACGTGTAGTCGCTGAATAGAGCCCGCGCCACGGCGTTATCAGTCCACCTGATCGTACCCCATTGATAAACCGGACTGAAGACAAAACGGTGCCGCAAATCGGTGTCCGAACGCGCGTAGTCAGCGGCGGGATTGAGTTGGTTCTCGACAATCTTCGCATCGTCGGCACCGAAGACGACAATAGTCTGATCGGGCCGATCATCCTTCGCCTTTGAGAATGTGTAGGCCGCAATGAACTGGAAACCGCGCGTCAAACGCTGCGTGGCCTGAATCGCGAAGCCGTTGTAGAGCGAACGCGATGCACTTTCAAAAATGCTGATACGATTGTAGGACAGCCCCGATGCGCGCGAGATAGGTCGGCTCGGAAGGCTAAAGCGTTGGAACGTGTAAACCACCCCGTCCGGACCCGTGCGCGGAAATGCTGTGGGCGGAAACAAATTGATGTCACGGGTCCGGGTGAGATGCAGCCCGTGATAGTAAAGATAAGTTCCCGAAATGCTCAAGTTCTTTCCCACCTGACGTTCGACTCCGATTCTTCCCTGCTCAATGTACGGCTGCACGTAGTCAGAAGCGAAGAGAAAAAGATTGGGATTCGCGGATGTCCCGACGGGCGGCGCCGTTAGAATGGCCGGATAGACCAGACCTGCAGCGACGATTTGTGCGGCGTTGAGATTAACGCCAGAGACATTGATGCCATTCTGTGAATGCGCGGTCCCCAGCACAATTGCCGGCGTTCGTGCATAAAAGAGGCCAAAACCGCCGCGGATCACAGTCTTCTCGTTCGGCGCATAACTAAAGCCCGTGCGCGGCCCGAAGTTGTTCTTGTCTTTGGGACAGTTGGCAGTGTTAATTCCGTTGGACAGCAGTAGTGCATCCGGATTCTGCACCGGGGGACAGGTTAGCTGTTCGTAGTCATAACGAATACCCAAATTCAGCGTAAGCTTTGAATTAAAGTGGAAGTCGTTCTGCGCGTAAAAAGCGTACTCCGAAAGGTTCGGCTTCGTTGTCCCACCCGTCGTGCCCGCGCCGGGAAAGTTCTGCGTGAATGCGGTAGGGGTATTGTTGGCGAAATTCTGGTACCCCGAGTTTGTGCCACTGCGGCCAAATGTGTAGGAGCCACTGAACAGTCCGGGAAAGAAATTAAAGATGCGATCGAAGTTGAAATCCAGCCCAAACTTCCAACTGCTGCGCCCGCGCAGGTACGAGACGTTGTCAACAAACTGCACGCGCTTGATAGTCGTCTCGCGAGGACTGAAGTTGTTGCGACCGATATTGAGACTGCCGCCGCCTGTATCAATGACCGCCTCGGGTTGAGTGCTATTTGCCAATCCCGGTTCTTTGTCTCTGGCGAACTGAAATCGGAATTCGTTGACGAGTTTGCTTGTCAGCGTGGAAGTCAATGTGCCGGAAAAAGTGTCGCTCTTTACGAGGCTGTCGCCTGAATGCTCCTCCACACTCAAAGTGCCATTGTTTTCGTTGTTAACACCAGTGAAACCCTGGTGGTTGAAGCGCAAGACCAACTGGTTCGCGTCATTCAGTTTGATGTCGCTCTTTCCGAGAAACACATCCTGTTTGCGTCCGACCTGATACGTATGCAGTTTTGGTGTCAAGATCGTCAAGGCGGCGGCCGGGGCAGTGGCCAGGTTCGGCACATCGAGAACCTGTGGCACGTTCGAACGCTGACCGTCATAAGTAAAAAAGAAGAAGGCTTTGTTCTGCTTGATCGGGCCACCGAGACGCCCGCCGAACTGGTTGATTCTCAAGGCCGCGCGCTTGTTCGGCTTTCCCGCTCGTGATTCGTTTGCCTTGGTAACGGGATCGTTTGAGTTCAACGACTCGTCACGAAAATATTCAAAAGCACCGCCGTGAAATTCGTTGGTTCCCGATTTGGTTACGACGTTGATTACTGCTCCACCGGCACGGCCAAATTCTGCCGAGAAACCGTTCTGATTCACCTGGAACTCCTGCACCGATTCCTCGGAAAACTGGTATGGCGGTCGCACTCCACCGCGTCCCAGGGCCTGACCGAAGAAAGTATTGTTGTTGTCCACTCCGTCAACCTGCAGACTATTGAATGTGCCGCGCTGGCCGCCGACTGAGAGGTCGCCACCGCGAGGATCGCGGATCACGCCCGGCGAAAGGGTCGCAAAATCCTGGAAGTTGCGGCCGTTGATGGGCAGGTTTTCGATCGAGCGTTGATTAATCGTGGTCGAGACAGAAGTGCGAGTCGTTTCAACAACCGCTACGTCTGTGATAGTCACAAAGTCCCCACCGACGCTGCCCACTGAGAGCGAGATGTCGAGTGATACAGCAGCGCCGACGGTCACAGTAGCTTTCAATGGAGCGCTCGCAAATCCGGAAGCTTTGACGCTCACAATATAAGAACCTGGCGGCAGGAGAATAATCCGGTAGTTTCCCTCGGCGTCCGTTGTTGCGCTCCTCTGGAAACCTGTGGAATCGTTTCTGGCCGTGACCTGGGCGTTCGGGACGACTGCGCCGTTTGGATCCAGCACGCGGCCTTCAATATTTCCGGTGGTTGCTTGCGACTGGACAGAAGCTGAAACCATCGACACAAGACAGAGGAAAAGGGACAGCAGAATAGCAAAAGGGGTGGATTTTTTAGACATCTGTTCTCGCTTGTTTTTTAGGAATTGGTTTGCTATAGCGCCTTGACGCAACGAATGGTCGACGCCTTGAATTAGGACAAAGTCAGGTGATTTGCCAAGTCGCGCATGTTAGTGCAACGCGAGGAGCTATAGCAAGAATAAAACAATTTATTTGACTTCTAACTTCTTTCTGCCGTAAAAGCTGAGCTTGAATGATGCGAATCTCCAATCGTCTTTGCGTTTTGCTTCTCGCACTCTCTTTCGCCGACGCTTACGCGCAGACAAGTCCGTCAACCAATCCTGACTTAACAAAACAACCGACACTTTACGTCGTCGGTTACGCGCATCTCGATACGCAATGGCGCTGGGAGTATCCGCAGGTCATTCGCGAATATCTGCCTAAGACCATGCACGATAACTTCGCCCTGTTCGAGAAATATCCGCACTACGTTTTCAATTTCAGCGGCGCCTATCGTTATCAGATGATGAAAGAGTATTACCCGCAGGATTATGCGCGCCTCAAGCAGTATGTCGCGGCCGGACGATGGTTCAACGCAGGTTCGTCCTGGGAGGAGAACGACACGAACTCGCCCTCGGGAGAGTCGCTGGTTCGTCAGATCCTGTATGGCAGTCATTTTTTTCGTCGGGAGTTTGGCAAGACCAGCGCTGAGTACATTCTGCCGGACTGTTTCGGTTTTCCGGCTTCTCTGCCGAGCATCGTAGCGCACATGGGCATGAAGGGGTTCTCGACGCAAAAACTTGTCTGGGGATCTGCAGCGCCGGTTGGCGGTCCCAACTCGCCCGAGAAAACGCCCCCAGGCATCCCGTTCAATGTTGGTATTTGGGAAGGGCTCGACGGCCGCGGCATTATTGGCGCCTTCAATCCCGGCAGTTACAGCGCGCAGATGAGAGAAGATCTGAGCAAGACCTGGTTTGAGCGAGTCAAACGAAACGGTGAGTTCAGCGGTTTGTTCACTGATTATCACTACTATGGTACCGGCGACACCGGTGGTGCTCCGAGTGAAAACTCAGTCAAGTTGATGGAAGCGATCATAACCAGGAGTAAGGGACTGTTACCGCCACAGCAGCCTACGAATCAGCCACTGCCAAGCTCGCCCACGGACGCAAATCATCCCGAAGTCACGGTTGGCGATGGCCCGCTGGCGATCATTGCTTCTTCCGCTGAGCAGATGTTCCTTGACATCAAGCCAAACCAGACATCTCGCCTGCCACGTTACCGGGGTGACTTGCTGCTAACCCAACACTCAGCCGGTTCCATCAGCTCGCAGACTTACATGAAACGTTGGAATCGGAAGAATGAGTTGTTGGCTGATGCCGCCGAAAAGGCTTCCGTGGCTGCCATGTGGTTAGGCGGGCGACCTTATGAGCTTCAGCGGTTGAATAACGCCTGGGGATTGGTTTTGGGCGCGCAGATGCACGATATCATTCCCGGTACCGCAACGCCGAAAGCGTTTGAGTTCTCGTGGAACGACGAAGTCATTGCGATGAATCAATTCGCACAGGTATTGACCAGCGCTACTGAAGCGATTGCCTCCGGAATGAATACGCAGACAAAAGGCGCCGCGATTGTCGTTTACAATCCGTTGAATATTCAGCGTGAAGATGTAGTGGAAGCCAACGTGTCTTTTCCTGGTGGCGCGCCCAAAGCCGCGCGCGTCTACGGACCGGACGGAGCTGAAGTGCCGGCGCAGTTGTCGGGTAGCAAAGTTTTGTTTCTCGCCAGGGTGCCCTCAGTTGGGTACACAGTCTACGACGTTCAGGCGGCGGATGCTGCGCCGAGCGAATCGCAGCTGAAAGTCTCCGAGTCTTCCCTGGAGAACAGCCGGTATCGAATTCAATTGAATCAGGATGGTGACGCGTCGAGCATCTTTGATAAGGCGCTCAACAGGGAAATGCTTTCCGCGCCGCTGCGCCTGGCCATTAAGACTGACAAGCCGGAACAATGGCCGGCCTGGAATATGGATTGGGCCGACCAGCAGAAAGCACCGCGCGCCTTCGTGAGTGGTCC
>Ga0137384_10004405_pt1 | contig 11277 bp, 9 predicted proteins | sample SagtaG_2_FD_104922 | JGI IMG/M metagenome (GOLD analysis project Ga0137384, IMG submission 104922) | Vadose zone soil microbial communities from Sagehorn Ranch, Mendocino, California, USA - Sage2_R_60_16 metaG | ecosystem: Environmental > Terrestrial > Soil > Vadose zone | place: USA: California...
ACGGCCGGCTGGCCCTGCTCGAACATCGCCTGCTGGTAGGCCTTAGCCGCCGGGTTGTCATTGGGGGCGAGCTGCAGCTCGACGCCGTCCGGCTCCTCGGGTGACGCGACGGTGAGCCATCGGTACGGACCCTGAGTGATGTCCGCTTTCTTCACGAAGCCCAGGATGTCGGTGTAGAAGCGCAGCGCTTTCTCCTGGTCGTCCACATAGATGCCGGTCACTTTGATTTTCATGGTGCTTTCCTCCTGTCACATGAGTTTGGAATGGTTCGTCACTCCACTGTAAACTTTGACATGAAGCTGTCGATCTTCGGGTAATTATCCTGGCGGTTGCATTTCTCCTCCTTTGGCCTCGGAAGCGCAATTTCTCAGAAACTGGCCAAGAAAAAGGTCCTCCAATCAGCAGAGTAATTACCCAAAAATCGACAGCTTCATGTCAAAGTTTACAACATCTCGACCGAAGAAGGGCCGAAAGATTGAACGAAATGGCAGATGTCGAACCAATCTCGACCACTTTCTTGTAGAGGCTGGTGATGGTTTCGTGCGAGATGCACTCTGCGCTGACCTCCCGAATTTACAAAAACGGTGTGCAGACATCCGCCTCTGGAGCGGTTTCTCCAAATTCTTAATGGTCGATTCCCATGTTTCGTGCCGAATTCCTAACATTCGCCTTAAAAATCGTCGAACATTCGCGCCATTTACCAGCAGGCGGCCAGTGGTCGCTGAGCCCTGTGGTAAATGTCCCGAAAACCGAGCAGCTTTTGCCCCCAAAGGTGAGCACTCGTGACGAGATACTTACCTTTTCTCATTGACAATCCCGGTATATAAGTTTAAAATGCATATAGATGCATTCAACATCAACTGGGAGGGAACATAGACGTAACTAGATGCCTATAGGTGCGGTATGGCGGAATTGAACAGAGACAACGAAGCACAAAATGCTGCGACCGGTGCCTGGTCAAAGAACTGGCTCGTCCCCATTCTCCTTTTAATGTTGCGGGAGTGGAGTTCGTACGGCTACGAATTGATGGAGAGGATGGCGACGTTTGGGTTACATGCGATGAACGCGGGCACATTCTACCGGACGTTACGGCAGATGGAGAAAGAAGGGATGGTCAGTTCGTGCTGGGACACTTCGGAAGGGGGGCCAGCACGCCGCATGTACTCGATCACAGAGGCGGGTGAAGCCTACTTGAAGTACTGGGCGGATTCTCTGGATCAATACCAGAAGATGATGGATACCTTTTTCCGGCTCTACACTGGTCGCTCCAGGCAGGAAGACAAGAAGGAGCAGCCATAAGCGAGCAAGAGGGGGCAGCGTCTGGAAGGAGTGCTTACAATGCCAGAAGACAACAAGAAACAAGAACCTGCAGATCCAATGGAAGTATGGGAACACTGGTACGAAACGACGTATGATGCATGGAAGAACAGCATCGATGGGAGCAAGGAAAGCTTTGTTGATCCCTATGGTCTGTATCACTCATGGCTCAAAGGGATAGGAGAAGCCCAGGAGCAGTTCAAAGCTGGTGCTGCCGGGTTGATGGATCCACAAGAGGCATGGAAGCACTGGTTTGAGGTGACAACGGACGTCTGGAAAAAGGCAACCGAGCAGGGAGCAGACCCAGTAGGACTGACAACACAGTGGCTGGAGATGATGGAAGAAGCACGAGCGAAGCTGCCGGCAGGTGGAGTTGTGCCTGCTGATCCGTTTACCTTCTTGAAACAGTGGTATGATGCCACCAGTGAAACATGGTCGAAGGTTGTTGGGGACATGATCGGAACTGAAAAGTTCATGGACATGGCCAGCCAGTTCCTGGAAAGCTATGCCAGCTTCACCCGCACGTTCAACCGGGCCAGCGAAGCGTATTTTAGTCGACTGCAGCTTCCCACGCGCTCAGATATTGCCAGAGTAGCAGAACTGATCATCAACCTGGAAGAGAAGGTGGATCGCCTCGACAACGAGTTCGAGGACTTCGAAGATAGATATATGCAGATGACAACAGGCGAGGCCACCAGTGGATTATCAGGTCGCCTGGAACGCGTTGAAAGCAACGTAGCAGCGTTTCCTGCAGCTGTTGAGAGCCTGGAAAAACGCCTGGAGCGGGTGGAGAGCAAGCTGGATAAACTCCTCGAGGCGCTGGAGAAGCCTGGAAGCGAGGAGCCTGCAAAAGCGGTCAGGCGAGCCCCTGCAACTCACAGCAGGGCACAGCAGCCTAAAGCGCCAGTCAGAAAACAGCGGGCAGCACAGCAGGCTCGGGTAGAGGTTGAGTCATAGAGAGATACCACGACGCCACGATCTCACGTCATGCACCGAGGAGGGCTAGATGAACAACAATCTTTCGCTTGCACCCGATTTCGAAAGCGCTTTCAAGAAGTACAGAACAGGCATGCAGATCATCCTGGAAGGAGCACAGGCTGAGACGGGCCAGACGCCTAAAGAGGTTGTCTGGACCAAGAACAAGGCCAGGCTCTACCATTACGAACCGGTGGCGAAGGACGCGTACCGGGTGCCACTCCTGCTGGTCTATGCACTCATCAACCGGCCCTACGTGCTGGACCTGATGCCTGGCAATAGCCTGGTAGAGTTTCTCGTCGGCAGGGGGTTCGATGTCTATATGCTGGACTGGGGCACCCCGGGAGATGAGGACAAGCATCTCGCCTTTGACAACTACGTGCTGGACTACATGCCCCAGGCCATCAGAAAAATGCTGCGCCATGCTCATGCTGAAGAATACACGCTGATGGGGTATTGCATGGGGGGAACGATGACCGCGATGTATGCCGCGCTTTTCCCTGAAAGACCTCTCAGAAATCTCATGCTCCTCACAGCTCCCATCGATTTTACACCGGACGTAATGGGGCTTTTCGGCCTGTGGACGAGTGAAAAGTACTTGAACCCTGATCGCATCGTAGAAGCCTTCGGCAACGTCCCAGGTGATCTGATCGATACTGGCAACCGCCTGGTCAAGCCTGTTACCAACTATGTCGGCTCCTACGTGACGATGTGGGATCGCATCATGCAGGGCAAATCGATGGACACCTGGCTGGCGATGAACAAGTGGGTCAACGATGGAGTTCCATTTCCTGGTGCGGCATTCCGCCAGTGGATTCGCGAATTTTACCAGCAGAACAAGCTGGTGAAAGGCGAAATCAAGCTGCGTGGGCGCAGAGTCGACCTCTCACATATCACCAGTCCACTGCTCAGTATTGCGGGGAAAAAAGATCATATCTGCACGCTCCCCCAGGCCGAAGCCATCATGCATCTCGCCGGGAGCAAGGATAAAGAATTTTACGTCCTGGATGCCGGGCACGTAGGCCTGCTGACCGGGGCAGATGCCAGGAAAGGCCTCTGGCCGAAGGTAGAGAGCTGGCTGGCTGGACGCTCGAAGTAACTTATGCATCATTCAGCCTCCGATAGCAGCTTTGCCGCCGGTTCTGGATCGACAGGTTTCTCAGCGACGTTTTCCTCCACCGTTTTAGCGATTTTGTTGGCTGCCCGCTCAAAGTCCTGCGGATGCGTCTCGCGCCACTCTGACCAGATTGCCACCAGAAAGGCCTGAAGCACTCCCGCGACCGGCGAGGCTAACAGGACACCCCAGATGCCAAAGAGTTCTCCCCCGGCGATCAGAGCTACCAGGGCAACCGCCGGATGCAGCCCGACGGCTTTCCCAACGATGCGCGGTCCTATTATATCGCCTTCCAGGATATGCACGAGCACGAAGTAGACCAGCACGATAAGCGCTATCAGCCATCCTTTGGTCAGGGCCAGCAGCACACAAATCACCCCGGAAGCCAGGGTGCCTAAGATAGGGATGAACTCGAGGACAAAGGCCAGTACCCCCAATAAGAGGGCGTAGGGCACCCCGATGATCCCCATGCCGACGCCGACCAGCAGCCCGATGAGGACACATAACAATATCTGGCCGCGAATGTAGCCTCCCACAATGCGCTGCAGCGTCTCCAGCAGAAAGCGCACCCGCCCCCGCTGCCGCCTGGGCATGTTGCGCCGTAACCACTGGCTCACCCGCGCTCCATCAATGAGCAGGTAGATGCTGAGCACGGCTACCACAATGAAATCCAGGCCGGCATTAATAATGCCTGTGAGCAGCGGCACGATATCCCCTGCCAGACCGGTAGTGCTGGCGAGGATCTGATCACGGGCGGAGGCGATCTGGCTCGCTGAGATGCCAAATGGCCGCAGGGTCTGCTCCAACGGGCTGGGATGAGCAGCAGTCCCGGGAGTCAGCAGCATTCTGAGATAGTGGGAGAGCGAGATGATCTGTTCACTGGCCGTGCGGATAACGAGGTAGAGTAAAGCGCTGATGCCGCCCAGGACGATGAGGTAGACGATGAGGATGGCGAGCACACGGGGCATCACCCGCTCTAAGAACGTTACCAGCGGTGCGAGGCTATAGGCGAGCAAGGATGCAATTATCAGCACGAGGATGGTTCTTGTCACGTGTCCCGCTGCCCACAGGACCAGGAGCACGACGCCAGACCAGGCAAGGATGGCGAGGGGAATGTCACGGCGCCGGGTCCATTTGGCAGTCTCGGCCAGGATATTCGCGGTTTTAACGGCCTCTTCGCTCATCTCATCAGCAGGTGGGGGAGCTTGTGTGAGCGTGTCACCGGCCTGCAAGGTAGATGCCCCGCGTGGGGTCCTAATGGCCTGGAGCCTTGCCCATGCTCTGCCGAGCAAACCCTGGCCTCGACCACCTGCTTGTTTCGCAGCCTTCTCTGTATCCAAATGCTCGTGGCTGGATACATCGCTTAACGTCTTTTTAGCTGAGTCTGCCTCGCCTTTCGCTTGCCCTGCGAGGTTATGGTCGTTCTCCACTCTTGCTCTCCTCTATGCTGCCTGCAACCAATACCATAGACACGTTCCTGAGATAAAAAAAGTAATCGGGCAGGCATCCACACCCCTCCTTGTATCAATTTTTGCGACAGCATCGTATCAAGTGAGTGGTTATACGCTTGCTAAGCATATGAATGTAAGACCAAAGAAACGAAAAAAGGAGATCACTCTATGGTAGCACGAACAGCTCCAGCCTGGACCATCAATCGGATAGTGGCGCTTCGAGCAAGGGAAGCAAGTATGGCGCAGCATCAACATAGCATAAAAGCTCAAACTGAACGAGTCTGGTTGAAAGGTGCTCTGGCGGGCTTCGTCGCTACAGGACCCATGACCTTGTTCATGCTGGTCACGCAGCGCTTCTTACCCAAGGGACAACGCTATGCCTTACCCCCCGAGATCATTACGAGGGAACTGGCCCGCCGGGCGCATGTGAGGCGGCATATGAATAAGGGACAGGTCTTAGCGGCAACACTGGTTTCCCACTTTGGCTATGGCACGGCAATGGGTATGTTCTACAGCCTGTTAGGAAAGAAGGTACCGCTGCCTGCTGCTGCAAAAGGGCTTCTTTTTGGCCTGGCGGTATGGGCAGGAAGCTATCTCGGGTTACTTCCACTGCTTGGCATGGCGGAATCAGGCCAAAAGGAGCCTCAACGGCGGAATCTCATGATGATTGCAGCTCACGTGGTATGGGGAGCAACAATGGGAGTAGCAGCAGACGTTCTGATGCGTGATGGAATGTGAGTCAGGGATACAAGACACAGTTTAAACAGAACGCGGGCGGGATAACATCGTTTATCCCGCCCGCACTTCTTTTACAGTCCTCTATCACGCCCTGGCTATCCACGCTCTTTCTCGAGCTGCAAGGATATCGAGTGATAGAGGTTGTGGTGTTCAGTATGCCCGCTTTCACGGGCACTCTCAATCGATCTGAAACACCATCCCTAGTAAGCGAACTGGTATCTTCATAGGCATATCAGCCTCCTTTCGGCTTTCCTTCCTATCAAGGACCTTTCGCCCTAGTTCCAGGGTTTCTTTCCTCCCTGGTAAGTCATATTGTAAAACTTCGGAAAAGCAATGTCAAAGTCAGCAATGCCATGACTAATGGTTGTCAAGGGATACCAGTTCACATCCGCTCATAATTCCTGTGGCTCGCTTGGAGAAGAGAGAAAAGGGCGAGGACACCTCGCGCTCCGGCAGGGGGCGAAGCCCCCTGCACCCCCAGTTATGAGTGGATCTCAGATACCAGGAGTCCTTTGGCGCTGGTAGGCTGCCATCACTGCTGCATGCTCTGGTGAACGCAGGCACTCTTCCTCGGCAATGACCATTTCGTCCATGAGCGCTGCGAGGTCATGCTCGAAGGCACGATCGATCTGGTATTTGGTATGCCTGAGCGCCGTGTAGGGGATCGCAAGCAGCTCCTGGGCCAGCGCCTGAACGTGCTGCTCAAGCTCGGCAGGTTCAACAATCTCATGAATGAGCCCCATAGCAAGACCTTCACCGGCGGTGAAGCGTCGACCTAAGAGACAAAGGTATTTGGCGCGTGCTGCCCCAACCAGGCGGGCCAGGCGCATCGGGCCCAGGCAGGCGATGATTCCTTCTTTGACCGCAGGAATGCTGAAGACAGCATCTGTGGAGGCTACCAACAGATCGCAAGCGATGGCAACCTGCAGGCCACCTCCCAGGCAGTAGCCCTGGATAGCTGCAATCGTGATAGCCTGGAGGCTAGCCAGAGCAGTCACGCCGCGTTCCCATGCAGTGAACCATGCGACGCTGAGATGCCCTTGAGCTAACTCTTTGACGTCAAGTCCGCTACAAAAAGCTCGACCTTCCCCACTGACGATAACGACATGAGTTTCGGTACTCTGCGCCAGGTAAGTTGTGGCTTTGATGAGGTCCTGCACCCACGCCCAGTTGGCGGCGTTCAGGGCTTGTGGGCGATTGAGGCGTAATCGCGCCACCGGACCATCTAACGTGCAACGCATGGTCTCAAGCTCTAAGGTTGGCATATTTGTCCCTCGTTTAAAATGAATTCTGCATGAGCCAGGGATGGATGCTTATGATCCAGTCCACTATTTTCGCTGCAATAATTGTGTGTAGTTAGTTGTACTATATCCTAAATCGGCGCCAAAACCCAATATCACACTCTTTCCTTAAATGAGAGCGTGTCTGATTCTCAGAGGTTTCGCCCTCTCTGGCCGGGTGCTCGCGCGGCTTCGCCGCGCAAACAATTTAGTATGTTGTGTGGAACATGCGCGAAGCGCATGTTCCACACAACATACTAAATCAGGCGAGCGCCGCAGGCGCGAGCAAGCGACCGTGATGGAAATCAGATATACTCTGACAAAAGTGGGGGTATGATACAATAATATCGGCTAGACCTTGTCCGGACCTGGAACATTATTTGGAGGTAGTTCGAGATGACCTATCATAGTGAAGTAGTGGGAAGCCTGCTCAGACCCACCTACCTGGCAGATGCACGGAAGCGGCGGGAAGCAGGGCAGCTTGACGCGGCGGAGTTCAAAGCCATAGAGGACCGGGCTGTGAACGAAGCAATTGCCCTGCAAGAAACCGCTGGTATTGATGTCATTACTGACGGGGAGATGAGGCGCTATGCCTTCTACGGGCACCTCATCGAGGCATTGGAAGGCTTCGATAAGCTTGGAGGCTGGGCCATCCCCTTCAGGGACGAGACGGGAGAGGAACTTGTCCTCAAGCGCCCCGTGGTGGTAGAGCGGCTGCAATGGAAAAGGAGTATGTGCTCAGAGGAATGGGTGTACCTGCGCTCACGTAAAGCGCATGCCGGTAAAGTCACCATGATTAGCGCTCAGCAGGCAGCGGCTTACTATGACCCTGAAAAGTCGAAAGCGGCCTACGCGTCCCGGGATGCCTATCTTGCCGATATTGTAGATTTCTCGCGCCGTGAAGTGGAGGAATTGATTCGCCTGGGTTGTAGCTACATTCAGATCGATGCTCCCCAGTATGCGGCTCTACTCGATCCGCAGATACGTGAAGGGTATCGCCAGCGTGGGAACGACCCCGACAAACTCATCGATCTCTGCATCGAGCTGGACAACGCTATTATTGGCGGCCACCCCGGGATCACCTTTGGAATTCACATTTGTCGCGGTAACAACCAGAGCAAATTCTATGCCAGCGGTGATTATGAGCCAATTTCCAGAATATTTAACCTGACCCACTTCCAGCGCTTCCTGCTGGAATACGACGATGCACGCTCGGGGGGATTTGAACCGCTGCGGCACGTGCCCGGGGATCGTTTCGTCGTACTTGGTCTTGTCACTACCAAGAAGCCGCGACTGGAGACAGCCGATGAACTGCTCCTCCGCATCGAAGAAGCCGCTCGCTATGTCCCCTTAGAGCGGCTTGCCCTTAGCCCGCAATGTGGATTCGCATCCACCATGGAGGGGAACCGTATCACATCTGAAGACCAGCGCCGCAAGCTGGAGCTTGTGGCAAGTGTAGCTCGCAAGGTCTGGGGCTAAGGGTAAGTGTGGGCGAAAAAATCGATACCGTCTGGGGCGTAGGCTACCGCTTTAGAGACTGACGAGCAGGGGTGCAGCTCCGTCCCCATGGTGTGAAAGTCCAGTGGACGGAGCTGCACCCCCTGAGGTTCACCAAAACAAGTTCAGACAGTTGGCGCTGCCGGTGCCGACCTGGCCTGGAAGGCGCGGATGATCAGCAGCACACCCCATATAATGGCGTAAATCCCGATGAGCCAGACCAGCGACAATATCCCGGCGACCGGGCGAGCAAACAACACGATGCCCAGCAGGATGGAGAGAGCGCCAGCAATCGCCAGCACCCAGCCCATGCCTGTTGTAAAGGCCGCAACAAGCTCGATTATTCCCGTTATGATAGCCCATGCCGCAATCAAGTAAAGTAGAACCAGCGCGGTGATGCCAGGCCAGATGAAAACCAGTATGCCTAGTATAACGCCCGCGATCCCTTCCAGCAGCAACATCCACCAGTTGGTCTGCATGCTACGTTCCTGAAAAGAATGGTAGATGGCTATAATACCTTCTACCAGGGCAAAGGCTCCGAAAATGTAGACCAGTACCAGGAGAGTGAGCCCGGGCCAGAAAAGAGCTGCCAGCCCAAAAAGCACCGCGATAATCCCCCGTGCCAGTAACGACCACCAGGATTGACCAGGAACCTGTGTACGCGAAAACATACTCATTTCTCCATCTTCAGTTGCGTATAATACACCTTCTACACGCCATCTCACACGGCACACTACTAGACCGGTGTAAGGAGACGACATACATCCATCGCCCCCTACCAGTGAAGATTCTCCCTCTGGACCGACCGTGTGTTTATCTTGTGCAGCGAGAGATCATTCACAGGCAGGAGAAGCGATAGAATAAGTATAGCAAAGGAAGGGGTTGAATGTGCTCAACCAAAAGATGGAGAAATGAGGTGGATTTTTCTTAGACCACGGCCAGTTCTTCCAATTTTGGGAACAATGGTGCAGGCACCGGGAGCATAATACCCGCCGGGACAAGAATTGGCCGCCAGTTGGCAGCGCTTACGTCGCCCGCAAAGCCCAGGTATTCGTGAAGTTTCTGCGATGAAAAGGGCAGGTACGGGTAGAAAAGCACCCGCAAGCCGCTGAGCACCTGAAGCATCACATAAATGGTCGTGCCAGCCGCGTCGCGGTCTACTTTAATCTGTTTCCACGGGGCCTGTTCATCAAGGTAACGATTTGCCGCGCGGGCCACCGCCATAGCGGCATTGATACCATCTTTGAAGTGGCAGCCGGCAATGTTATGTCCTACAATGGTAAAGCCGCGATCCAACTCTGCTAATATTTCCCTGTCTGCCTCGCGCAAGGGATGTGGCTGCGGCACAGTGCCTCCAAACTTGCTCTGCAAGAAGGTCAATGTGCGATGTACGGCATTGCCGTAGGTGGCTACCAGTTCATCGTTATTGCGACGAATCAATTCCTCGTACGTAAAGTCGGTATCACGTCCTTCAGGAGCCGTGACCGACAGGTAATAACGCAGCGCATCGGTGCCATAGCGGTTCAGTACATCGCGCGTCCAGATCACATTACCCCGGCTGCTCGAGGCTTTTGCCCCACTCATCGTCATGAACTCATTTGCCGGTACGTCGTAAGGCAAGTTGCGATTGCCATAGCCAATCAACATGGCAGGCCAGATAATTGTGTGGAACGGGATGTTGTCCTTACCGATAAAGTAGTATGATTTGACCGGGGAGTCGGACTGTCCGGGAACCCACCAGGTTTTCCATGCTTCGGGTGTGCCTTGTCGTCCGGCCCATTCAACCGAGGCGGAGAAATAGCCGATTACGGCATCGAACCACACATAGATGCGTTTGTCTTCATATCCTTCTATGGGAATAGGCACGCCCCAATCGAGGTCACGGGTGATAGCACGAGGGCGCAATCCCTCTTTGAGCCAGTTCATCGCAAAACCCAGGGTGTTGGCTCGCCAGTGGTCCTTTTCCGCGGACAACCAGGCCATCAAAGGCTCCTGCAACTGGGGCAGATCCAGGAAAAAATGTTCCGTGTCCCGAATCTCCAGTAGACTTTCCTTACTGCCACAGAGCCGGCAGCGGGGGTTTATCAGGTCGATGGGATCGAGCGTGCGGCCGCAGTTATCACATTGATCCCCCCGAGCCGAGGGAAACCCACAGTGCGGGCATGTTCCTTCAACGTAGCGATCAGGCAAAAAGCGGCGGTCTGTTGGGCAGTAGGGAGATTGCATAGTATCCTTGAAAATGTAGCCCTTTTTGTAGAGTGTCAGGAAGAAATCCTGGGTGATGCGATAATGGTTCTCCGTACCCGTCTCTGTATATAAGTCCCAGGATATTCCTAGCCTATCCCACACCTGGCAAATCTGCCGGTGGTAACGCGCCACGAATTCACGTGGAGTAATACCTTCCCGTTCAGCATCGACGAGGATGGGGGTGCCATGCTCATCGCTACCGGAAACCATGAGAACATGATTACCGGCCAGGCGGTGATAGCGTGCAAAAGTGTCTGCTGGCAGGTAAGCGCCGACAATCTGACCAACATGAGTAGAGCTTTTCGCATAGGGCCATGCCACGCACATGAGGATATATTCATTCATCAGAGTATTACCTCTACCTTTGATACTATAGTGACTACTCCCCATCCCTAAAGGGCGGGGCTTCTGGAATGACATCGGCTTGTAGTCCCAAGCCTAAAATGTTCTTGGCAGCATTGAGGTCTCGATCAAGATGAGCATGACAGCACGGACAAGCGAAGATCCGCTCAGAGAGTGGCATGGGTTGTCGATGCCCACACGTGCTGCATGTCTGGCTCGTGTAGGCAGGATTGACTTTGACCAGGATTCTCCCAGCTTCTTCCGCTTTGGAGTCCAAATGGGCAAAGAAGGCCGACCACGAGGCATCTGCAATGCT
>Ga0137384_10004409_pt1 | contig 11269 bp, 11 predicted proteins | sample SagtaG_2_FD_104922 | JGI IMG/M metagenome (GOLD analysis project Ga0137384, IMG submission 104922) | Vadose zone soil microbial communities from Sagehorn Ranch, Mendocino, California, USA - Sage2_R_60_16 metaG | ecosystem: Environmental > Terrestrial > Soil > Vadose zone | place: USA...
GTTTATTTAGCAGGGAATCCTGGTCAAAGCTTTTTTCCTGTATGGAATACATACTGCTCATACGAAGCGCCAGCATCGGTTGTAAGCAAATGACAGGCTGAATGTTATTTGTCTTTAAAATATATGTCAGGATGGTAATTAGTATGCTGGAATACCTGTTTTTTCTTGGTAACATCCGCTGCTCTTCTGAACCCTTGCCTGTTGATAATGATCCAGTCTTTTTTTCCATCACCTTCATGGAATCCGGCAACATGTTCATAAATACGGTATGAATTAAAACGGAATTTCTGCTCAGAGGATTTTTGTAACACCTATATCTTTTTCAGTGGCTTTGAAGTCAATAATCGGAAGCCTTTTATCTGCTTGTATACTTATTTAACATTACCCATATCTATCAGAAATTGACCTGATCATCCCGCCGTTATTTCTGGTTCTTATTTTTTAATTGAATGGCAGGTACAGGACAAAAAAAGGAGACTGCACCGTATTACAAATATTACCTCCCTGGCCTGCTTATAAAGCTCTTTGCCGGCCTAGGCGTTTGCCTGATCTATGTCTGGTATTACAGCGGTGGCGATACGCTAAATTATTTCTATAACTGTACCTGCATCACTAAAAGTAACTGATAGTTCCCGAAAGGCAGATAATAAGTAACAACCAAAGCTTTGGTTTTGGATTCACGGTTTGGTTTTTTTCTTAATACGGTTTCTCTATGTCTTTCCCAGTGAAAATGTGATTTCTAATGACCATTACCGAATTTTCACCAGACTTGAAGTCCTTCAGTTTCAGGGAATCAATCCCCAGAAGTTTCCGCGCCAGGCCAATCGGGGTCACGACGCCAAAGAAAACCAGCGTCAAAAGAATTTTGGAGACGACAGTGCCGAGGAGATGCGATAGACCGAGCCACAAAACGGCCACCGGCCGATAAAGCCGTGGAACCGTCATGTCTACGATCAGAGCGATCATCGCCGCGGTAATAAGCGCTTGTCGTTTGAAAGCGGCACTGGCGAGCAAAAGCAAAAGTACCATGGCCATGCCGGTGTCTTTGCTTTGCTCTTTCGTGATGGGCCGCTTAAACAATTGGGCGACGATTTTTGTCATGCAAATTTGATGTACCTCGGAAGTAAAATTGCCGTGTCCTAGACACGGCTATTGACCGGTTCTTGAGATAGGTGTGGATTCTAGTCCACGCCCAGAATGTTTAATGACAAATGTCGCAAGTTGTTGAGCCACAACGGCGTGACCTTCTTTGCTGAAGTGGCCATCGGCAGGAATATAAAGTTCCTTCGCATTGTTCTGAGTGAGGATTGGGAGGAGGTCCAAATACGGAATTTTGAGCTCTTCACATATTTCAGATATAATTCGCTGTGGTTTTGCGGGGTCCTTTAGGTAACTTGCAACAGCTTTATTCCCGGGATACGTTGCTTTTAACATGTGATCATACACATCCGGATAAACTTGAAACGGCGACGGGATCACACCCACTAGAAGCACCGCATTGTTTCTATAGGCTTCGTCGCAAATTTCCTTGATCTGGGCCTTCATAAGCGGCACTCCGGGCTCGGTTGTTTCGTCCACGTACCAGCCATAGATCAGGCTTGGCATTCGCGGTACTTTCGGTTGAATTCCAAATCTACGTAGAACATTAACAAATCTCGGCATCGTTTGAAGGAGTATTCTGAGTCTGCTATTTACGACTTCCACTGTGTAAAACCTCGATGTCGGCCGCGGTACAAAATTGCTGGAGTACTGCTTCTGGGGATCATGCGTGCGTTTGAGAGTACCATCCTCCCCCAATTCAAAACCAGGTTGCGCTGGCGCCTTCGCCGTAGAGCCATACTCGCCCAGCCGCAGATTATCGAGTATATCGTTAATGGAAATCATGAGCACATATACATCGCCAACGACTTTCTTCCCCGTCAACTCCTTCATGAGCAGCATTTCCTGCGCAGTGCCGTAGCCTGGTACTCCGGCGTTGATAACTTCATAATGGCCGCTTCCACTCAAGATGTTGTCCAATATCGCGGGGAACGCATCCTCGTTTGGCACTGCCATCGCAAAGGTGAATGAGTCGCCAAGAATAACAATTCGTTTCGTATCACTGGCTGCCCTGGCACTGACAGGCCTGTTCCGTAGACCATATTCATTTATGGAAACCTGATGATCCTTGAATGTGTGGCTGGGCTTAACCGAATAGGAGCCGGGTCTCAGTCTCCACCCAAGCGTAGGATCAAATGTCGTAATTGGAATGCGGCTCTCCGTGGAGTGGTAATACCTCGCCAAACCAAATTCTAACAACGCAAAGCAAACGACGATGGTAAGCCCAATCATTATCACATAGAAACTTAAGAGTTTAAGTTTCGAGATGTGTTTCTCTTTTACCTTATTCATAACAATCTACGCTTTCGTAAACTCAACAAAGCGTTCTCCAGCTTCCGCGAAAGCAATCTCCTGAGGCCAGGATGAAGGTTCAGCGTTATTGCGATATTGCCTTTGGTGGTTAAAAGGACGTAATACTTCGGAATCGAAATCTTCTCGAAGTTGCGGCCTTTGAACTCGATGATGGACGCCTTTATGCGTACTGACCAATCTCACCAATCCGCGCGCCCAGGCGCACCATGGATATGCCAGTGTCTTTGCTTTGCTCATTTGTAATGCTTCGCTTGAAAAATCCGCCGATCCGAGATCAGAGCCGCAGCCCTCGCGCGATAATATTCCGCTGAATTTCCGATGTTCCCGAGTAGAGCGTGCTCCCTACCGAGTCGCGCATTTCACGTTCGAATTCGAGTTCAGTCAGGAACCCTGCGCCTCCGTGTACTTGAATCGCGTCGAGGCAGGATTTCACGAATGATTCGGAGACATACAACTTGGCCATGGCAGCATCCATCTCGGCTGATTTGTTATTCTGCATTAACCAGTCCACTTTGTACGTCAGCAGTCGGGCTGTTTCGTAGCGAAGCTTCATATCAACGATGCGGTTGGCCACGGACTGGAACTTGCCGATCGGTTGGCCGAATTGCTTGCGCCTTCGTACGTGTTCGATGCAGCGCTCGAGTTGGCGCCGCATCGTTCCCAGACAGGTCACCGGGATACAGGCTCGCTCCAAGGCCATCGAGCAATTGAAGACCTCAACCCCGCGACCTTCCCGCCCAAGCAGGGCTGTTCCTGGCACGTGGCAGTCGTCAAACAGCACCTCGGCCATGAGTGCTGTGCGCAGTCCCATCTTGTCTTTCTTTTTTCCGACGCTAAGTCCCCGCGTTCCTTTTTCGACAATGAACGCGCAGATAGCGGCGGCGCCGAACTGCGGGTCAAGGGTCGCGTAGATCGTGAACAGATCCACGACTGGAGCATTTGTCACGAAAATTTTCCTGCCATTCAAAACGTAGTCACTCTCATGTTTCCTGACGCGGGTCTGCATGGAAAAGATATCCGAGCCAGCATTCGGCTCACTAGCACCATTAGCACCGATGAGACTTCCATCGGATAGTCCCGGAAGATATTTCTTCTTCTGTTCCGTCGTGCCGTATTTGAGTAACGGGATCGAGCTGGTCCACATGTGAGCATTAATCGAGAATAGCAATCCTTGGTCCGAGCCGCCGTAGCCCAAGGCCTCCATAATCGCGATCGTAGTGATCGGGTCCGCGTCCCGGCCGCCGTACTCTTTGGGAATTGGCATTCCCTGCACTCCGAAAGCAGCACATTTTTTTCCAGCCATCGCGCGAGAAGACCTGCTGGGCGTCCCGCTCAATCCTGCTGCTGTTGAGCTCTCGACGCGCGAAGTCAGTCGCTGCCTTTTGCAAAGCCTGTTGCTCGGGTGTCAGTTCAAAATTCACAGCGTGATTTGATTCCGTAAGTAGGACTAGCTTTGAACTCCCGAGGTGAAAATTTTAGGCGCTCCAAGATCGGAATGTTGAACTCCGAAGCGAAATCACCTGATACTCTTAAGCCTCTGATAATCTATCTTGTCCGTCGAAGTTTTTGGCAACGAGTCAAGGGAGCAAAAAACGTCGGGAACCATATAAAGCGGCAGATTCTCGGAACAGAATTTCTTTAGCTCGATGATCGACAACTTCGACCCGTTGCGTGTACTGGTGAAGGCCTTGATCGGCACACCATCGTCATCGGGAAACGCTAATACCGCCGCCTCTTTGATTTCCGGGTGCTGATACAACGCCGCCTCGATTTCACCCAACTCAATCCGGTACCCGCGCTTCTTGATCATGCGGTCGCGTCGCCCTAGGAATTTGTAGTTGCCGTCTGGAAGTTCGACAACGATGTCGCCCGTCCGATACCAGCGAGTGTCGCGCCTTGGCAGGAACGCCTTGGCGCTATTTTCCGGTAGATTCCAATATCCTTCCAATACACTGGGTCCGGCGATGCATAACTCTCCCTCGGCTCCGCGCGCGACCTCGGCTCCGGCTTCATTGACCACGAGCGGCTCGCAGTGTGGACACGCTTTGCCGATGGGAACCGGTTCAGTTTGAGACTCGGGAATCAGGGGTGGCACCTCGTAAAACGTGCAGACGTTGGTCTCGGTGGGCCCGTACAAGTTAAAATACCGAGGATGCAGCCACAAAGACTTCAATAATTTCAGATATTTGATCGGAAAGACCTCGCCGGCGAACAACACGAGTCTAAGCGATGAATAATCGTGCTGGTCCAGTTTTCCGAACTGTGCCAGCAGACTCAAGATGGATGGAGCGGAGTACCAGACTGTAAGCTTCTTCTCGGCAATCCACGGTGCCAGTCGCCCAGGTTCTTTGCCCAGTTGTTCCTCGACCAGCACCAATGTAGCGCCGTGTTTAAGCGACACATAAATGTCAAGAATCGACAGATCGAAATGGAATGGAGCATGGGAGGAAAACCGATCATGCTCGTTCGGCTGGAATACGTCGGAGCACCAGTCGATAAAGGAGGCAGCATTGCCGTGCGACAGCATAACACCTTTCGGCCGGCCCGTTGAGCCCGAAGTGTAGAGGATGTATGCCAAACGATCTGGGTTTGGAGCCGCGCTGGGCATCGATGTCGCCGGGTTATCCACGTCGATCCGGTCGAGAACTTTGGTGAGCGGGACTCCGGCTCCGGTCCCCTCCAGGACGACCATTTCGGGAGCAAAGCCGGCCTTGCTGAACTCTAAACGGACCGCCTCCGCCAACCGTTCCTCGACGATGAGGACTTTCACGGCGCAGTTACAAAAAATAAACGCGTTTCGCGAGGCAGGCGCTGTCGGATCCACCGGAACATACGCCGCCCCTGCTTTCATGATTCCAAACAATGAAGCGACAGCGTCAGCGGATTTTCGCAGACACATCCCGACGCGATCACCCGGCTCGACCCCCATTTGGCGCAAACGGTCCCGCACCCGATCCGAAAGACGCGCCAGCTCGCCGTAACGGATGCTACCGCCTTCGGACTCCTCGACGGCGAGCTTACTTGGAAACCGTGACGCGGATAGGTCTAGAAGCTGGTGCAGTGCTGTCGTAGTCATTTTCCGTCAAACGAAATTCGCATAGGAATGTCGCCGGATGCGTCGCGGAGGGAACGGCGAATTTCGCTTATCACTTAGGCGGCGGGTCACGCTTTCTTCGACATCACAAGCCGGGCGATGTCCGATAATGTATTGAGGTTCTCGACCACGGCTTCGTGTGGCTCGATCGTGATCCCGAACTGGTTTTCCAGGAACGTCACTACCTTAAGCACTGCGATGGAATCAAGGACTCCGGTCGTCATGAGTGCGGTAGTATCGGTCAGGGCCGCTGGGTCCTCTCCGGGCAGGTACTCATTAAGAATGAAAGTCTTGACTGCGCCTTTGATGTTATGTTCGTCCATCATAAATGATACTCCAGTTTAGTATATCGGGTTAGTATATGACAAGCGGAGCGATCCAGTCATCATTTTATTTTGAGTTAGGAATCTGCTCCGCTTAGCATGGGCGGCCCTGCGTCAACGCGGGCCCATCCATTTTTCGGTGGTCTCGACTGGCGAACTCACCTCCCAAATCGCCGCCCGCTCCGGATGGTAGCGAGATCCAATAGGGATCGAGTAAAGATCAGCCGATTGATAAGATCCCTCTCGTTCACCTTCACGCTTCAGCAACTTTCGGAAAGAGAGCAGGGCCGGGGTAGGCTGGCGCTCGTGGCCGTAGATGCGGCCAGCAAACATATCGGTCATGTACTCGGTATAGCGGGAATAAACACAATGGGCGAAGGACAAAGGATGCTCCCAAAAGGAGTCCAGAACATCCTCCAGAACGTCGATGCCCATCTCAGAGAAGAGTTGATGCTCGCCGAAAGGATTCGGCTTATCACGATTCGCCCCCTCCAGGTAAGCCCGAACGACCGGGGCCACAAACTGGCCCTCTCGCATGGTTACGGTCAGACCGAACGAAAAGATCGGATCGATGAAGCGATGCGCGTCCCCGATGCAGATGAATCCTTTGCCACAAAACCCATTCACCTGATAGGAGTAGTTAGGAATCACATGGATGTCTTCGACCACTTTGATCTCGGGAATTCGGCGGCTCAACTCCGGATGAAGCTCACGAAGTTCCCGAATGTAAAAATCACGCTTGCTTTCCTTCTTTTCCAAAAAATACGCGGATGGGCACACGATGCCGACACTGACGACTTGGTCATCGAGCGGAATGAACCATCCCCAATGGTATTTTTTCTGATAGAAGATCAGTGTGTTATCTCTGTGAGTCTCGCGGGTCCCGCCGTTGTCCCGTACGGTATTGACTACCTGTGAGAAGATGGCGATCTGTTTGTCATACGCGCCGAGGTATTTTGGACCGGTGACGCCCCCAAGATTAGCCAGCCAAGTTGCCTGTCCGGAACAGTCCAGCAGCACCTCCGATTCAATCTCCTCCAAATCGTTGCCGTCCATCATTCGGACCTGCGCGCCTTTGACTGAGCCATTATCCCTAAGCGGTTTGACGGCCTTGCCATGGATCAGGGTTGCGCCTCGGGAGACCGCTTCCTCGAGCATCATTTTGTCAAAATCACTCCGGCGCACCTGCCAAGTGTCCCATTCGAAAAGCTTCCAATTCTCATCACGTCCGGTAACTGGTACGAACCAAGTGCCTTTGTCACTCTGGCCATAGACTTTGACCCCTTGCTTGGTGGGATGTTTGCGTCTGTACATCTCGTCGGCCAGGTCAAGGTCGCGGAGGACTTTGCCGCCGGCACCGGTCATGGATTCACCAATATGGTATCGGGGAAACGTCTCCGCCTCGATGATGATCGGTTTAATGCCTTCCCGGGCAAGGAACATTGCCGTGGCCGAACCGCCAGGTCCGCCACCTACTATCACAACGTCAGTTTTCATGGTTAGTACTTTGATCCTCCTTGTTTTTGATCTTCTCCACAATCGAGCCTCTCCCGGGCCGAGTTCCGGCAAGTGCCGACCGCAAAAAAAGCTTTAGCTCTTTCTTAAAAGGGCTGGTGCCTGGTCGCGCTGTTCACGCTGCGGCGCAGCAATTACCGTTACTGCGCGACGCTTCATATGTTCGGCCAAGCTCAGCAAAGGACTGGTCAGGAAAGTCGTCAGTAGAGCCATCAGCACCATCATGGAAAAGATGCTCGGTGAGAGAATGCCGAGGTCGTAGCCGATGTTCAACGCCACCAGTTCCACCAGGCCGCGCGTGTTCATCAATGCGCCAAGCGAGAAAGCGTTCTTCCAGTCTAAGCCGGTTAACCGTGCGGATACCATGGTGCCGCCGAGTTTGCCGACCGCGGCGATGCCGATGATTGCCAGGCATACCAACCAACTAGTCGTTCCATTCAACAAACCTACGTGCGTCCGCAGTCCGCTGAACGCGAAGAAAAGTGGCAACAAAAACAACGAACCGAAGTTCTCCAGGCGCACGACCACGTAATCGAGAAAATTCTTCTTTCGCGGCATAATAACCCCGGCAAGGAAAGCGCCGAACAAAGCGTGAATACCGATCACCTCTGTCGCCAACGCAGAAGTCGTCATGATGAGCAACGCAGCGGCGATGGCGCCGCGGCCCGGCAAGAAATCGCGTGTTCGCTCGAGACCAAGCCAGTGAAGCAAACGCGGTCGGACCGTCCAAAGCATGAGGGCGACAAACAAGACGACCAGACCGAGACTGAAAATTGTCGAAAGCAGCCCGGTCGCTCGCGCGATTGCCACTACGAATGCAAGGATTCCCCATGCGGTTGCGTCACCCACCGCGGCGCACGTGATCGCCGTCGCGCCCAGAGAAGTCTTGGCAATACCGCGCGCTTCCAGTATGCGCACCAGCACCGGAAAAGCTGTGATGCTCATGGCAATACCCATAAACAGGGTGAAGGCCGGCAATGAAGCACCTGGCGCGGCGTACTGGGGATAAAGATACAGCGCCGCCACAGAGCCGAGAAGGAATGGAAACATGATGCTCGCATGACTTATCAGTAAGATCTTATCTGTGTTCCGCCGGAGACCGCTGAGTTCAAGTTCCATTCCCACCACAAACATGAATAGACAGACGCCGATCTGACTCAACAGTTGGAGAAAGCCCATGGACTCCTGTGGAAATACGAAACTAAATGCCTGCGGCCACAACCACCCAAGAAGCGAGGGCCCGAGCAGAATTCCCGCCGCCATTTCTCCGATAACCGGCGGCTGCCCAAACCACGCGAATAGTGTGCCAACAGCCCGCGTGGCCACCATGATAACAATCACTTGAAGTAATAGCCGGCTCAGGGGCCCCTTCGCGTTCTCATTAAGTGCGGACAACAAGCTCGAAGCACTGCTCGAGGAGGCCGATGCCGCGTGCGCAATTGTAGCCGATACACTCGCAGATGCCGTCGGCGGCAGCAGGTGCCGCCCATGGTGCAGCGTCAGGTACATTCCCAACCCAAATAACGAGATCAATGTAACGTAAATCAGGATCGTTCGCTTCATTGTGCTTTGGGCACCATGCGACATTTCGAGAGCAAGCGACCGGCTAAGTCTTTCGCAGATGCGATAAATGCTATTCTTATTGGTGCGGCGAACTAAACAGTAATGGTACGAGGCCCTCGTGCAATTTATCTGCGAGCAGACGGTGACCGCGCGCGGTGGTGTGATCGTCCCATTTGCCGAGGATCAGTGTGTTGCGATTCGGACCTACTCCGCTGGCGTATCGTCGCACAGAGCTCGGTCGGGGAGGTAGCGTTTCGCCAAACGCGATTCTTGGTGCGGTGGGGCGCGCAGAAATTTGGCTTTCAGTTGTTTCCATAAACGAGTCGATCTCGATAAGTATCACTTCACCGTTGTACATTTTAACAATTTGACGGTATGGCCGCCCTTTCTTCGAGCCGGAGGCTGACCTCTGAAATCTAGCTGCGGATGACGCACATTTAAGCGCATTAGACTTTCCGATTCAACGCTTCAACGGCTTAACAGCACACCGTCCTCGCTCCAAGCCGTAGTCCCGCGGCTACGGGACGTAGGCGGGTCCTCTAACACACAAGTTAGAGTGACAGCCAAGGCCTTTTTACCGGAATTTGTCGTGACCAGAATCAGACAGGCGCGGCAAAGACAGTCTTTAAATAAAGAAAGAGCAGAAGCCAGAGGATAGACAGCGAGCTTACTTGGAAACCGTGACGCGGATAGGTCTAGAAACTGGTGCAGTGCTGTCGTAGTCATCGGCGGTATCTGCTGTCAGACGAAATTCGTATAGGAATGTCGCCGGATGCGTCGTGGAGGAAACGGCGAATTTCGCATACCACTTGGGCGGCGGGTCAGGCTTTCTTCGACATCACGAGCCGGGCGATGTCCGATAATGTATTCAGGTTCTCGACCACGGCCTCGTGTGGCTTGATCGTAATACCAAACTGGTTTTCCAGGAGCGTCACTACCTTGAGCACCGCGATGGAATTAAGGATTCCAGTCGTCATCAGTGGAGTCGTGTCGGTCAGCGCCGCGGGGTCTTCGCCGGGCAGGTATTCGTTAAGAATGAATGTCTTCACCGTCGTTTTGATATCTTGCGGGTTCATAAACGATTCTTGATCAGGAGCGCAGATCAGTCGCTCTTCCAATTGGTTACGGTTTTTGCAGAAGCGATGTTTGCTGTTTGCTCGGCGAACCAAACAGTAACGGCACGAGACCTTCGTACAATTTGTCCGCGAGCAGCCGGTGACCAAGTGCCGTAGTGTGATCGTCCCATTTGCCGAGGATCAGGGTGTTGCGGTCCGTCACCGGGTCAAACGCTGGAGATAAGTCGATGACTTCCAATCCGGCGGCTCGGGCGAGGCGAACCAGTTCGCTTCGGACGGCCGGTTCCGAGCCCGGGAAGTCCGCCGGTGCCGGCCGGTAGATGACTAGTGGACGAACTCCTCGCTGAGCGCATTGCTGCGCGAACCGTTGGAACGACCACCCGCACAGTTCGGTGACATACGGTTGCAGGCGACGCTCAATCATCACGGCAGGCATCTTCCCGTTGACATGCGCTCGGCGGACAACTGATTCCACGACCTCACGATAACCCGGAGACGGTTCAACTCCCTGGATAAGAGCCTTTCTTAGGTGTGAGGCGATGAACTGCTCGTCGACTGCGGTTACGGACAGTATCGCCGCGTCAGGTTGAAACTCAAAACCTTCCTGTTCAAGACGCACCACCCGTTGCAGAATGCTATCGGCAGCGACAGATAGATTTAGGATCTCGTATCGTGAATAGCGCGCGTCTGGCACGCGAGAATTAAGATTGTCTTCAACAAGATTCTCGTAAGTCTGATCGTTCTTTACCCCCGTGCCCATATCATTCGAGGCGCCTAGTAGTACTATTCGGTATGTGTTCGCTGGCTTGAGTTTATCGTATTCGCGGTCGCGCATCCCCAGGGAATTGGACGTGCAGGGGACGCCGCCGAGAACCGTGCTCATCGATGGAACGATATCTTTCAGCAAAAAGTCGGACCGCTCGCGAAAAAAAGCTTTTTTACCTTTACTCCATCCCTCAGGCTCTTCCGCCCCTTGCCAGCGCCAGTTGTCCATCCGGCCGACGTCCAGCTCCTCATAATAGCCGCGACGCTGCTGATCCATATCGCGCGCGTTCAACACATCGTTATGGAGCCGCGCTATTAAGCCTCTGGTCGTTGGGATTGTCCAAGTAGCGACTGATGGCCCAGCCAGGAGACATATCGAGCCAGCCGTAACTGCGACCGCCGAAGGCCAGAAGGAAAATGGCTTGCGTGCCTCCTGTGTGGAGCGGCCCTCCGAGGTTTCTCGGCTCGATCGTCCCCAAATCATCCCGCATACGCAGATCGCACCCAGAGCGGCAACGATA
>Ga0137384_10004414_pt1 | contig 11267 bp, 12 predicted proteins | sample SagtaG_2_FD_104922 | JGI IMG/M metagenome (GOLD analysis project Ga0137384, IMG submission 104922) | Vadose zone soil microbial communities from Sagehorn Ranch, Mendocino, California, USA - Sage2_R_60_16 metaG | ecosystem: Environmental > Terrestrial > Soil > Vadose zone | place: USA...
CAGGCCGGCCGGGTCAAGTTCATGATCCGCGACCGCGGCTCGAACTTCACCACCGCGTTCGATGCCGTCCTCGCCGACGCCGGGATCCGGACTGTGCTCTGCAACATCCAGACGCCCCGCATGAACGCGATCATCGAACGCTGGATCGGCGGATGCCGCCGCGAGCTCCTGGACCGCACCCTCATCTGGAACCAGGCCCACCTGCACCAGATCCTGCGCCAGTACGAGACCCACCACAATCAGCACCGGCCGCACCGCTCCTTGCACGGCGGCGCGCCGCTGAAACCGCTACCCAAGCCGGTCGACCCCGACCTGTACCGCGTCCGAAAACAGGCTCAGGTCGGTGGCATGATCAACGAATATCGACTGGTCGCATGACGTGGACGAGATTATCGGCACCCACAGGTCCTGAACCGCAGCTAACATTGGTGCAAGGGATTTACCGATACCCTGACGGCTCTTCGTACATGTGGCAGAAATACTCAGGGTCACCAGATCGTGTTCTAGAACTGGCTGAGTCTGCCGTCCAGCGGTACATGTCGACGCCGCTGCCCGGGGGCATCTCCGGCGTAGTCGAGTCAAACGCTCAGCCCCATCCGTCGCGTTCGGCCGAGACCGAGTGAGTTACTCTGCACTCCGGTTGACGAGTGCGGAGATTGCCGTGTCGCTGCTGATGTTTACAGGCCGCATTGAGGGGATGGCGCTGCATCTCGACTCGCCAATACCACCCCCGACTGGGCCTCGCCGCTGGCAGTTGCTTCATAGCCTCGGGATGAAGCAGCTCGACTCCGCGAAACATCTCTATAGCCAAGCGCTTGATCGTCTAGGCTGCCAGGCCGAGCATGGTTTCGATAGTCCGCACGCACCGTGGTGGGTCTATCCCCCCACCATTGCAGGCAATAGTGCTCGGTGTAGATCGGGCCGGACTTCGGACAGATGTGCCGAGGTCTCGGCACGCGATGCCCTTGATTGTGCAGTGCGAGCCTTTAACCTCATGGAAGATTTGCCCGAAGCCGAGGACGCACATCGCCTGATCCACGAGTTGGGCATGTGTGTTTCTCGGCACTTCGGCTGCAGAATTCGACTGACGAATGACTTGTGGCGCTGGCAATGCCCCGTCATCATCGCCCACGTGCGCATAGGTCAGTCTGTGAACTTTACTGCGCAGCGCATATGCTCGATATGCCGACAAAACATAATGTCTGATCGCTGCCCACATCTTCCCAACCAGGCGTACGAGGTGAAGGTCAACGACCCAGCCCGCTGTCCTTGCGGAGCTAGGAACTGCATGCGTCACAAGGCCGGAACGGCCCTGAAAGTCTTTCCTACTTCCATTGTCGAGGAAGCTGACAGTATGAGCGAAATTTCATGGGTTGCAAGACCACGCGATCCGCTCGCTCGAATTCGATCCATATCGTATTCGCCTGACCAAATGGCTGCCTTGATGTGTGCTGAAATACCGAACAGCACTCATACCATCGAGTGTTTGCATTGCCGACAAACTTGCACCGGGTTGTGGGATTGTGAGGTGCTCGGTGCGTTGCTTAATCGCGAGCAAACGCGGGCAGCACACTCTGCTGAGCAGGCTACGGGTCGTACAGGCGATTCACATCCTTACCAAGCCACCCGTGCCTAACTATTGAAATCCGTCTACGTTCGGAAGTGCGATTACAACGGCCTGAACAGTCCTGACCGCCTGGTCTGCCCGCTTCCTCGCAGGCGCCGAATTCCTTGGGAGTGGTCGCCGGATCAATGGTCGGCGTAGCCGATCGTGTGCGACGGCCCGCAGGGCCGCCATTGAGGCGGCGGCCCGCGAGCTGGACACTGAGGAGCGAGGAAGAGGGCATCACGTAGCAGCCGTGCGCATGGCCGGCGGGAAGCGCCGCCGCGGTGCCGCGTAGCGGTGCCGCCTTGATCTAAGTACGGCGTAATTCGGCAACGCGCGGCATCGACAGCGGCATCGAAGATCCCGGCCAGGACGGCAACCGACGGCGTTGTGGCACTTACAGCCCAGCTGTGTCCTCGGCCGACGCCTGGGACACGGATAGGACACAGCTAGCCGCACACTGGCGCTCCCGGCCGCACCCAGCCGCATAAGGCGCACACAGCCCTGACTGGCATACGTGCTGGTCAGGGGCCGTTTCACGAGGTGGTGGCAGGTGTTGGGTTCGAACCAACGTAGGCTGAGCCGACGGTTTTACAGGCCTCGCACCGCACGCCCGTGACCTGCTTTCATGCCGCGTCAGGGCGGACTTTGCGCATGTATTCGGCATGATCAAGGTAGCTGAGATTTGAGTTCGCGATCATGTGATGTGCAGGCCAGATGTTTACGCTGGTGGCGTCAGCGCAACTCCTGATCGGGATTCGTGATGCGCGGCTCATACGCGAGCGCCGCGGGCTGGGCTTGGACGCGCGGCCCGGCCCGGGGTGAGGCCGCGCGGTGGCGGAGGCCGCGGCTTCTGGCCGAGGTTCAAGCCGGCGACCAGCTTCCCGAGGATGCTGGCGTTCTCCCGGACGTCAGGGCGGGGGTCCGGACAGCTGCCGGTGCGAGGATTGAGTCGCTGGCCGGCCCGGGCACCTCAGATGAAGAGGCCGAGGTGCGGCAGCAGTTGCTCCGCCGCGTCGATGAGTTCGGTCGCCACTGCAATCGCAGATTGGGCGTCGTTCGGCGTGAGCCGGGCAGCAACCATCACCGGGTACTCGATGTCATTTCGCTGCCGTCGCAGGCCGCCGTACCTGTCGAAGGTGGCGCCGAACTGACCCCGGACGGCAACCTCGACCACGTAATGCCCGCCTTTGGTGGTGCCGCGCAAGCCCTGCTGTGCGAGCAAGGCCGTGCAGGAGAAACGGGCGGCGTCGTAGGCGAGCGTGAATGCGCTGTCTGGGTCAGCGTCGGCGGCGCCCATCGCCGTGCTGAGCGTGCGCCGCGCCTTTGAAATCCACTGCGCACCGTCAGCAGCGGCACCGGTCAGCGACTGAAGCTCGCCCTCCGCCAGCAACCGCTCGACATCCGCTTCGCCTCGCTGCCACCGCGTCATACCGCCCCTCCATCCGTGGCCGAGCGATCAATGACCAGGACGTAGGGCCTGGACTTGATTTCCCGGATGAACGGCTCGGTCGGATGTGCCCATTGGTCCGGCGAGCAGGCGGTCGGGTTGACCGGCCGGCGAAGCTGCGACTGCGCACGGTCAGCGGCAGCGTACATCGCGATCCGGTCCGGAGTACCCACTACGAGCACGTCGACGTCATTGGGCGGCTGACCGCGCTGCCCCTCGTATCGCGCTGCCCACGATCCGAAGATGACAACCAGTACGACGTCCCCTAGACCTGCGAACTCGTCCGCGATCACCACATGCGGGCCGTAGGTCAGCGTGAGGAGCTCCGTCAGCGGCCCTACCAGCCGCGAGCCCTCATTCGCGCTCACTAGCCGCGACCGGCCGACCGGGCGGACAGCGAGAATGCCCGCGTCCGCCAGACGCCGCACCTCGCCGCTGACCGTCGACTGCGGCACCGACAGCCGCTGCGTCAACTCGGCGATCGTGTACTCGGTGTCCGGATGGAGCAACAGCATCGTCAGCAGATCAGCCTGATGGCGGGACCTGAGAACCGGGAGCAGCCGCGGCGCATCACTCCGCATTACCAGATCATATCATCAATCTATTCGTTACATAGGCCGGCCAGGCCATCCCACGTCGATCGCGACCAGCGGTCAGCGCTCCGAGGCGGCGGCCAGCCATTCCAGGCTGCCTGCCGCCTCTTCGCGTGCCCTGGCCTCGCGCCGGAACAGATCGTCCGTCTTGGTCAGGACCAGCGTGTACGGGCTGCCGAATTTCCATACCTCATGCCTGACGGGCAACTCGGCGGTGCTGATCTGGCCAGCGACGTGCTTGCGGCGGGCCTCGGCGAGCGGCCACTCCAGCGTGCGCTTACCGCAGTCGGTGAGGAATCCGCTGAATGTGCCGCACAGATCGCAGCCGCAGCCGCCGGGCCAGCGGACCGACCAGTCGTCATCGGCCCGGGCCGGCCGCTCGGCGATCGCGGTGAGCCGCCGTTCGCAGTCCCGTGCCAGCTCCGCCAGGGACGTGCCTGGTCCCGTGCCTGCCGTCCGGAGCATCGGCAGCAGGCAGGCGAGCACATCCTCGTCGTGCTGCCGCAAGGTTTCGGACCGCTGTGGCAGTAAGTTCCCCAATCACATAGTTCCCCGCCCCCCCGCGCTGCGGGCTCTGTGCCGCCGTTCTCCCGTTCGCGCCGCAGCCCGCGACCAGCAGCGCCAGCCCGACGAGCACAAGGTATCCTCAGCGACCGCAGAAACGGCCGGCTACCGGCAGGCGATGATCACGCTCAGCATGCGCCGGCGCACCGTGCCACGCCAGCCGTCCGCGCGTCCGCGTCACCACCCTGGCCTCCGCCCTGCCCGCCCCTACCACGCCCGGAACAGCCAGGAGGTTGCAGCCGACCGGCAAGCGCGGGTCCACAGCCTCAACGAGGAGACCGTGATAGTCATACTGGCGCACGACGTTCTTAACCGACCGTCCGCCGCTTCGACGCGCCCAGTCGGCTCGTTCGGCGTTCGCTATCGAAGGGCGCGAAGTTCGCGATCATGACACCGAGCTGGTCGATCTGTGCGAATAGGCCACCGCCGCCGACCAGTGCATTCTTCTGGTCACGCATCGGCGGCGACGGAGCAACCTACCAGACGTTCGCGCAGCGCTCAGGTCGCGGCTCCGGGCGTCGGATGCCGACGCTGCAGCGACTGACCGCCACGAGCTGAGCTCGCCGCCGAAGGATGGTCGCATCAGGAGATATGCTCTGATGCATCTCTCTTGGGGCGGCTGCAATTGCGGGCCAGGAATCAGGTGCATTCCTAATGACGCCTCCGTCTTCAACCCCTGAGGAACGTGCCGCCGCTGCCTCGAAAGCTGTACGGACGCGCAAGAAGCGCTCTGGTAAAAGAGCGCGTTAAGCGTGGCAACGCATCCCTGGCAGACATCATTGCGATCGGCCAGGCCGACGCCGCCATCGGCGAAATGAGGCTTCTGGACCTCCTGGCATCAATGCCTGGAATGGACAAGATACAGTCTAAGAACGTCATGGAAGAGCTTGGCATTAGCGATTCGTGCCGCCTCCGTCGTCTAGATCCAACGCAGCGATCTGCCTTGATACGCGCTTTCGCCGAACGCCAGTTGCTGGAGACCGCCAACCAAGCAGGTACGCCGGATACCACCGAGCGCGCAGCCACAGGAACGGTTGACAGCGCCAACCGGAGTGGAGATGCGGCGAAACCCGGGCAAGCACCGAGAGAGCCTCTCTTCCTCCAGCCAACAGAGAGTTCGCCAGGAGTCACCAGAGGCTGGCCCTGCGAATACTATCGGCCGGACTCGCCGAACGGAGCTTACTGTCTTCGGCCGCCGATCGGCCGCACACCGATTGAGATGGCAGATGCCGCCAACAAACTCTCTGGCGACCGACTTCTTGTAATTTGCCAAACTAGTCGTATCGATAACGGCCCGAGGGCACAACTCATTCACAACGATGCCGGTCAGCGCACGCGAATCTGGGACATGGTCGCCGTTTCCCGGCAGCGCATAGCCTACAACAGCACAGTGGCACACAGTTTGCGCCCGATTCCTGGAATGAAGGGCTTCTATGCGGCCTACACCTCAGACTTGTGGCTGGGTAATACCGGCTGGCATGACATACCTTGTCGATGAATAAAGGATGGGACGCACGTGAGGCGCGAGGGCTGCCGCCGGGGTGAGCGATCAGCCCATGCCGAATGAAGCTTGCGGTTATGCGGGTTATCCGGGTTCCGGCCCGGACCTGCGAGTGCGTCCGACGGTGAATCCTGCTGCGCTGCGACCGCGCGCTCCGCGGTCCGCGTTGGCCCCTGGTGTTGCCTCGACCTCATCGACCGCCAGATCCGTTGCCTCGTCGACCCTGGGAGCCGCTCAGCCGCTTCTGCGCACGTAAGGAGGCAATATGCGCTTCCAGCAGGCGCTGATCTGTCCGCACCGGTCCGGCGATCGGTCGCGAGTACTACCAGGTCATGCTGGCTTCGATCGCCTGCTCTCCTAGCGGAATACTCGCGGCCCTCGTCCCGGGAGGCGATGGTCGGCTCACCTCAGTCGCAACGGCCAGTACGTGGCCCTGGGAGTTCGACGTCTACGAGTGGCTTAGATGCGCAGAAGCCGGTGGTAATGGCCAGCCCGACGCTGGCGGTCCGCTCTTTGGCGAAGGGCCGCCGACATTCGACGAGTACGTGCCGACGCTCGCGGAGCCGCAGCTTGCTACCCGGATACCGATATTCGGTCAAGGAATCCCAGCCATGAACTTTACACGTGTGCTAGCAGAGCGGCTCCGGCTGTCTGCCACCACGAAGCTTTATGTGATCGCCTTGCCATGAGGGCCATCGACCGGATCTGACGCGATAAGGCCCGGCTGGAGTCAAGTCGGAAACGCCCCGCTAGTGTCCTGGCTTGCCGACTCGCTCTAGCGAGCCGTAGACCCGCAAGCCGAAGGAGAAGGTGGAGGCCGAGATCGCCGCCATCCTCGCCCCGCGCTGGGTCTCTCGCGTGGTCTCGGCCACGCTCACCGGCAACGAGCCTGCCGGGCTGCGCCTCGGCGTGCGCACGAGCGCGAAGGCCCGCGCCGTGCTCGAGGAGGAGCTGTTCGGCAAGCGGATCCTCTTCAGCGACAAGACCGTCGCCCGGGCCTCGACCGCGCAGATCGTCGCCGACTACCGCTCCCAAGAGGTCGTTGAGGGCGACTTTCGCCAGATGAAGGACCCGAAGATCGTCTCCTTCCCGCCGATGTTCCACTTCACCCAGAGCAAGATCCGTGTCCACGTCTTCTACTGCGTACTCGCGCTCACGGTCGCCAAGCTCATGGTGCGCGAGGCGGACCGGGCGGGGATGCACCTCTCCGTGCGAGCGCTGCTTTCCAGCCTTTCCGGGATCGAAGAGACCCTCCTCCTCTACCAGGCGAGCGGGGACGGCCCCGTGCCCGGCGCATACTCACCGAGCAAGACGCCATCCAGCGCCGCCTCTACGACCTGTTCGCCCTGGAGAATTACGCGCCGAAGCGCTGAGTTAGGTACTACGCGGACCGGGCCGGAAAGCGTGCCGTGACCTGGGCATACGCTGCTCATTCACGCCCTAGCCAGGAAGGTGCCGCTAGGGGATCAGGCCCAGTTCCCGGGCCCGGGTGACGGCCTCGGTGCGGTTGGCCGCGCCGAGCTTGCCCAGGAGGTGGCTGACGTGCTTTTTGACCGTGTCGAGGGTGACCACCAGCTCTGCGGCGATCCGCGGGTTCGGCGTGCCCGCGGCCAGCAGCACCAGCACTTCCAGCTCCCGGGCAGTCAGCTGCTCAACCAGGCCCGGCACCGCCGCGGCGGCGCTTCGCCCGGCGCCCGCCGCAGCTTCCTTACCGCCGAACCCCTGCAGCACCCGGGCCAGGCAGCCAAGCGGGACGCCGCGGGCAGCGGCATGCTCTGCCTTCTGGGCCGCGACCAGCCGGCCCAGCAGCGCGCCCATCGGCGGGCCCTCGTCGGCGAACACCCGGACATAACCCTGCGGGCAGGCCAGGGCCAGCGCCTGGGCCAGGGCGTCCACCGCGGCGTTTTCTTCGCCGCTGGCTGCCAGCGCCAGCGCCTGCAGCGCGCCGATCTCGATGATGCTGCCCGTCCGGTGTTGGTTAACGGCCGCCGCGTGCAGCCGGGCCAGGAGCGCCAACGCCTGGGCGGGGCGGTTCTGGGCGAGCAGCACCCGGGCCAGCACCAGATACTCCCGCTCCCGCGAGTAGGGTGGCTCGTCATCCGGGCTCAAACCGCGTTCGTGTGCCCAGCGGGCGGCGGCGGCGACCTCACCCTGGGCGAGCAGCAGCCGCGCCCGCTGCGCTGGGACGGGGTTGAGCAGGCCGGTCACGTCCGGGCCAGGCCCGGCTTCCTCGGCCTCGCTCATCGCCTCCCGGGCCCCGACTGGATTACCGTTGGCCTGCCGGATCCACGCCAGCGTCGCCAGGCCCTCGGCCAGCGGCTGGGTGAAGTTGAGCTGCCGGCACAGCTCGATGCCCTCAGTGAGATGCCGGAGGGCCATATCGAGCTCGCCCCGCTGGTAGGCCACCTCCGCCAGCCCCACATGCACAGCGCCCGCGCCGGGCAGCGCCGGGCGGCCCGACGGCGCGGTGACCTCGAGCGCCTGCTGATAGGTGCCGGCCGCGGCGTCCATGCGGCCCTGGGCCCGCTGCACCTGGCCAAGGAGATGGCTGCCCCAGCCGGTCATCGTGGACTGGCCAGCCGCCCGCCACTGGCCGATGCTCGATGACAGCGCACGCTCGGCCTCAGCGAGCCGGCCGCGCAGCCACTCGGCCAGGCCGCGGTACGCATGGGCGTGGGATGTCAGCATCCACTCGTCCTCGCTGAGGCTGCCCAGTGCCTGCGAGGCGAACATGATCGCGCGCTCGGCGTCGCCGCGGACCACGGCCAGCATGGCGCGTTCATGCGCGATGATCGCGGGGACGTTCGCGAACAGGGCCGTGGCTCTACCGATGACAGGCTCGTAGGGCTCGTCGGCCCCGCTGGCAGTGTCCGTCAGGGCGCGCTCGGCGGCGTCCAGCACGCCCTCGGCCGTGTCCACGCGGCCGCTGAGCAGGGCCAAGACCACCTGCGGGAGCAGTAGCCGCGGCCGGGACCGGATCAGGTCAGCGGGCAGCGCCGCAAGCCACCGCTGTATGGTCGCGCCTTGGCTGCTCAGGAGAAACGCGTCGACGTGCCGCTCGATCAGCCGCATAGACCAGGCGGTGTCCCCGGCGGCCAGAGCGTGCCGCACCGCGTCGTCGGCGAGCCCATGCTCCTCGTGCCAGGCCGCCGCGGCCCGGTGCAGGCCCGCAACCCGGCCGGGCCGTTCCTGCTGCAGGCGGGCACGGAGCAGGTCGGCGAACAGGTGGTGGTAGCGCCACCAGCCGCGCACCTCATCCAGCGGCACCAGGAACAGGCCGGCGTGTTCCACGCGCTCCAGCGTCGCCTGGCTGTCGGTGCGGCCGGTGACCACATCACACAGCTCGCCGGACAGCCGTTCCGGCACTGACGTTTCCAGCAGGAACCCGCGTAGTTCCTCCGGCTGCTGGTCAAGCACCTCCTCGGTCAGGTAGTCCAGGATGTAGCGGTGGCTGCCGCTGAAGGCGGCCACGAACCCGGCGGCATCCGCCTGCCCGCGCAATGAAAGCGCGGCTAGCTGCAGGCCCGCGGCCCATCCTTCGGTACGGGCCGCCAGCGCGGCCACCGCAGCGGCGGGCAGCTCGCCGCCCGTCGCTTCCCGGAGCAGGGCCGCTGCCTCGTCCTCGGTGAATCGCAGGTCGGCGGCGCGCAGTTCGGCGAGCTGCCCGCCGGCCCGCAGCCGGGGCAGCCGCGGCAGCGGCGGGTCGGACCGGGTGGCGAGCACCAGGTGCAGGCCCGGCGGTAGGTGCTCAACGAGGAACTCAAGCGACCCGTGCACCTGCGGGGCGTCGATCAGGTGGTAGTCGTCGAGGACCAGCAGCACCTCGCCGTGACCGGGCTGGGCGTCCAGTTCGTTGATAAGCGCCGTCACCAGTCCTTCAAACGTGGACGGCGCGGGCGGGCCGAGCAGCGGGCCGACCCGCCCGGCGATCCCTGGCCGTGCCTGGTCCAGCGCCGCGATCACATGACGCCAGAACCGCACCGGGTCGTTGTCAGCTGCGTCAAGCGACAGCCACGCCACCGGCCGGTCACCAGACGGGGCCCAGTCGGCCAGCACGACCGTCTTGCCGGATCCGGCCTGGGCGCACACCAAGATCAGCCGCCGCGCCAGGCCCTCATCCAGCGCCCGCACCAGCCGGGGGCGGGCCACGAATCCCGGCTGCGGGCGTGGCACGTACAGCTTGGTGGCCAGCAGCACATCCGGCCCGGACGCGGCAACCCTTTGCGGGCCGGCTGCACGCGGTTCAGCCATTGGCGACCTCCCCGCCTCCGGCGATGGCCAGCTCGCCGCTGGATGCGGACATCGTATCCGCCAGGCGCCGGCCCGGCGCTGCCCGTGCCCAGGGCAGGGCGCCCGGGGGACTGTCGTGCCCGGCACCCTCGCCGAAAGAGTCCACCCGCACGGGCACCTTCGGGTGACGCCCAGAGCGGGGCCGTTCGTAGCGTGCCAGAAGACAAACGCAGGAATCAGCCGTCATGATGTTCGGCAATGCGAACACCGGCCGCGACATCCCCTCACGGCGGTGGAACTGGTAGTGAGCGATCTACCAACCGTGTCGAATACCTCAAGTCGAGGAGCGGCGGGATGGGAGTCTTCGTCCTCCTTGGTGCGTCTTTGCCGTTGCCGTAGATGCATCAACGTGCCACGCTGCGTTACAGAAGCTGATGCGACATCGTGGTGTCTGCCGCAACGAGGCCCTCACACGACAATGCTGACCTGCGGTTTCTCGCCAAGCACTGCATGCCGTCGTCGGCGAGCCCGGTCTCGGATCCCCTATGGCGCCGTCCTCTCGCTTTCCGGGGAATGATGCATCCCATGCAACTCCGCTCATTTGGGGTCTCGGTCGCCACCATGTGACGTAGCCGATGAGGACCAAAGCGAGGGATGCCGGCACGGTCACATGCGAAGTACATGACCGTGGCGACCACGTCCGCTGAGATCGGCCCGAAGGGAGCGACGACCTTGAGGAACACCATCCGGGACCGCGATGTCCGGCTTCGGCCGTCGGCGAGATAGGCAGCGATCGCTTCCCCACATCAGCGAGCAGGGGAAGCCGCTCGACTCGTCCGCCCTTCCCGGTGATGCGCAATTCCCCGGCCCGCCAGTCGATGTCGTCGAGCGCGAGGCCAGCGACCTCTCCGGCCCGCAGCCCCAGCCGAGCCAGAAGGCTCAAGATGGCCGCATCTCTCCGGCCGATCGCGGTGGAGGTGTCACAGCTTCCGGCCAACCTCGCCGCAGCTTCAGACGTCACGGTCGACGGCAGCACCGTTCGAGGCCACGTGGCCATGCCTGGCACAGCCTCAACCAGTGAACGGCTCGTCAAAGCCTTTGACGTGGAAGAAGCGCAGCAGTGCACGAAGGGCGGTGACCATGCATCTGAGCGAAGGAGGGCGCTGCTGGTCCCTCGCCGTGCGGACCAGCGAGATGACATCGTCTGCGTCCACCTCGGCGACGTCGATCTGCCCGTCGGGCCACCACGCACGGATGCAATCGGTCGCGTATCGGGCGTAGGCCTCCACGCTTGCCACGCTCAGCCCACGCTGATCCCTGAGG
>Ga0137384_10004415_pt1 | contig 11262 bp, 7 predicted proteins | sample SagtaG_2_FD_104922 | JGI IMG/M metagenome (GOLD analysis project Ga0137384, IMG submission 104922) | Vadose zone soil microbial communities from Sagehorn Ranch, Mendocino, California, USA - Sage2_R_60_16 metaG | ecosystem: Environmental > Terrestrial > Soil > Vadose zone | place: USA: California...
ATGCCGAGCACGGCGCCCTGCTGCGGGACGACAATAGCCCCGCCCAGACCGGCCATGAAGCAGCCCAGCGTGAAGGCCTGGACGTAGACGCGGTTGACGTTGACCCCCATGGCCTGGGCCATGCGCATGTTCTGCGAGGTCGCCCGCAGGACGACGCCGAACTGGGTGCGGTAGATGAAGGCCCAGAGACCCGCAGCGGCAAGACCACCGACGACGATGACGGCCAGATTGTAGGTCGGGTAGATGGACTCGCCCATGTTGAGGCTCCCCATGCCCTCGTAGAGCGAGCTCACGGTCAGCGGATACGGACCCCAGATCAGGCGCACGAGGTCCTCGAGGATCAGCTGCAGCCCGAAGGTGATCAGCAGCTGATACTCCTCGGGGCGCTTGTAGAGCGGCCGCAACAGAGTCGGCTCCAGCAGGGCGCCCAGGGCGGCCGCGGCCAAGGGCCCGGCGAGCAAGACGAGATAGAGAAGGGGGGTCGGCGTGGGGCCGCCCACGAGCCGCCCCACCGTCCAGGCGGCCACGAAGGCCCCGAAGGCGAAAAGGTTCCCGTGGGCCAGATTGACGATCCGCATGACGCCGTAGATGAGGCTGAGCCCGCCCGCGATCAGGAAAAGCACCGCCGCGTAGAGGAGCGAGTTGAGGACGTGGATCAGGAGCGTGTCCATGGCTCGCTACGATGCCTCAATTCAGGGAGCGGCATCAACCCGAAACTGCGCCGTCGCCACCTCGGGGTTGACCCAGTTGTCGCGGAGGGAAAGGGCGACCAGGGCGGTGTACGCGCCCGGCTTGAGCCGGCCCTTGAGATTGACCACGAGCCGGGCGCCCTCCCGCTCGCGCGACAGGCCCGCGTCGGCCACCCCACCGTCGGCGCCCACGATGACGTAGCGGCAGACGGGCACGTCCGCGCGGTCCTCGTCGGACACGGGCTTGCCCAGCGGCTCCCTCACGATGCGGTACTCCCGCAGGAACCTCTCGGCGCGCTCGATCTCGGGGGCGATCTCCAGCCGATCGCCGCGCGCGGTGAGCCGCGACACGAAAGCCCGGCGGGGGATCGCGAAGCGATCGTAGGTGCCGACCCCGTTCGGGTTGGTGAAGTCGCGGAATGCCGTGACGACGACTTCGCGATCCGACCACTTGTCGAGGGCGTAGGGCCCATTGGTGACGAGGAAATGGCCCCGTCTGGTGTAGAAGGTCTTGAGGGCGGCCCAGCGCGTCTGGGCCTCGTCCGCCGTCACGAGGCGCTTGAGGGCGGGCGGGATGTACGCCTGCGCCGCCAACGTGTCCACCAGCGCGGCCAGGGCCGCCTTGGTCTTCGGATCCCGCGCCAGGTCGAGCCAGGGCACGCCGCGCCGCCTGGCTTCACCCGGCGAGAAAGCCGCGACGCCCCGCTTCACGGCCTCCTCCATCAGCACCATCACCGGCCAGGGCAGCGCGCTCCAGGGCGGGGCGAGAGCGGCCAGGGACTCGGCCTCGAGGGCGCCGCCGGTGACGTAGACGTCGATCACCGGCACGACGTAGGTGAAGGTGTTGTCGCTGTACGTCCGGACTTCGGCGTCCACCTTGACCACACGAAAGCCGACCAGGGCCTGCCGGAGAGGCGCCGTGGCAGCCTCCACGACGGGGTCGCCCGCGCGTCCACTCCAGCGATAGGCAAAGCTGTATGCGTAGGCCGCGTCCGCCGGAGTCATGCGCGTGCTGTCGTGGAAGGCGGAGGCCACGAGGCGGTACGTGAGGCGGGCCCGCGCGCTCTTGCCCTTCCCCGCGTCGCGGAGAAGCCCGGTACCGGGCTCGGGGACCAGAGCGTCCTCAGGCACTTCCACCTCGGACGTCGGCGGCCGGGTGACCGCCACGGGCGTCACTCGATTGGCCACCCATCCGGACCCGTAGGGTGCCGGGATGAGAGCGGGGTCGCCGACGGCCGCCCATAGCAGCCGGCCCGCTGGATCGGAGAAGCCCGCGATGGGATTCCAGGCCGCGGCGGGCCGGCTCGTCATCCCGAGTCTGAGCCAGCCGTTCCACGGGAAGTCCTTGAGCTTGACGGTGCGGAGGAAGATGGCGGAGTTGAACCCGGTCTGCGAGTCCCAGGCGATGTTCTCCACACCCTGGGAGAACTCCGCGTTGAAGTACTCGCGCCGGACCGAATAGCCCAGCACCACCCGCTCGCAGCCCGCCGTCAGTCGCGAAACGAGCTGGCGCTCGAGCTCGATCCGCGCGATCGGGCTGTCGAAGGCGCCGGTGACGAGCCGACGGTAGAGCGCCTCCACGGCCTGGCGGGCCGGGCCGGGGGCCTCGAGCAGATAGGCGTGGAACCAACCGTCCTTGAGCCACGGGGGACCGAGCCAGCCGTCCAGGCTCAGGCCGTGAGTGGCCAGCAGGCCTTCGGCGTCGATGTCCTCCACGGTGGCGTCCCAGTCCCTGGCACTCTTGGCCTGCGCCTTCACGAGGCGCTCGGCCAGCGGGCCTTTGGCCTGGACCCGCAATGTCGCGCTCGATCCGCTCGGCGCGGCGGCGTAGGCCTGCCGCGCGGACTGGGCGAGGTCGAAGTGCTCGAGGTAATCCATGTGATAGGGCGTGACAGGGTACGGGTGAGGGACGTACAGGCCGGGAGCGGCGCCGAGGCTCCGGGCGATCCGGCGCGCGGCCTCGCAGCGGCTCTCGCGGCTGGCCGCTACCGGGGACGCAGAATTGAAGCTCACGACGAGATAGCCGCCCAGCGACTCGAGGGGCTTGATGTCGGCCGGAACACGGCCGCCCGCAAAGGGGTCGCCGCCGACGTAGGCGTGGAGCTTGGCACTCCTGAGCAGCGGCGCCGCCGCGGCCGGCGGCAGAGCCTCGAGCCGGATCTCCTGCGGGTAGTAGGAGGGATAGAAGGGCAGCTCGTGGCCGGCCCCGGAGGGAGCGGCCCAGAGCAGGCAGAAGACGACGAGGACGAGCCTGCGCCCAACGCGCGCACCTAGACGAAGCCGCGGGCCCTTCATGAACGTGAGAAAGGGGAAGGAGGGCGGTTGCCGCCCCCCTCCCCCGAACCCGTGAGCCGAAGCGCTAGAGCTTGACCGTCGGCCAGGTCTTGTCGATCCAGGTGTAGGTCCTGGTGTCCTCACCACTCGGCGCCGGCCACCCCGGAGGCGCTGTGATGTTGCGGATCGGGATCGTGATGATCCTGTTCGGATCGAGAATCTGGAACGGATAGTCCGGCGAGTTCACGCTGAAGCCGGTCATGGCGTCCTTGTAGCCCTGGTGGTTGTCCGGGCGGATGTGCAGGTAACCTGCCGGTCCGGAGATGGACGCCCCTTCTAGCTGGCTGATGATGGCCTCGTCGTCGGGCCAGCCCCCCGTCAGCTTGTTCGCCTTCTCGACCGTCTGCTTGAGAAGCATGAGCGTCGTGTACGCGCCTTCCGACTGGAAGTTCGGGTACTCCTTCCACCGATCGAGGTACTTCTTCACGAACGCCGAGTTCAGCGGCCAGCGGTCTTGCGGCGGATAGTTGAAGTAGTAGTTGGAGTGGACGCCCGCAATGACACCCTCCGGGTGATCCTTGCCGATGGCGTGCGGGGCCACGCCGAAGGCGATCATGCTCGTGAACTTCATCTTCTTGAACATGTCGTAGCGCAGGGCCTGCTTGTACATGGCCACGTAGTCGCCACCCCACACCGAGGCGACGAGCAGGTCCGGCTTGGCCGCGATGGCCTTGGTGATGTGGGAGGTGAAGTCCGTGGTGCCGAGCTTCGGCCAGCCCTCGGAGACGACCTGGGCGCCGGGGACCATCTTCTTCATCACGATGTTGAAATGCGCGAAGGCGTTGCGCCCGTAGGAGTAGTCCGGATGGATGTGGGCGATCCGGCGAACCTTGGGCCAGGTCATGGCGGTCGCCACGGCCGCCGTCACGCCGTCGGCCGACTGCATGTTGGTGATGCGGAAGATGTAGTGCGGGTTGAGCACCGCCTTGTCGAAGAGGAAGTCGGTGCACCCATCGACGAAGATGGTGAGCAGCTTGAGCGACTCCGCCTCGGGCCCGAGAGCCGGCGTGTTGCCGCTCGAGATGACCCCGGTGAAGAGATCGATCTTCTCCGAGAGCTTCATCCGGCGCATTTCCTTCACGTTGGCGTCGGTGCCCGCGGCCTCGTCGGCCTTGATGGTCTCGATCTTGCGCTTGCCCAGCAGTCCGCCCTGGGCGTTGATCTCCTCGGCGGCCAGGATATGGCCCTTGTACGAGGGCTCTCCGAGCACGGCGGCCGCGCCCGTGAAGAAGGTCATGTGCCCGACCTTGTAGGGCGTGTCGGGGATATTCCCCTTGGGCTGCGCGTGGGCTCGCTCGATGAGAGCCGGTGCGCCGACGAGCGGCACGCTGGCCGCGGTCGCCGCGGCGCCGACGGTGACGCCGAGCCGGCTCAGGAAATCGCGACGGCTTACTTCTGCGGCCATATGGAGTCCCTCCTTCGTTGGGTGGACCGTTTCTCGGCCAGTGAGGCCAGGCGCCGGTGGGGCAAGGCGCCTATGGGACATGAGGCCATGGAGCAAGACCTGTGGAACCAGCCAATGATAGCCGGGGTTGACGCCAACCTCAAGGCGTAAGCGCGCCGGGCGGGCCCTCTCCGCACGCCACACGTCAGGGTGAGAGCCTCGCCGCCGGGGGCCGGCTCCGCCTATAATCGGAGCAGCGGGGTGAAGGGAGCATGAGGGCGATCGGGCGGGCGCTTCGAGGTCTCGGGGCCGCTGTGAGGTCACGGCCGTTGCCTTTCTGTGCCATCGCGCTCGGCGTCTTCGCCCTCGACCTCCTGGTGCCGCCGCTCGTCCTCACCGTCGCCCGCAAGCCGGTCACCGCCTTCACCATCAACCCCTTGCTGCCCACTCTGCCCGGCTACCTCGTGTCCGGGCCGGGGTCGCTCGGGGAGCGCCTCGCCAAGGCCTGGGGTCTGGCTCTCTTCTGGTTCTCCGCGGACAACTCGTTCGGACTCGAGTGGGGCTTCGCGGTGACGACGGCGGACCTCGCGCGCTTCGCCCTTATGTCGCTCCTCGTGGCACTGTACTTCGCGCTCTGGATGGAGCGCCGCGCTCGGTTCGCCGTCGTCCCGTGGGGTCGCCGAGCCGGCGGAACGGGAGGCGTGCTGGGCGCCCTCGGCGGCGTCTTCGGGCTGTCCACCGGCGGCTGCACGGTGATGGGCTGCGGCGCGCCCGTGCTCCCGGTCATCGGGCTCGCCTTCGTGGGCCTGAGCAGCACCACGATCAAGTGGATGTCTGAGCTGTCCGCGTTCGCAACCGCAGCGGTGCTGATCGGTCTCGCCACGGCTGTCCTCTGGCTCGGCTGGCGAGTGGGCGCCCGCGACGCGGCACGGCCAGGCTAGCCCACCCCATCGACGCTCGGTGTACACTCGCCGGGTGATCAGACGTCCGTTCGGAATCACCGGCGTCGAGGTCGCCGTCGTAGGCCAGGGCACCTGGCACATGGGCGAGGACCGCAAGCTCAGGAAGGATGAGATCGCCGCGCTGTCCCTCGGCCTCGACCTCGGCCTGACCCACATCGACACGGCCGAGATGTACGCCGACGGGCGCGCCGAGGAGATCGTCGCCGAGGCCGTGGCGGGCCGGCGCCACGAGGCCTTCATCGCCACCAAGGTCATGCCCTCGAATGCCTCCTACCGAGGCACCATCGAGGCGTGCGAGCGCTCGCTCAAGCGCCTGCGCACGGACCACGTGGATCTCTATCTCCTCCACTGGTGGAGCGGGCGGCACGCCATCGCCGACACCATGCGGGCCATGGCCGAGCTCTGCGCCGCGGGAAAGACGCGCTTCGTCGGGGTCAGCAATCTCGACGTCGCCCAGATGGAGGCCGCCCAGGGCGCGCTCGGCGGGATCCACCTCGCCTGCAACCAGGTCCTCTACCACCTGCGCGACCGCGCCATCGAGACGGACGTGCTCCCGCACTGCGAGCGCGAGCGGATGGCCGTGGTCGGCTACACGCCGCTCGCCCGCGGCGGATTCATGCGGGGGGCGGTGGCGGACATCGCGAAGCGCCTCGGCAAGACGCCGCGCCAGGTCGCCCTCAACTTCCTCACGCGCCGGCCCGCGCTCTTCACGATCCCGAAGGCGGCGCGACCCGAGCACGTGCGCGAGAACGCGGGCGCCTTCGACTTCACGCTCACGCCTGAAGATCTCTCGGCCGTGGACGCCGAGTATCGGAGCTAGACATGCCCCCTGCCTCGACCATCGGACAATCGCTGCCCCGCGTGGACGGAGGCGAGAAGGCCGCGGGTCTCACCCGCTTTGCCGCCGATCTCGTTCAGCCCGGCATGCTTCATGCGCGGCTCGTGCTCTCGCACCATGCGCATGCGCGCGTGCTCAAGGTGGATGCGCGCGCGGCTCGGGCGGTGCCCGGCGTGGTTGGTGTCTTCACCGGGCGCGATCTGCCCCTGCCCCACCAGGATCCCTCGGACCGCAACCGCTGCCCGCTCGCCCTCGATCGGGTACGCTTCGTCGGCCACCCGGTGGTCGCCGTGGTCGCGGAGAGCGAAGCCGTGGCCGAGGACGCCGCCGCTCTCGTCGAGGTCGAGTACGAGATCCTGCCCGCGGCCGTCGACGCGCTCGAGGCCATGCGTCCCGAGGCGCCCCTCGTGCGCGAGCGCGCCGGTGAGGGCGATGACGCCGAGCTGGGTCAGCACGGGGCGGCCGGCGGAGGCTCCACCCTCACGGAAGCGCTTCCCCCCAACGTCGCGAGCACGCAGCACTTCACTCGCGGTGACATCGTCAAGGGCTTTGCCGAGGCCCACGTCGTGATCGAGCGCACCTACCGCACGAGCATGGTCCACCAGGGCTATCTCGAGCCCCGCGTGGCCGTCGCCTCGGTGGACGCCCTCGGCAGTGTCACGGTGTGGACCACGACGCAGGCGCTCTTCTACACGCGCTCGGAGGTGGCCGAGGCGCTCGGACTGCCCGAGCATCAGGTGCGCATCGTGGCCACGCCGCTGGGCGGCGGCTTCGGCGGCAAGTTCGTGCTTCTCGAGCCTCTGGCCGCCGCATTGACGGTGGCGCTCAAGCGTCCGGTGTCCCTGGTGCTCACCCGCACCGAGGAGTTCCTGACCACGACGCCGGCGCCGCCGAGCGTCTTCGAGCTCAAGACCGGAGTGGCCAAGGACGGCCGGCTGACCGCTCTCCAGGCGCGGGTCATCTTCGATGCAGGCGCCTTCACGGGCGCGCCCCTGGGCATTGCCTGCCTCATGCTGGGGAGCTGGTATCGACTGCCCCACATGGACATCCGCGGCTACGAGGTGCTCACCCACAAGCCCGGCAACGGCGCCTATCGCGCGCCGGGCGCCGTCCAGGCCGCCTTCGCCCTCGAGTCGCAGATGGACGACATGGCGCGGGCGCTCGGCATGGACGCGCTCGACTTCCGCCTGCTCAACGCCTCCGACGAAGGCGACCTGATGGCCAACGGCAACAAGTGGCCACGCATCGGGCTGCGTCCCTGCCTCGAGAGGCTCAAGTCGGAGCGCGATCAGCGCAAGGCGGCGGCACCGTCGCAGGGCCGGCTCCGGCGCGGCGTGGGCGTGGCGCTCGGCGGCTGGCTGGGCGGGATCGAGCCGGCCAATGCCGTGTGCCGGCTGGAGCGCGACGGCACGATGTCCATCATCGTCGGCACGGTGGACATGAGCGGCACCAACACCACCTTCGCCCAGATCGCTTCGGAAGCCTTCGGCCTGGACCCAGGTCTGATCCGCGTGGTCAATCCCGATACGGAGGCAGCCCCGTACGCCGGGTCGAGCGGCGGCAGCAAGATCACCTACACGGTCGGCGCGGCCGTGGAGAAGGCGGCCCGCGACGCGCGCCAGCAGCTCTTTGCCATCGCGGCCAAGCACCTGGAAGCCGCCGTGGAGGACCTCGAGATGGTCGACCGCGCCATTCAGGTGCGCGGCGTGCCGAGCAAGGCCGTGCCCATCGCCGAGCTCGCCAAGGCCTCCATGCAGTTCGGCGGCAAGTACGAGCCGGTCTATGGCCGCGGCGCGACGGCGACCATCGTGCGCTCTCCCGCCTTCGCGGCCCACCTGGCCGAGGTGGAGGTCGACACGGACACGGGGCACGTGCGCGTGCTCGATCACGTCGTCGTGCAGGACGTGGGGCGCGCGCTCAATCCCGCGGCCATCGAGGGCCAGATCCAGGGCGCGGCCGCCCAGGGCCTCGGCTGGGCGCTTCTCGAGCGCATGAGCTACGATCCGCAGGGCCAGCTCCTCTCGGCCACCTTCATGGATTACGCCATGCCGGGGAGCGAGCAGGTGCCGCCGGTACGCGCGGTGCTCGTCGAGGTACCGTCGGAGCACGGCCCCTTCGGCGCCAAGGGAGTGGGCGAGCCGCCCGTGGTCGCCGCCCCCGCGGCCATCGCCAATGCCGTGAGGGACGCCACGGGGCATCGGTTCACGGAGCTTCCCATCACCACCCAAGCGGTGCGGCACGCCGTTGGAGAAACACGATGAGACTCGGCATCTCGCTCACGAGCAGCCACACCGTCAAGGATCCTCACGAGGGCGCGCGCTGGATGATCGAGCGCGCGGTCGCCGCGCAGCGCGCCGGCCTCGATTCCCTCTTCGTGGGCGATCATCACGCGACGCCGGGCGTGTACTACCAGAACGTGCCCATGATGGGCCGGCTGCTTGCGGAGTGGAACGACAAGCCCGCGGGCTGCCTCTTTCTTCTGCCCCTGTGGAACCCCGTGCTCATCGCCGAGCAGGTCGGCACCCTGGCCGCCATCGCGCGCGGGCGCTTCATCTTCCAGTGCGGCCTGGGCGATGGCCAGGCGCAGTTCCTCGCCATGGGCGCCAACATCAAGCAGCGCCCATCCGCTTTCGAAGATTCCTTCGACCTCGTGAAGCGTCTCCTCGCCGGCGAAACGGTGTCTTCGCAAGGGCGCTTCGTCGTGGAGAATGCGCAGGTGGCCCTGCGTCCCGTCCAGCCCGTCGAGTACTGGATCGGCGCGAGCGCCCGACCGGCCATCGACCGCGCCGCGCGCATCGCCGATGGCTGGCTCGCCTCGCCCGGGCTCACCTTCGAAAAGGCGCGGGAGCAGATCGGCTGGTATCTGGACGGCTGCGCCAAGCACGGCAAGAAGCCGACGGCGGTGGCGATCAGACGGGACATCTACGTGGGCGAGTCGGCGGCGGAGGCGGAAGCGGTCGGTCAGGGCATAGTCAAGGCCGGCTATCGCGGCTTCGACCCTGCCGCCCTCGTGTGGGGCTCGGTCGAGCAGGTGGTGGAGAAGTTCCGCGCCTTCGTACCCCTCGGCTACACGGACATCATCGTCCGCCACCTGACCAACGACCACGCCAAGGTCCTCGGCTCCCTCTCCCGTCTCGCCGAGGTCCACCGCGCCCTTCAACGCTCGTAAAACCTCGATAGCCGCTCGTCCTTCGCTCAAAGGATGCCTGCCGACAATGTGCCGAGCAGGGCCGGGGGCATCCCCCGTGGACCACACTGACTCGCGACCCGCTGCGGCCACTCGCAAGGGGCCACGAGACTCAGGTCTCTTCCTTCGGCAGCGCGCAGAAGATATGGATTCCCCACCTGTTGGCACGACGCGCTGTCAGGCGGCGAACTTGGCCTCCCGGCGGCTCGGGTCGTACAGCGTCTGCGTCTTGAGCATGACGATGAGCACGGCGAGGAGGCGGTCGGCCACGCCGCGCAGCGCGCGGCCTTGGCTGTGCCCGCGTGCTCGGAGGCCCTCATAGTGCTGCCGCGGGGCCGGATCATGACGGGCCGCAATGAACGCCCAGTAGGACAGGGCGTTGCGCAGCCGCGGATTCCAGGCGTAGCGCATGGGAACCCCGCGCTGCTTGCCGCTCTGACGGGTGACGGGCGCCGCCCCTCCCTAGGCGCGAAGGCGGTGGTACGCTCGGGCGGCGAGGAGCTGCGAGGCTTCGGCAAGCATCGTGGCGGCGACGACTCGCCCGACTCCCGGGAAGGACCGGAGGATCGTCACGTCACGATGCCCCTGTTGCTGTCCCGCGGCGGCCAGGACCGCCAGCAGGGTCTCCACCCGCTGCGCGCAGGCCCGCCGCTGCGTCGCGATGAGTTCGAGCCGCGGCAGCCCGAGGGCGATGTGTTCGGTGGCCGCTTCGAGGGTGCCGGGCGCCACCGTGAGCGGGGTGCGGCGCAGGACGGTCAGGACCTCGTCCGCCGTCCGCCGGCGGATTCGATATTCTCGGAGCAAGGCGGCCACGGGGCCGCGCCGCCGTCGCGCCGCGGCCGTGGGCGTCGGTAGCTGCGTGAGGAGTGCCCAGAACCAGGGCTCATCGGCGGCGGGGCCGACTCTCAGAGCCTGGAGATAGACGCGCAGCAGCGGCTCGCGCAGCAGATTGGCCAGCCGGCGGAGCGCCTCACTCCGTTCGGCCTCGATCCGCGTGCGCTCGCGCAACTGCACCACCTGGGGATCGTCGACGTGCAGCCGCCGAAAGGCCGGCCGATCCGTGAGCAGGGCCGCGGCCAGTACCTGCGCATCGCGGCGGTCGTCCTTGGCCCCGGCCACCGTGTCGCGATCGCGAAACCGATCCATCTGCCGCGGGTTCAGGGCGTACACGGCAAAGCCGCGCTCCCGCAACGTGTCGACGACGGCGCCGTGCGGTACCTCAATCGCGACCGCCACCGTACCTGGCGCCGCGAGTTCGGCCAGCCAGCTCGCCAACGCGTGCAAGCCGGGACCGTCGTGGGCCACCCCGCGTTCACCCCGCAGACCCCGGGCGGTATCCAGCACCGCGACCTGATGCGTTTGATTACCCCAGTCCACGCCGACATAGAGCGCATACGTAGGCTCCGGCATCGCGGGCTCCTTTCTCTCGCCAGGCTCAACGACAGTGCCCACTCCCAACCTGTACTGGCGCTCTTGGCGCAATTCCCCACGGGATGTTGCACTGCCTGCCTCGCTGGGGCGCAATTCCATATCGGGTGCTCTCCGCCACAGGGTCCGGGCGGCGCTCCCAGCGAAGTCCCCGGTTGAGTCGATTCAAGGGTACAGGGTCCACGGGGGATGCCCCCGGCCCTGCCCGGCACAACGACGCGCGATCCGGTTAGACGCGGAGGTGAGGCAGGACGGTGGCGGTGAAGCGCTCGAGCTGGGAGAGCTGGTCGTTGCCCACGAAGCGGATGCAGAGGTCCGTGACGCCGGCCTCGGCGTAGCGGCTCAGGGAGGCGATGACCGCGTCGGGAGGGCCCAGGCCCATGGCGCCCCGCTCGTGGACACCACCCCCGTAGTAGGTGGCGAGGAACTCGGTGGTCACG
>Ga0137384_10004419_pt1 | contig 11258 bp, 8 predicted proteins | sample SagtaG_2_FD_104922 | JGI IMG/M metagenome (GOLD analysis project Ga0137384, IMG submission 104922) | Vadose zone soil microbial communities from Sagehorn Ranch, Mendocino, California, USA - Sage2_R_60_16 metaG | ecosystem: Environmental > Terrestrial > Soil > Vadose zone | place: USA: California...
CTCCACGTTTCTTGGCGGGTCGGGCAATGACATCGGCACAGGCGTGGCTGTGGACTCAGCGCTGAATACTTATCTGACCGGTGAAACCTCGTCCACCAATTTTCCCAAAGCGAATCCGCTTCCGGCCAATCCCTCGCAGCCCTACGGGCCATCCGATGCGTTCGTCAGTCAACTGGGGCCAAGTGTTGTTTTGTCCATGAATAACCCAGCGGTTAATCCCTCCCCGGTTGGAGTGGGAAACCAAGTGAAGTTTACCTACTCGATCTTCAACAATGGAGATCCAGTAACCGGAGCCGTATTCACCGATAACATCGCCGCGAATTCTTCATCCGTAACGGCGTCCTCCACTCCGGGCACTTGCGGATCAAGCAGCGGAACTACTTTGATTTGCAACCTGGGCACGATTCCCAGCTCCACCAGCACTACGACGGCAGCAGCAACGGTCACTGTTACCGTTAATGTGGCGGTTCCGAGTTCGACCGGAGTCATCCCCCCGCAACCAGCCCCGATCGGTAACAGCGGAACACTGACCGTGACTGGATCAAGTTTTTCGAACACCGCAGCAGCAACTGCCGTTGTCAACGATTTTGGAGTCACCGCATCTCCGGCGAGCGCAACCGTGCTTGCCGGGGCAGGCGCAACTTACGCGGCAAAAGTCACACCGACCGGCGCTGGCTTTCCGGAATCGGTCTCTCTGGCCTGCGGATCAGGCCTGCCCTCCGGAGCAGCTTGCTCGTTCACCAACAACCCCATCCCGAACATGAGCGGCGGAGCCCAAAGCCGCAGCCTGCAGATCACCACCACGGCTCGCGTGACCACTCCAGCGTCATTGTTCCGGCCAGGTGGATCAGCGTACGCGATCTGGTTGCCGATTCTCGGCGTCGGTCTGATGGGCACCGGCATCTCCCGCAAACGCCGGGTGCTGCTAGGCGCATTCATCGCCGTGCTTTTGGGATTGGCTCTGCTGCAAGCTGGATGCGGCTCAAGCTCCAGCAACACCACCACAACTACCGGGACTCCAGCTGGAACTTACACCGTAACAATTAATGCCACATCCGGATCAGCCACACGTACGACGACGCTGCAGTTGACGGTGCGGTAGTCTGGCTGGAGGTAGGGACAAACGCACGTTGATGTCAGCGGTGTATCTTCCCTATTCGACGCGCTTCAGGACGACTGCGGCAGTTTCGTCGGCGCCAATCGTCCCCTGCAACTTCACCAGTCATCGAACTTTTCCGGCGGCACACTGAGTTCACGCACGATATATTCGCGCCAGTAGAGAAGCTTCGATCCATCAACTTCAATCTTGCTCTGATAACTCGCAAACCCGACATCAATTCTCACGGGATCGGGAATATCTTCGACACGATAGTTCTTTGGAATCTCGATTTCGTAAGTGTCAGTTTGGCGCGCCGTGGCGCCTAGTTCGATCGCATAATGACGAGGCTTGTGTTCGACCTGAGCGCTCTTGTCGTCCAGCACGCGCGGACGCACCAGCATCAGCGGACCGCGCGTCTGCCCATACTGTGGAGTGGTGAACTTGTAGTTGAAAACTAGATCTTTCGTGATCTGGTCCGCCTGCTCGATTTTTACATCCTCAAGCGTGAAGCCTTGAATCGAGCGACCCAGCCATCGCTCAAAATCATTCGTGCGCTCGCGCTGGTCAGTGTAGTGGAGCCGCCCTCTTTCATACATCGCGGAATCGCCGCTGCGGTCTTCCGAGACTTCGCCAGACAAGCTACCATCCGACGTAAGAACGAAATAGCCGGTACGAGTGACCGAATTTGAATCCGGAGCTAGCAGGGGCGTACGGATCAATTCGCCGCCGGAATCGGTGACCAGCAACGCGTAGCTGTTCTGCAGCTCACTGCGCAGTGATCCCACGGGAGTGTATTCGTCTGTGGGGTCGAAGATAAGGTAGCGCTTGCCGGATTGCGCGGTCACCACGGAAGAATACTCGTCCTGCTTAACGTCGCCTGGAAGCTCAAGCGCCAAAATGACATGATCGAACCAGACTGAGGGCACTGTGGGATTTACAAACCCACGGTCGGTGTGGATCACGACGTAATCCGAGTTGATTCCTGCGACTCGAAGCATGCTGCTCAGCAACGTTGTTTTATCTTTGCAGTCACCATAACGATGACGGTAAATGTCGCTGGCCGGATGCGGCTGATAGCCGCCGATTCCGATCTCAATGGCGACGTAGCGGATCTCTGACTGCAAGAATGCAGTCAATAGCCGGACCTTCGAATCGAAATCAGACTTGCCCGCGACCAACCGCTGGACTTGCTCCGTGATTTCGGGAGTGGGATCGCGCCGCCCGGAGGTCAACGTCGAATACCAACGACCGATGGCAGCCCAGGAGCCCATGTTCCCGGTTTCTCCCGGCGGGAAATATGCAATTGCGAGCCGGCCCAGCAACCCATGCTTTGGCGGCATCATAGGTTCTTCCTGGATGCCAGGCAAATCGTGAGCCACCCACTCCCAACGTCCCGGGGCGATTCGAACGGGAGTGAGTGCTGATCCCGCCGGCCACGAATCCTTAAACTCCCAGCCCTGGGGCAAGGTGAGGCTGATCCGGATCTGGCTAACGGGATTCGTCTCCTGGAAAAATTGGTTGACTTGATTCACCCAGGAATGGCGGCGGACTTCCCACTCGAAAGCAATAACAGAACCCGGATCGGCGGCCGGAGCTTTTGCAGTCAGGAAGCGAATGTCGCTATAGAGTATGAAAGAGGGAAAGCTCCGCTCTGCAAAATCTTTTTCTTTGAGCTCATACTCGTGCGCCAAACGGTCAATCGTCCAAGCGTGTAAGTAATCCAGCCTTTCTTTCTGACCGAGATTAACAGAAAGGTCACCTTCTTCGCGGCCCTCGGGACGCAATATTTTCACCACCCATCGCGAGTGCTCAACGTAATCGCCCGGGGCCGTGACCCTGTAGTCCGTTTGATCCAGCACAACTACGGCCTTCGTCTCTGCAGGATAGGTTCCGAGCGGCTGCGCGGCGGCTTGGCGTACCCAGTCGGGGATGTTTGCTCCTCCCGCGGCAGCACTGCCACAAAGGCCCACTGCAACAACGATCCTCAGAGCGAAACTTCTACTTAGTCGTCGCAACACTTGGGGATAGCCTCACTAACGCTGGCTGATCGTCGTCAGATTTCACTTTGTCGAAAAAGCCTTTGATTTCCTTATATTCGTTCGGAGTAAAGAGCCCCTGCCCCATAATGAAATCACGCCGCGAAAAAATCGTATCTGGCGCTTCCTGTTTTTGGCGGACCTGATAAAGCGCGTACTCAAGTTTCACTATGTCATCTGGAGCCAGGCTTTCGACTTCCATTCCAGCTGGTACCTTGATGTGCACTTCATCGGCTTCCTGCCACGGAACATGGAAATAGATCCCGTTGCTGCGCGCCGTAGATGAGAAGCGCGGCTTTTCATTAATCTGAAATAAGTGCTGGGCGAGCATCAGGCGCTTACCCGCAGCCACCGCAATCGGGCAGCTGACATGAAATTGCACAATCAGCGGCTCCTCGGTATTGTCCCAATCAGGTGCGTTTCGTGAGAGTAATCTCACTGTTACCCGGCAAGATTTCTCTCAACCCGTCCTCCAGCAACTTCTTGCGCCCCTCCGCATCGGTCTTTCCACCCTCCTGGCGCCGCTGCATCGCCGCCGTGCCTTTGAACATCAGGCTTACGGTGCCGGTCAGAGTGCCGTGCTCATCCAGTGAGGCCTTTGCCATTCGCGTGGTGACAGACTGAGTGTAGTCCGGCGCTGGTGTTTGTCCGATGTCCGCCCCCTTAGGGCCCTGCCGCAACCCAGCCACTCCGGTATACCTCCAATCCACGACTCCGTAAGGGCAGAATTTTGTGCCTGGATCGAGAAACACGTCTTTGCCATTGAGCTGAACAATTGCGACTTCCGCATCGAGTTGGGACGTGCTGAGAAGATCCTTGATGAAAATTTCCTGGCTGCGGTCCGGCACCCAGATCAGCGAAGCCGGAATACCTGCCGCACGTACCATTGACACGAACAGACGATTGAGTTCGTCATGCGTGCCGCTTCGGTGATCCAGCACCTCCTCAGCTCCCTTATTATGTTTCAGCTCCAGGACCTTCTCTTCCTGTTGCGTGCGTTAGGGGATATAGTCCTGGTTTTCCAGTCCGGAGACAAAACTGTAGATCTTGCGCACCTTCTGTTCCGCCGTGTCGGCAGGGGAGCAGACCTTTGCGAGCGCCTCTCCCACGCCTCGGTTGTGACCCACGAAACTCTCTACATCCTTGTTCCAGTACTTTCCCTCAGCCTTCCAGTAATCGTCCGTCTTCAGGTTCTGCTGGTAATAAAAATAGACCCGCATTTTCATTGAATTTGCAGGGGGCATGAAAGGCTCTTCAATAAACGCCGGTATGTTGTCTCTGCTGAGATCGACCCAAAAGCCTACGTCGTGCACGGTGGCGAAAGTTTGAGTTGGCAGTTGATGAAGCTGAGGTACTGTGCCTGCGCCCAGAAACGGCGTCCAGGCAATGCCGTTGGCAAGCTGCCCATGGTGCAGAATGACCTCCATGCTGCCGTGGTTTTGGAACGGAATGAATTTGAAATACGCGTGTCGTTGAAAAAGGTCGTTCTGCACTTCCCATTCCGGCGGGAGCAGCAGATGATCTTCGTAACGCAAGCTGTACCGGTAATCGATAACGCTTCCGACTTGCACATCAGGAAGGGTGAAGGACTTCACATTCACGCGGAAGCCATTGCCCTTGACCACCGTCTTATCGAATGGCTTGCCTTCGAACTGGACTATTGAGCCGTCCGCGTGAATCGTGCGCCCGCTTATCCCCGCGATGCTGAACCCGCGCCGGCTGTAAGGCAGCTCCACATTCGCGTATTCGCGTCCGGCATCGGTGAGGATCTTGATCCTCATGTAGACCATGTGCGCGTTATTCATGTCATCGTCGGTTTCCTCGCGGAGGAGGACGACGGCTGGAGCACCGGGCTGCTCCTTGATGCTGGTCATCGAGAGGTCGTCCGGAGCGATGGGAGGCCAATCCGCGAATGACCGACTAATTAGAAAGAGAGGAAACAACGAAACCAGGAGCGCCGAACGTCCTATTTTCATCAAGTTCTCCCGTATAACATCAAAACAAGATCGAGTTTGGACACACGTCCAGCTACTTACGTTGGGGAAGTTTGTAGAACATAGTACGGAGTTAGTCGGCAGTCAATAGGGTGAATGCTTCCGGCCACAGGAGGGTTCCGAATCGGGCGCTCCGGGATCTGGATTAAGCGACGAATATAGGCGTCAGTCTGCCGCGACCTGACTCTTCGCCGCTTCCGCTTGCCGCCTTACCCGGTTTGGGGGCAGGCCGGCGTCGCGAATCTTATAGAGCAAGGCGCGGTAGCTGATGTTCAGGGTTTTTGCCGTCTGTTTTCGGTTCCAGTGGTGGTTGTGCAGCACTCTTAAGATGATCTTGCGCTCAAGCGCCCTCGTCGCTTGCCGGGTCAGCTTCTTGAGTGAGATCGGGCCGTCAAAATTGATGTCCGCTGTGACCAGGTCCGCATCGCGTGGCTGCAGATCGTTGCTGATGACCTCTTCGCTGCCCAGAATCACATAGCGCTTTACCAGGTTTTCCAGTTCGCGAATATTCCCTGGCCAGTGGTACTTCTGTAGGGTCTCCATCAGTTCGGGCGATAGCGGACGCGCTTTGCAGTTGTACTTACGGTTGTAGTGCTCGAGGAAGTAGGAGGCCAAAGCTTCGATGTCCGAGCGCCGCTCCCGCAACGGTGGCATGAACAGATTGACTACGTTAATCCGGTAGAACAGGTCTTGGCGGAAGGTTCCATTCTCGATTTCTTCTTCGAGCCTGCGATTGGTGGCGCAGACGATCCGCACCTCGACCTTCTTGTCAGCCTGGGCGCCGATGCGGCAGAACTGGCCATCCTGCAAAAGCTGGAGCAGCTTCGACTGCAACGGCATGTCGAGTTCGGAAATTTCGTCCAGGAAAAGGGTGCCGCGATGTGCCATCTCGACGCGTCCGGGCTTGGAGCCATAGGCCCCGGTGAATGCGCCGCGCTCGTAGCCAAAGAGCTCGCTCTCAAGCAAGGTGCCGGGAATCGCCGGACAGTTCACTTTCACGAACGGCCCAGATTTCCAGGGCGACAGGGCGTGAACCAATCGGGCAATAATGTCCTTCCCGGTCCCGCTTTCGCCGTGGATGAGCACGGGAACGTTTGCGGCCGCAACCTTGTCTAGACGCGAGCGTAGTGCTTGCATCGTCTCGGATTGTCCAAAGACCACGCTCTCGGGCGGAATTTCGCCAAGGGACTGGACTAGAGAACTGACAGAATTTGTCACCGCAGTGGACATTGGCTCTCCTTGGCTGCTTTGCCGACTTAGAATGTGCACCCTGGGAGCCAAACCGGAACGCAATCCGAACCAATTGAGGAATTCAGGCCTAAGTACCAGAAGGAAATAGGTTTACAGTGTGGAACAGGCGAGCTCAAAAGTCAGCGTCGCAGAGACCGAGCAACTCCAAAGCAGGTAAAGGCAGTAGGAAAAAACTTTCACACCGAAGAAGCAACTTTCCTTCGCGCCAGAGGGCGATGTCGCAGCGAAGGCAGCAAAGATTGGCTGAACTTGAGCCCCAGAAGGTGGTAACCATCCGCATGGGTTACGCGAACGATTTTTGCCCGCAAATTACGCGAGGTTTTCGGTATCGGGGCAGAAGCGGCCAATGGGGCACTGGGGATTTCCAGCAAAACCTGTGCTGCTGGCTTTAGAACACGGTGCACTGCCACCAAAGCTCCCCCGGCTGAGACATTCAGCGCGGTGGCAAACTCCAGGAAATCCTTCCCACTCTGGTCTCGACTGCGGACAAAAATGGGGATAGCTAGGGGCAGTCGTAACCACTCGCGGCGTTCAGTCTCTGGTATGCGCCGATCCAAACCCGAGCCCCTTTCGGTGAGTTCGCGTTTGCTACCGCACCTTATGTGCCAAACAAACAGGGCGAATTGGCAAGCAACCGCGGGTTTCAGTCCGCTTTCACCGAGTTTTGGCCGAAGTCGGGGTGATTGACGCAACAAAGTTGGTTTTTAACATTTGTCGGAATCCACTAGGCCATGGTTCTATTCGATCCCGCAGATTGGAAAGCATTTACCGAAAGTGACCAATCTTTTGCATTTTTGGTTGACACTGGCCAGCTTTGTACCCTAGCATTCTGGCAGCGGTAATCAGTTCTGAGCCAGCCTGACTGCCGTCCCCTCCCCCAAAAGAAGTTGCGACTAGCCATGCCGGAAGTGTCTTCGATGCCTAAGCAAGCACCAGCGCCAGCCGAGGCCCGGGCGTCAGCCCCAACCGAGATGGTAATACCACTTGGGCAGGAGCTCCAGGAATACTCGCAGCTCCGCGAGCGCTATCTACGAACGACGAATGCGCTGGCTTCCGCTGCCCACGATCTGAAGACGCCGCTGGCCATTCTGAACGGGTACGTCGAGCTGCTGCAAAGTGAGAAATTGGGCGGCCTGAACGAGCGCCAGCGCGAAGTATTGCGCGACATGCGATCCAACGGACAGCGGCTTCAACGTTACATTCAGGACTTCCTGAGTTTCAGCGTGCTTGAGACCGGCGAACTGAAGATGAGGTTCGAGCTGGGGAACATCAATGCATGTCTCTCTGAGGTCTGCCGCTTGTGGTCGCCGCGATTCCAGGAGAGGGGCCTGGCCCTGTATTTTCTGGCCAACCATAAGGTGCAGGAGTTTGCTTTTGACGCCCCTAAGATTGAACGGATCATCTCAAATCTTCTGGAAAATGCGTCGAAGTTCACTCCGGCTGGTGGCACGGTGTGGCTGCATGCAGAGCCATACATGTGGGAGCGTCGCAGCCTCAGCAAGGCGGCCATTGCCCAGGAGCGTCGGCGGCGCCCGCTCGCACACCCCAACTCGGTCAAGATCAGTGTTTCGGACACGGGACCAGGAGTCCCACCGGAATATCACTTGGAAATCTTCGATGATTTCTTCCGTTTGCCGACCAATGAGAAATCGGAAGGCATGGGACTGGGGCTCGCCATCGCGCGTCGACTGGTGCACGGTATGGGGGGCAAGATTTGGGTAGAAAGCGAGCCCGGCGCGGGCTGCAAGTTCTCTTTCATTATTCCGCTGAAGCCTCCTGCCACTGATTCCGAAGGAAAAAGATAAATGAGCGATAAAGCCAAGATTCTGCTAGTCGATGACGAACCTGGAATGTTGCGGTATATCAGAACGCTGCTCGAAGTCGACGATCATGTCGTGGAGACCGCTTCGACGGGCGAAGAAGCGCTCGACCGTGTGCAGAAAGGCCTGAGCCCGGACCTGGTTTTGCTCGACTTGCTGATGCCGGGCATCGATGGTCTCGAAACGCTCGAAGCGTTGCGCAAATTGCAGCCGACCGCAAAGGTGGTAATGCTCTCCTGCGTCAATGACACCAAGAAAGTCGTCCAGGCGATTCGTCTTGGAGCGACGGATTACATCACCAAGCCTTTTCAGAAGGCTGAACTCGATGCGGTTATCGACCAGTGCCTCGGCACCAATCAGCAGAATTACATTGGTGAAGTAGAGGAACTCAGTGAGGACACGTTCTTTGTCGCCGCCAGTCCGAATATGCGCAAGCTGCGATCGCAGGCCGCGCTCGTCGCCAACGTTGATATTCCAGTCTTGATGCTCGGCGAGAGTGGCACCGGGAAAGAAGTCATGGCCCGGCTGATCCACAAGTTATCGCCCCGCGCGCATCGGATGTTCTTGAAAGTGAATTGCGCGGCAGTACCTGCCGACCTTTTGGAAAGTGAACTTTTCGGTTACGAAGCAGGAGCGTTTACGGGCGCTAATCACGCCAAGCCAGGCAAGTTTGAGATCTGTAACAAAGGAACTATTCTCCTAGACGAAATTGGCGAAATGCCGCCTTCGCTGCAGGCCAAACTGCTGCATGTGTTGCAAGACCAGCAGTTCTCGCGATTAGGCAGTCGGTCCGTGGTTAAAGTGGACGTCCGAATCTTGGCAGCAACCAATATCAATATTCCGGAAGCACTGGCAAACAAGCAATTGCGCGAGGATCTTTACTATCGCCTAAATGCTTTCACGTTGCAGATTCCACCGCTGCGCGAGCGCAAGGAAGAGATTCCGGTCCTGCTGAAGCATTTCATGACGCAGATGTCGGAGCAATATGCCCGTCCTCCGCTTACCCTCTCTCCTGAATTGCTGACGGCGTGCGCAAACTATCCTTGGCCGGGAAATTTGCGTGAGCTCAACAATTTTGTTAAGCGCTACCTGGTGTTAGGCGATGAGAAACTGGCCATCAACGAATTGCAGCCTCGCACCGACGGTTCAGGAGCACACTTCGAACCGGCAGTTCGCAACAACGGATCAGAGCCGACCGGGGGACTTAAATCTTTAGCCCGCAGCGCCAAAGACGAAGCCGAAGCCGAAGCCATCGCCAAAGCGCTTGACGAAACCAACTGGAATCGCAAACAAGCAGCTGCATTGCTTCAGATCAGCTACAAAGCGCTGCTCTATAAAATCCGCCAGTATGGAATCGCGCAAGCTAAGAATGCGCACAAGCTGTCTGCTGGCGCGTAGGCGGGGTGGCTTCTCGAATCGAGCCGTATTGAGAAGCTCACATTCCGAGCTTCTTCACCTCTTCGTTGTAGTATTTGCGGTAAAGGATGTCCCACTCCTGGCTGCCCTCAAGAATGGTCCTTTTTTGACTTTCTATCTTTTGACGTGCCGACTGGTCGATTCTTGCTTCCTGATTCAGCAAATCCTCAAGAACTTTTCGCACTTCCAAGCGAATAGTATTACGATCTTCGACAAAATCGACTTCATCTATACCAGCCAGCGCGTCGGTGACCACGTGCGCAACTTTGTTGACCTTGTCGCGGCTGAGCCTCATAGCACCGCCTTATACTTGCGCACCAGCTCGTTTTTCACTTTGCGGAACATTTCCTGGTAGTTGGCGCCAGTGTTGCGCATCTCGTCGGAATAAGCTTCGAGGATGACGCGCACTTCATCGTTGATGCGATCCTCGAGCGCGAGCTCCTCCAGCATTGCGGCGTGGACTTTCTCCGTAACTGCCGGAAGGGACTTGGTTTCTATGAACTCAGAGGCAGCCAGTCTTTTGACGGTTTCGCGGGCCAGATAGCCCACATATTCTTTCGAAAGCAGCATGTCGGTTGGGAGTTGGAGTGAAAAAAATAGTTTAGCACAGGAAAACAGCTGCCAGCCGTCGGCTATCAGCCGTCAGGAAAACGGATCTTGCCAAATTTAGGAGAGCTTTTCCTGACAGCGGATAGCTGACGGCTGAGAGCTAACTGGCATACAATGCTGCATTGGCCATGCCCGATCTGCCGGACAATCTAGCGACCCTGAAAGATGACATGGTGGCCTTCATTGAAGGCCACGGCATGCGCCGGTTTCCCGGTTACGTCGATCACGAGGAAGTTCAGACTGTCATGTGGAAGGTGGGCGACGATGCCGCTGAAGGCTGGAAAGACTTTGTGGAGCTTGCGAAGACCGCGGGTTCCCCATTTTTGACAATGGATTCCTGGCAGCTGGAAAAAGAAGAGCTCGAGGGCATGATCCAGCGCCTGAGCAACGCGGAATTCACCAGCGATGAAGACATCGAAGACGCCCGCTGGCTGCGCACGTATCTCGGCAAGACCGGGTTTGTGCAACTTGGCTTTGCTTTCCAAGGCATGATGATGCTCTACGAAGCCTCGACGGAATGGTATGACCACTACCAGCGCCTGGTCGAAGTGTCCGAGGACTTCGGCGGAATCGCCATCGACGGCTCCGGAGCGGACGACGAGCCTTAGGCGTGCGCTGGAATCTCCGACAAACTGATCCGCAGAGCGTGCAAGCGCTGGCGGACGCGCTTTCGTGTCTGTCCTTGCCGATTCCCGATTCCCTGTCCCGCACCACACTCGCCCGACTGTTGCTCCTGCGCGGAATTCGCCTTCCTGAGACGGCAGCAGTCTTCTTGTCTCCTACGCTAGCTCACCTCCACTCGCCGTACCTGATGACCGGGATGAGAGTGGCCATCGACCGGCTCGACGCAGCGATCGAGCGTAAAGAAGGAATCCTGGTCTATGGCGATTACGATGTCGATGGCACGACCGCCGTCGTAATCCTGAAAACCGCAATCGAGCTCTGCGGCGGCGCAGCCGATTTCCACGTTCCGCACCGCATTCGCGAAGGCTACGATTTGCGGGGAGATGTTATCGAGCGCGCTGCAACGGCC
>Ga0137384_10004426_pt1 | contig 11250 bp, 9 predicted proteins | sample SagtaG_2_FD_104922 | JGI IMG/M metagenome (GOLD analysis project Ga0137384, IMG submission 104922) | Vadose zone soil microbial communities from Sagehorn Ranch, Mendocino, California, USA - Sage2_R_60_16 metaG | ecosystem: Environmental > Terrestrial > Soil > Vadose zone | place: USA: California...
AGCGCAGCGACGAAGCAATCCAACTCCGTTGCTATCAGCCATGGATTACTTCGCGGAGCCTGTCATCGGGCGCGCATTCGCGCACTTTGCATTGGTAGAACGCACACGAGTAAACGAGTACACCGGCATCCCCCGGCATTCCCGCACGCAATGGTTTTAACGGTTTCCTTCGTGCTCTCCCCCGGTGACATGCGCTGGTCACCCTGGAATTTCGCCTTTTGACCCATTGCTGAACCACGCCCCGACTGGATAAGGTTTCGTTTCGGCAGAGCCCCGGGGTTCTTCCGGCCCGGGCACACATGCGATTTGCCGCCACGTGCACAAGCGGGAGGGCTTCGACATGTTCATTGGCACATGCAACTGTGATCCTCGAACCTTATCGATGTCGCGGCGCGGCTTGCTTTGCGCCGGTGGAGTGGGTTTCGTGACCGCATTGATAGGCACCCTGGCCGGCAGCTCACGAACCGCACAGGCCCAGGAGCTGGCTTCCAAGCCGCCGGAAGTGGACAGCGTCGCGGTGCGGATCGTCACGGATAACCAAATCATCAAATGGATCCCGACTGAGAAGCGAGACGGCCTGACCATCGAGCGGCGGCCGGGCGGCAATTTGAGCCCAGATGCACCACCGAGCGTGGACCTGGTCGCCGAGTGGGGACTATCGATGCACGCGGAGTCCCGGCGCGGCAACGAGGTGCGGAACATTTTGGTCGACTTCGGCTATCAGCCGCAAACGCTCCTCAACAACATGTCCGTGCTCAAGATCGATCCCGCTCGCTTCGACGCATTGGTGCTGAGCCATGGCCATTACGATCATTTTGGCGGGCTGGTCGGCTTCCTCTCGGCGAACAAGGGTCGGCTCAAAAAGGATTTGCCCTTCTTCGTCGGTGGCGAGGATTGTTTTTGCATGCGCCAGACCGCTGCCGGTCAGTATGGGGCGCTTGACCGAAAGGCAATCTTGGACGCGGACCTCTCGCTCATGATGGCCGAAGGGCCTGCCGTCGTTGCCGACCATGCCTTCACCACCGGCAAGATCGCACAGGGCGGTTTCGAAAAACCGCTGCGGCCAAGCAGCGAGAAGGTCGGGATCGTCAACGGGTTCGGGTGTTTCCCGGACAAAGTTCCGGCGGCAAAGAACACCGGCAGCTTCATTCCCGATGATTTCGAGCACGAGATTGGAACGAACTTTGTCGTCAAAGGCAAAGGTCTCGTCGTGCTGACCTCCTGCAGTCATCGCGGTGTGATCAACACAATCAAGCAGGCGCAAGCCGCTTCCGGCATCCAGAAAGTGCACGCGGTCATTGGCGGCTTCCACATCGTGCCGCCACTGACCGACGAGTACATTCGGCAAGTGATCGCCGCCTTCAAGGAGATCAATCCCGATTATCTGATTCCGGGGCATTGTGCCGGGGAGCGATTCTACGACCTTGTGCGGGTCGAAATGCCCGACAAAGTGATCCACGCCGCGGTCGGAGCTCGCTTCATTTTCGGCGCATGAAGTGATTCAAACCGCGGGCCTGAATTGGCGACCATGTCCGCTGCTGGGCATTCCGGGGCGCGCAATGCGCGAGCCCGGAATCCATAACCACGATCGGAGTATGGATTCCGGGCCTGCGCCAAGTGGCGCGTCCCGGAATGACGAAAAGGCGCGCCCAATACGGCTCGCTTCGAAAACTCGCACCGCGTAAATCTTCGTGAAGAGGGCCTCGGACGTTTGCATTTCCGTATCGTTCGGCCGCATTGTACGCTCCTCATGGAAGCCCGGAAAACCATGCCCGCGAGGGAACCCAAAGAGGAGATGGACATGACAGTTTTGACGGAACGCGCCGTCCTGGCCGGCGGCTGCTTCTGGGGTGTGCAGGATCTCATTCGCCGCTATCCCGGCGTTATTTCAACCCGGGTGGGTTACACCGGCGGCGAGGTGCCGAACGCGACCTATCGCAATCACGGCAATCATGCGGAAGCGATCGAGATCATCTTCGATCCCAAGATCATCAGCTTCCGAAAGCTGCTGGAATTCTTTTTCCAGATCCACGATCCCTCGACGCTCAACCGCCAGGGCAACGACCGCGGCGCGAGCTACCGCTCGGCGATCTTCACTACCAGTGATGAGCAGAAGCGGATCGCGGAAGACACCATCGCCGATGTCGATGCGTCCGGCCTGTGGCCTGGCAAGGTCGTCACCGAGGTGACGCCGGCCGGACCGTTCTGGGAGGCCGAGCCCGAGCATCAGGATTATCTGGAGAAATATCCGGATGGTTACACCTGTCACTTCATCCGGCCGAACTGGACGCTGCCGCGCCGGGCGGAGACAGCTGAAGGCACGCGCGGAGCCACGGCCGCGTGAGCAAGGGCTCCGATCTTCTGGTCGCCGCGCTCGAGAACGAGGGCGTCGAATGCATCTTCGGCATTCCCGGCGAGGAAAACCTCGACGTGCTGGAGTCGCTGCGGCGCTCAAAGATAAAACTGGTGCTGACGCGGCATGAGCAGGCGGCGGGCTTCATGGCGGCCACCTATGGCCGTCTCACCGGGCGCGCCGGCGTCTGCCTCACGACGCTCGGCCCCGGCGCACTCAACCTGACGACATCAGCGGCCTACGCGCATCTCGGCGCGATGCCGATGGTGATGATCACGGGACAGAAGGCGATCCGCAGCAGCCGGCAGGCGCGCTTCCAGATCGTCGACATTGTCGCGACCATGCGGCCGCTGACCAAGATGGCGACCCAGATCGTCTCGGCGCAGAGCATTCCCACTTTGGTCCGCGATGCCTTCCGGGTGGCGCAGCAGGAGCGGCCGGGCCCGGTGCATCTCGAACTGCCGGAGGATATCGCGGCCGACGACGCCGCGGCCGAGATCATTCCGCCGCATGCGGTCGATCAACCGGTCGCACCTCTGGCTGCGATCGAACGCGCCGCGGCGATGATCATGGCGGCCCAGCGGCCGCTGGTGATGCTGGGCGCGGCAGCGAGCCGTCCGCATCTCGCCGAGCCGCTGTCGGCCTTCGTGCGACGAGCCGGCATCCCTTTCTTCAATACGCAAATGGGAAAAGGCGCCGTCAATGCCGGCTCCAATCTTTACATCGGCACCGCCGCGCTGTCGGAGCGGGACTGGATTCACGGGGCGATCGACCGCGCCGATCTGATTTTGTCTATTGGACACGACACCGTGGACAAACCGCCGTTCCTGATGGGCCATGATGGACCGCAGGTCATCCATGTCGGCGCGACGCCGGCGACGGTGGAGCAGGTGTATTTTCCGCAAGCCGAGATCGTCGGCGACGTCGGCTTGAGTCTCGCGGGCCTCGCCGACCGGCTGGAAGGCAAGCTTCCCAACGCCGCGGCATTATTGGGTTTGCGCGAAGGCATTCTGGCGCGGCTTGCGGAGGGTTCGACGGCGGACCGGTTTCCGCTGACGCCGCAGCGCATCGTGCATGACGTGCGCCAGGTGATCCCGCCGGACGGCATCGTCGCGCTCGACAACGGCATGTACAAAATCTGGTTCGCCCGCAACTATCGCACCAGCGTCGCCAATACGCTGCTGCTCGACAACGCGCTGGCGACGATGGGAGCGGGGCTTCCTTCGGCGATCGCGGCCTCGCTGATCCACCCCGAGCGGCGCGTGCTCGCGGTCTGCGGCGACGGTGGCTTCATGATGAATTCGCAGGAGCTCGAGACCGCGGTGCGGCTGAAGCTGAACCTCGTCGTGCTCGTGCTCGAGGATCGCGCCTACGGCATGATCCGATGGAAACAGCAAGTCGACGGGTTTTCCGATTTTGGTCTGGATTTCGGCAACCCGGACTTTGTCGCCTACGCGAAATCATACGGCGCCAAGGGCTCGCGCGTCGGCAGCGCCAAGGAATTCTCGACGACGCTGGAATCAGCTTTCCGGGAAGGCGGCGTGCATCTGGTGGTGGCGCCGATCGACTACAGCGAAAACATGCGCGTGCTGGTGCATGAATTGCATTCGGTGTGATGGGTCTGTGGGACTACCTTGCCCCGCTTGCGGGGTCGACCAGCGAAGCTCGCTCTTGGAGAGTCGGGGGTGAACTAATCGCGCGCGCTCAACTTTCGATCCAATTTTTTAGAGAGCGACGAGCGGCCCCGGATGGCGCTGTGCTTCATCCGGGGCTACCGAGATGGGTTGCCGTTGCTGACGGATTTCACATTGCTCATTTGGGATTCTTGCGCCGGATGAAAAACCTTACGGTCACGGCGATGGGCGTGCCGAGTGCGATCCAGCAAAAATAGCGGCCTGCGCCTTCGAACAATAGCGCCGCCAGCAGTCCGGCCAGCGACAGCACGCCGATGACGAGCGGACCGCCATAGACGTCGAGCCAGTTTCCGCTCGCCCGCGATTTATGCGTGGCGGTCATTGCGATGGCTGCAACGATGAGGTCACCGCGACGCCGACGGTGCTGCTGCGACGCATCTTGCGCCGCCGGACCCACCACAGATAAATCCCGCTGCCGATCACGACGATCGTCATGACGTCGAGCAGCGCCCAGATGATCTTCAGCGGCATGCCGCCATAGTCGCCGAAATGCAGCGGCTGCGAAACCAGGAGCGCCTTGAGATAGAGCGGCAGATCGCGTGTGTCGGCAACCTCGGCGGTTTCACCATCCAGCAAAACCGGCTTCAGAAGCCGCGCGGTCAAGGGCGTATCGCCGCGCATGAAGGCCGCGAAGTGATGCGAACTCGTGAACGGCGTGCCGGGAAAGGCGATGAAGGCGACGTTCATGCCGGGGGCGGCCGTCTTCGCCTTCGCGACGGTGGCATCGAGCGAAGCCAGATGCACCGGGGCTGGCTTGCCGGCATAGGGCGCGACCATCGCCGCCAGCTCGGTGGATTTCCACTGGTTCAGCATGATCTCCGCGAGCGTGTTGATGGCGCCGGTACCGCCGACCACGAGCGCCCAGGCGATCGTCACCGCGCCCAGAAGATCGTGCCAGTCCAACCAGAGGATGCGGCGTGATTTATCATCCCTGATGGTGCCAAAGCGCAGGCGGCGCGTGAACGGCCAGTACAGCACGACGCCGGAGATGATCGCGATCAGGAAAAGCAATCCGATCGCGCCGAGAAACAGCTTGCCGGGCTGCCCCGCATACATATCGGTGTGCAGCTTCAGCATCACCCGCATCGGGCCGCCGCCGACGGCGCCGAGCGGCTTGGCGGTATGCGCATCAAACGCCCTGACCGTCGCTGCATCCGGCTCGCCATCGACCTTGTTGTTGGTGAAGGCGATCACCGTGCCCGGTTCGTCCTTGTCCCACGAAATATATTGCAGCACGCGGCCGGGATCGTGCGCGAGCGCGACGCGGGCGATCTGGTCGACGCCGGCTTTCGCCGCGCCCGGCGCTGCCATTTCCGGTTTGGCATCGTAACCGAACAGCTCATCGAGCTCGTGATGGAAGATCAGCGGTAGGCCGGTGATGCACAGCAGCAGCAGGAACAACGTCGATATCAGGCTGCTCCAGGTGTGAACCAGCGACCAGAGACGAACCGTTCTCGCTCTCAGTGCAGCCTCCTGTCGATCACACCGGCGCTACCATTTGTAGGATAGGCTCGCCGTAGCGCGGCGCCGATCGCCATAGAAGCAGGCGTTCGCCGACGAACAGTTCGCGACATAGGTGGTGTCGGCGACATTGATGACGTTGAGCGCCGCGCGCCAGTTCTGCCATTCATAATGGATCGCAGCATCGCCAAGCACGACCGAGGGAACCGGAAGCGTGTTGACGTTGTCGGCAAAGGACGAGCCGATATAACGCACGCCGCCGCCGATGCCGAACCCGGTCAATGGACCGCTCTGGAAGGTGTAGTCCGCCCATGCTGATGTCAGCTGCCGCGGCGTGTTGGTCGGGACCTTGCCGATCAGTGTTGGATCGAGATCCTTGCTGACGAACAGATCATAGGTGGTGAAGGAGCCGATCACCTTGAGGCCGGGCGCCACGTTGGCGACGGCTTCGAGTTCGAGGCCGCGCGAGGTGACCTCGCCATTTTGCGTCTGCAGCAGCACGTTGCTCGGGTCCGTCGTCAGCGCATTCTGTCGTTTCAGATCGAACAGCGCGACGCCGAAATGGCCGTTGAAGCCGTTAGGCTGAAACTTGAGCCCGACCTCGGCCTGCTTGCCGGTCTCCGGCTGCAACAATTGGCCTGCCGCATTGAGGCCGACGACGGGATTGTAACTGGTGGCATAGGAGATGTAGGGCGCCAGACCGAAATCGAAATTATAGATCAAGCCGGCGCGGCCGCTGAACCGGCTGTCCTCACGGTCCTGACCGATGCCGATGTGATTGTCGTTGGTGGTTGCGACCCAGTCGTTGCGTCCGCTCAGGACCAGGGTAAATCGATCGAGCTTGATCTGATCCTGTACGTAGGCGCCAAGCTGTTTCTGGGTCAGCGTCGCATCCTGATACGGTGCGCCGCTGAAGCGCGCAGTGGGGGTATAAATCGGGTTCAGCAGATTGAGCGAGGTGGCGGCACCAAAACCCTGCCAATCGTCGATGCTGTAATGCTTGAGGTCGAGACCGAACAGCGCGGTGTGTCTGAGAATGCCGGTATTGAAGCGGTATTCGAGTTGGCTATCGAGATCCGCCTGGTTGGCGATGCCGCGGGTCAAGAAGTTGCCGCGCGCGAGATTCGCTGCCCCGGGCGTCGTCTCATAACCCAAGCCAAACAGCGTCGCGTAGGTCACGTCGACATGGGCGAAACGGGCGTTCTGCCGGAACGTCACGTTGTCGGAGAGATTGCGTTCCAGCTGGTAGCCGAGCATTTCCTGCTCGCGCTTGAAGGTGTCGACGCTGGGATCACTGGTGAATAGCTTGGTCGGAATACGGCCGAACGGCGCGGCAACGACAGTGCCGACATAGGGCAGGAAGTTGAGGCCGCGGGTCTCGTTCTTCGCGGCTGACGCGAGCACGGTAAAAGTTGTATCGGCATCGGGCTTCCAGGTCACTGACGGCGCGATGAAGAAATTGTTGTCCGGGGTGAAATCGACCTGGGTACCGCCGCCCTGGACTTGTCCGACCAGCCGGGTGAACAGCTTGCCGCTTTCGGCAGGGGTTGCGACCGGGCCGCCGAAATCGAACGCCAGATAGCTGTTGCCGTAATTGTTGACGCCGGTCTCGAGATAGCGGATCGGCTCTACCGGAGGCGTCTTGCTGACCGCGTTGACGATGCCGCTGGGGCTGCTGCCGCCATACAGCACCGCCGAGGGCCCGCGCAGCACTTCGACCCGCTCGAGGTTGAACGGTTGCAGCTTCCAACTCGCATAAGACGTGTAGAACAGCTGCAGTCCGTCGAAGAACAGGCTGTTGTCGTCGGATTTGAAGCCGCGGATCAGAAACCAGTCGTTGCGCGGATCTGCGCCGAAGGTGCCGCCGAGAATGCCCGGCGTGTAACGCACGATCTCGTCGAACTTGGAAGGTTTCTGGTCGCGGATCTGTTCGCGGCCGACCACCGAAATCGCCTGCGGCATTTCCATGATCGCAGTGTTGGTCTTGGTGCCCGCCATGCTGCGGCCGGCGACATAGCCCTCGATCCCGCCGCGCGGATTCTCCACAAAGGCAGCCGCGTGCTTCGGCTGGGGTTTGCGGGACGTGGCGGTTTGCACCGGGCGAGCGTTGCGCCGCGCCGCTGCAGCCGCCGTGCGGCGTTGTTCGGGGGCAGAAACGACCACCGATGGCAGCGAATGCGCACCGGTTCCGGAATTCGTTTGCTGCGCGAGCGCAGCATTGGCAGCGAACAGACTGAGAGCAAACACGCTCGATACAGTTGCGAAACGCAACGGATGACAGAGCTTCAACACATCCCCCAAGCCAAAAAAGTCATCGTCGTGTCGTGCCCGGTGACGCGACGTTCATTTCGATGCGGGGATATTCGGACCAGCGCGATTTCTCTAATTGAATCGGTCTAGGCTGGATGATTTGCGGCGCTGTTTGGAGTTTATCTAATTCTAAATTTGCGCTTTCAGCGTGAAGCACTCAGCGTCGGTAGCGGCTTCGCGGGGGCGCAATAGCAAGGCGCGCTTCCAAGCGCGTTCTCGAAGTCGACTGGATCAGCTCGTGCAGACTTCACTGCGGCAGGTATGAGCCCAAAGCGGCCGGACCAATTCAAACCCGTTCGGCTTCGATCGGCTTCTCGGGGACTGTCAGTGGACTTTCGGCCCATCTCACCGCAGGGTCATCACAACTGATGCATTGCAGGTCGGTGCGGCCGGAGATGGTGACAACCGGAACCAACCGCTTTCCGCATTTGGGGCAGCGCGTCGTCCGATCCACGAGATCCTTAGCCATAAGATCCTTAACCATGAGATCCTCCCGATTTTTTCTCCCATAACGCGGAAGCGGAACTTTTGTTCCGCCCGGGTGTTTTGGAGCGCGCATTCGCGCGGCCGGTAGCTCAAGGAGCTACGCTTGCTTGACCAAGTGAACCCCCTTTCCCGTAAGATGTCATGGTCAAACAGGACGGTAAGTAAGAGGCCATGACCCATCGCATCCTCGTATTCTACGGCTCGTATCGCTCCGATCGCATGGGCATCCGGCTCGCGCAGTTCGTTGTCGAGGGCCTGCGCACGCGCGGCGACGACGTCGAATTGATCGACGCCAAGGCGGTCGGCCTGCCGATGCTGGACCGGATGTACAAGGAATATCCCAAGGGCGAGGCGCCCGAGCGGCTCGAAAAACTCGCCGGCCAAATTCGCGACGCCGACGGTTTTGTCTTCATCACCGGCGAATATAATTGGGGCATTCAGCCCGGCCTGAAAAACCTCACCGATCATTTTCTCGAAGAATGGTTCTGGCGTCCCGCCGCCATCGCCAGCTATTCAGCCGGACGTTTCGCCGGCGTCCGCGCTGCCATCGCCTGGCACGGCACGCTCTCCGAGATGGGCATGGTGGTGATTTCAAGCACGATCGCGGCCGGCCCGATCGCGCAGACGCTGTCGGAACAGGGCGAGCCGACCGGCGCGGGCGGCAAGGCGCTGGCGCGGGCGTTTCCGCGATTTGCCGATGATCTGGCGTGGTGGATGGAAGCGGCGAAGATGCAGCGGGCGAGGAAGCCACCGCCGTATTGAGGAGGGCTGCGTGTTGAGGAGGGCTACGCTTGCCGATGGAAATCCAATCCGTCATTCCCGCGCGCGCCAACGGGTACGCGCGAAGCACGGCCCGATGACAGGCTCCGCGCGAGCCCGGAATCCATAACCACGATCGTGAGTATGGATTCCGGGCCTGCGCATCCAAGCCGGCTGTTGCCGGCTTGGATCATGATATTGCCGAACTCGGGTCAACCCAGGGTCAACCCGAGTTCGGTTGGCACATTCTCCGATGTGCAATTGCACATCGGAGAATGACGCTATAGTTTGATGCGGCGCATCGGGCGAGTATGTCGCTTCAGTCATTTACCGTTGACGAACTGCTCCCATCCCTGCTGCTGCGACTTCAGTAGCCTTGCTCTTGTCTCTTCCAATTCAGCGACTCGCTTTGAGGCAAGCGTCATGGCGCCAGCCGCGACATTGTAGCGGTTCACCGTGGGTTGAAACGGGAATATGAACTGACCATTGACGACCTTGTAGGCACCGAATTCTCCGACCAAAATCGCGACATAGTTGTCGTAGGCGCGATAAAAATCGGCACGCGCCGACAACATCTGGGAAGTGAGGGCCGTGATTTCCGCGTGCCGCTTATCGGTGCTGTCCAGGAACCTGCCGACGGTATCCTTTCCCGCACGCAAGGAGAGAGCGTATTTTTCCAGGCTATCGCGTTCGGTTTTCAGAAGCGCGATGTAGCGCGGCATGAATGTCGTCGCATTGGTTTCCGCCGTTTTCAAATCTCTGCGCAGCGCCTCGAGATCGCTGCGGCTCGCCGCGCCTAGATTGTTAGCCTTTGAAATCGCAGGCGGCTCGACTTCATTCGACAATTTTTCAGTAGCAGCGTTGGTTTCATTCGCTGCCTTGATGGCCATTACTGTCATCTGTAAGAATTTATTTGAGGGCTGTTGCCTGAGCGCTTCATCTATTTGCCTGGGATCGGTGATGCCTTGCAATGCCGTCTGACTTTCCCGAGCGGCAATACTCTCCTGCAATCTTCCCAAGCCGGATACGAAATAGGCCCCAGCCGAAAAAACGACCATAAAAACGAACAGGCAAAAGAAGGCGATGCGTACGCGCGTGTTCGCACTCGGATCTGAAGGCATCTCCGTCGGCCTCCCATCGCAAACGCCCCCGTAGGGGGACGGCGAGAATTATAGATTTGTGTCTATCAGGCTGGAACGAGAAAATCTTTGGAAACGGGACTCGACTGCCCGGATCATCGGACTGAGCCGTTCAAACAAATCACTCATTGGTGAGCCCATTGGCCAACCTGCCATCGGGTTAGCGGGTTTCCGCCTTGCCTTCTTTCAGGTAGCATTGTCGCATGAGCGAGACTGAGACTTTGTTTGTGGCGCTGCGTCAGTCGGCAGACGAAGACGTTGTGGACATGATCGAGCGTATGGTGCGGGATGCCCCGGATCATGCCTTGAACAAAATCAACGCGCTTGATCTCGCGGCCAAGGAGGGCGTCGGCGAGGAGCGGGTCATCGCAGCGCTCCTGAATGCGGTGGGGCTCGGCATGTTCGAGATGACGTGGAACGTCATGTGCCCGAGCTGCGCCGGTGTTCTCTCCGCCAATAAAAGCCTGAAGACCCTGGATCGGGCGCAATATAATTGCGCTTTCTGCGCCGCCGGCTATGAGACGACGCTCGACAATTTGGTTGAGGTGACCTTCACGGTAAGCCCGCGCGTGCGGAAGATCGCGGCCCACAGTCCCGACCAATTGTCCGCGGCCGAATATTATCGCCAGATCTTCTGGAGTTCGGCCATCGATCTTCCAGCCGATCTGGAGAAGCTGCTGCGGGAGATCACGCTCGAAACCGTTGACTTGCCGCCAGGAGAACGGGCCATCCTTTCCTTGCAATTGCCGAAGGGCACGTTGATCGTGTTCGATCCCGTGACGCATACGGCCCAGTTCCTCGATGTCAGCGGAGAGGAGGCGAGCGAGCGGCAGAACCTCTCGGTGATCTTCAACAAGGTAGGTGTGCCGGTCGACAGCGTTGCCTTGCGCCCCGGGCCACTGCGCCTGGCTTTGGAAAACCGCACCGACGGTCGCGTGTTGCCGGCTGTATGGGTGGCGAACCCCGCGCTGGACGACCTCCTGAAGCGACGCAAGCCCATTCTGAACGCAAAGCGTCTCCTCACCAATCAGGCCTTCCGTGACATCTA
>Ga0137384_10004438_pt1 | contig 11241 bp, 8 predicted proteins | sample SagtaG_2_FD_104922 | JGI IMG/M metagenome (GOLD analysis project Ga0137384, IMG submission 104922) | Vadose zone soil microbial communities from Sagehorn Ranch, Mendocino, California, USA - Sage2_R_60_16 metaG | ecosystem: Environmental > Terrestrial > Soil > Vadose zone | place: USA: California...
GAATATGTGGTAGGGACGAGGCCGTCCCTACCACGGTCTCGTCCCAACAAAAAAGCATGGGCAGTGTCGCCATATGATGTACAACATAGCCCATGCTTTTTTGCTATATATTAAAGCACTTCAATCGAGGTAGTCTTTCAACTTGCGGCTACGGCTGGGATGACGCAGTTTGCGCAGGGCCTTCGCCTCGATCTGGCGGATACGCTCGCGCGTTACATGGAACTCTTTACCGACCTCTTCCAGCGTGCGGCTGCGGCCGTCATCCAGGCCGAAGCGGAGCTGGAGCACCTTGCGCTCGCGGTCGGTCAGGATATCGAGGACATCCTCAACCTGCTCTTTAAGCAACTGGTGGCTGGCGGCATCAGCGGGGGCCAGTGCGGTATGGTCTTCGATGAAGTCACCGAGGTGGCTATCATCTTCCTCACCGATGGGCGTCTCCAGACTGACCGGTTCCTGGCTCACCTTGATAATCTCGCGCACCTTCTCAGCGCTGATCTCCATCTGCTCGGCGATCTCCTCGGAGGTTGGTTCGCGTCCCAGATCTTGCAGCAGTCGGCGGCTGATGCGGATCAAGCGATTGATCGTCTCTACCATATGCACGGGAATACGGATCGTGCGTGCCTGATCGGCGATAGCACGTGTAATCGCCTGGCGAATCCACCAGGTGGCGTAGGTGCTGAACTTATAGCCTTTGGTATAATCGAACTTCTCGACAGCACGAATCAGGCCGATATTGCCCTCCTGAATCAGATCCAGCAGGTTCATACCACGGCCGATATACTTTTTAGCAACACTCACTACAAGACGCAGGTTCGCCTCAGTCAGGCGACGCTGTGCCTCTTCGCCCTCATCGATAAAGCGGCGGGTAGGGGCAACCCTGAGGCGCTCAGCGCGCAGGCGCTCCATTTTACCGCGTTCCATCAACTGAGCCAGCCGTACTTCCTCCTCCGCGTTCAGCAGAGGTACACGCCCGATTTCGCGCAGGTACATACGAACAGGATCATCCAGGCTACTCTCCAGGTCAGCAATAGCGATGCCAAGACCATCCTGCAAGTCGTCCCATTTGGGATCAGCCAGAATCTCAGCATCTACATCAACAACATCATCCGGGCCGGGTTCCCAGTCCGCAGGTGGCTCTTTGGTCGAATCCAGGGCATCCATTGGCTCTTCGTCCTGTAGCTTAAAGAGGTCAAATGACTCGCTATTGTCAATAGGAGTTAGCAGGCTACTATTGGCAGTAGAATGAGCACGATGACCAGAGGCATCAATTTCAAAAACAACATCAGTATGCTTCAACACACTTCCTTCAAACGTTTCGAGCTCGAATACATCCTTTAATGGCCCCGTAGCAATATGCCCATCCTGTACTCGATCCATAACTTCTTGTTCCCGATTCACCATTCTGGCATCCCCCTTCAGAAAAACAGGAAAGAAAGATTAATGAAAAAAGAAGAAATATCCTGTTTCCTGGTCCGATTTGTTTTAGATGATAACGTTCATTTGTTGCTGCCGCCATCGCTTAAACGCTTTACTATTCATCCCTGCAAGTGCGTCGCGGTATCAATTGTGCGTAATTGCTGGTGTACTTCCACCATTCGTAATCGATGCTGCCGCGATGCTGAGGAATCACCCGAGGCGACGGCCTCGTTTAAAAGATACTTTAGTTCTGTATTCAATTGTAACAAACGAGTTCGCTTGAGTCGGCTGGCACACTGGGTCGCTTCCTTTACTAATCCCGCTTCGTCTTTTGGAGACATCGACTCAACACATTCTCGCGCCCTGGCTGCCGTCTCCAGCAACTCAGGCGGCACAAATTGCTCAAAGGATTGAAGTGAGGGAGAAGAAGCACGTTGTTGATACACAGAGATGAGTACATGGTACAACTCTCGTGTGTCTGCCCCGGCGAAGTCACCAACGTCTATTATACCACAAACATACTGGTTTAACGTAGGATTCAGCAAGAGTAGCCCATTTAGGTAGTCCTCCAATTGTATCTTATTTGCCGTCCTCCTGTCAAGCCCACCCTCATGTTGCCGAGTAGCACCCCTTGACCCCGGTTCTCCCTCACCTGTCGCAACCGATTTCTGGGGTGTCACCTGTCCCTGTATCCCTCTGCCTTTTGTAGCCGATGCAGAAAACTCGGCGTTGACTGCACTGGTTTTCTGTTTGCGCAGGACGCTTTGCAGTTCTTCATAGAGACTTCGCTCGTCCATGTGAATCATCGCTGCAAGTTTGCGAATATAGCCATCACGCTTGATACGGTCGTTGATCATGCCAATAATTGGTAATAAACGCTTGGCCGCCTCCATCTGCCCAACTGGCTCACGCAGGTTAATATCAGCGGTCTTCACGTCAAAGTAATAATCAATGAGCGCGATTGGATGCGTTACCTTATAGAACCAGGTCGCATAGTCACGACGAATGAACTCGTCTGGATCTTCGCCGTCAGGGAGCTGCAAGACATTGATCTCTGCATCAACCTGCTCCTCCAGACGCACGATACCCTGTATCTGCTGGCGCCTGGATGCGTTTCTTTGCTGTCCGCCAGACCTGTTGCTTTGCGTGGTCCCGCTACCGATAGGCACCGGTACTACTGTGCGATCAAAAGATTTTAGCGCCTCCTGGATGCCATGCTCCGTGGCAGCACTGCCGGCCGCATCGGGATCAAGAGCCAGGGTAACCTGCCTGGTGAGCTTCTTCAATTGTTGAATGTGCTTCTCGGTGATGGCACTGCCGATACACGCTACTGTCTGTTTTGTCCCATACTGGTGCGCGATTACTGCGTCTACATATCCCTCTACTATAACGACTTGATGAGCATGTTTTATTGCATCCTTAGCCATATCTATGGCATAGAGCACGCTATTTTTCTCAAACAAGACCGTCTGTGGAGAGTTCAGGTACTTTGGTTTACCATCACCCAGCGCTCGCCCACCAAATCCTATGACCCTACCACGTATGTCACGTATTGGAAAGATGAGACGATTTCTAAAATAATCATACACTCTACTACTAGTGCCCTCTTGCTCGTCTCCCTCCCGCATACGAGCCAGGCCCGCATTGATAAGTTCCTGCTCCGTGTAACCCTGCACGCTCAGGTAGCTTGTGAGTCCATTCCAGTGGTCAGGGGCATAACCCACAGCAAAGGCCAGGACTGTGTCCATTGAGATGCCGCGACTCTGTACGTATTCGCGCGCCTCCACAGCTTCCTTTGAGCGCAGTAGCATATGATGGAACCATAACAGCGCCTCTTCGTTTAGCTTACGCAGTCGCTCCCTGGCAGCACTCCTCTCGCGGTCTTCCTCTGAGACGCTGGTAGCCTGATCATCAAGAGCTATCCCGGCTTTTGCGGCCAGATAGCTCAGTGCCTCGCGAAACTCAAGATTCTGCTGCTTCTGAACGAAAGAGAAGATATCGCCATTCTCGTGACAGCCAAAACAATGCCAGGTCTGGTTCTCTGTAAAGACATAGAACGAGGGCGTCCGCTCATTGTGAAAAGGACATAATCCCCTGTAGTTCTTCCCTGCCTTCTGCAGATTAGCTACTGGGCCAATCTCCTCAACAATATCTATTTTCGCTTTGATCGCTTCAATGATGGAAGTCATAAACTCGTCTCTGATAAAGCACTTACGACATTGCTTGGTAGACTAGTGGCGCTTATACCACATATAACGAGCGATATTTGAGAAAGTCGCGTCAAAGTGCGCGTATACACGAAATTATGTATGGTACTATGCCTATTGTACTACTTGCATCTACGAAAGAGGTCTGGCTATAGTCACAAGGTCCTGGCGCTTGTTCCTGTTCCTGCCTGCTGACCTCTTCACCACCACCACATATGTTCACGATCCATGATGGACTTCTGACTCTCATCAATACTTGCGATGTTGCGCGCATCGATGTTGATGACTTATCCACATTATCCACACCGCTATACTACTGTTATATATATATTTATAAAAATATGTATAAAATAGCAGTAGTAGGGACTGTGGATAAGTGGATAAGTCGGAAAATCCCGTTTTCTTTGATTATTGCCTGCCTACTTTCGCACCGCCTCGGAAGCGCCGCGCCGCCATCGAAAAAAGTTATCCACAAGTTATACAGTGACTCTTAGCCTGTGGATAAGTGGTGATTTGATGTGGATAATATCTGGAAAACTCGCTCGATGTATTTCTATTTACAAATACTGTGGAAAACTTATCCACACTCCCTGTGGATAAGTTCAAGTAGTTTATCCACAGCATGTCATTAATGTGGAAAACTTATCCCCAGAAATTGTGGATAAGTTGATCTTTATGGCGGTGATGGCGAGACTTTTGCACATTTTTGCGGAGTTTTCCACATTTTCGTGAAAGTTATCCACTTTGGACATAAAAATGAAAATTAAATGAAAATAATTTCATGAAAAAGCTCTCGCTATTCTCTACTCATTGTGGAAAATGTGGAAAACTTATCCCCAAAAAATGTGGAAAACTTTTTGCTCTTTTAAGCTCAATTGCGAAAATTTCCATAGCACTATTGTGGAATTTTTCGCTGAATGACAATAATATACGCATACATATACACATAAAATTTGTGTAACGCATTCATCATTGTGGAAAATGTGGAAAACTTATCCCCAAAAAATGTGGATAAGTGCCAAAACTTGAGTTGATGCACATCATATCATGTCATAATTCGTTCATAATGTGGAAATTGTGGATAATGTGGAAAACTTATCCACAGAAATTGTGGATAACTCACTTTTATATACGCACAATATACGTATATCACAATGGTCATTGTGGATAATGTGGAAAACTTATCCACAGAAATTGTGGATAAGTTTTTAACGCAGCCTGCTTTGTGGATAAGTGCTCTGGAGAGAATCGCATGAAGCCCGTTAACGCAGCCTGCTTTGTGGATAATGTGGAAAACTTATCCACAGAAATTGTGGATAACTCACGATATATGTATATAACTATATGATTTCTGTGGATAATGTGGAAAACTTTGGCTGAGTTATCCCCAAAAAATGTGGATAACTGCTCAAGTTTGCGTTGATGCGAATCATGTTATGGGTAGAATGTGGAAAATGTGGAAAAGTTATCCCCAAAAAATGTGGATAACTCATAAAATATAGCCTGTTATATAGCCAGCAATATAACAGGCTATATTGCTGGCTATATTCATAGATACATAGGAGATTGCATATCTGGAAAGATGAATGATGGATGAATAAAACTCTGAATACTATGGCTATTCCGTCGCGTAAACGGGTGCAAAGAGGTGCGGTTGTCCGTTCAAGATGATTCTGCACATTGGTTTCGCATGTCTTAAGAGCAGACTACCGAGAACGAATGTGCAAGTTATCCACAATTTCTGTGGATAAGTACGTGGAAAATGTGCAGAAGTAAATGTTTCCAGTGGGAGAGCCCGCAAAGCAGGGCTCTCTCGGTTATTGTTTAGATGAGTAGCGATCTAATCTGCTTACCTGTGTGCGAGAAAGCAGGTCATAGATACGCAGCATCTCACCTGTGCTCATCGCTGAGCTATTGTCAAGGCAATTAGAAGAGGGGCCATCGCCATCAAGGACGGCATCGTACATCGTAAGTAGTCCTACATTCAAGCGTCCCTTGCTGATTTCGAGTAGTTGCTTGCCGCGTAGCCAGAGATATTCGCTATGCAACTCTTCAAGCCGTCCTGCGTGGGCAGGAGGTAGCGACAGCATGGCTTCAATATATGGTCCCAGAAGCCATATCCAGGTGCTTCCCTGGTGTAGCGCTCGCTGCTGCTCTTCCTGGCGTGGTCCGGCGTGGCCGCGATAGCCGTGTTCTAAGGGCGCCAGGGTCCGCAAGCCGTAAGCCGTCAGCAGGTGTCGGGTAACAACGTCAAAGACGCTGCGCCGATAATCTTCATGCAGCACTGGATAATGGAGGGAGAGTGCAAACAATTGATTGGGCCGTATTGCCGAATCGTTGCCGTTCACGCCATCAACCACGTCGAAGAGGTAATCGCCTGCTTCATTCCAGAAGCGCTCTCCAAAGCTACGCTCACACTGTTTCAACAAATCTTCGTGTCGTGTTGAGAACGAGGATGTTGCTCCCTGCCTCTGGAGCAGCAACGACCATGATTGGAATAATGAGAGCGCATTGTACCATAGCGCATTTACCTCAACGGGTTTTCCCATGCGGGGCGTGATGGGTTCTCCCTGAATGGTCGCGTTCATCCAGGTTAATGCTCTGTCAGGACAAGCGGTTCGCAGTAAACCATCATGAGCATCGATCTGAATACCGTTCATTGTGCCATAGCTGTATCTATCGATGCTTTCGGTCAGTCGAAAATATATCTCTCGCAGAAATGATATGTCATGCGTCACCTGTAAATAGTGATCGAGAGCGTAGAAGAGCCACAGCGTCCCATCCACGTTTCCGTAATCACACTCCTTTAGAGAACTGCTTAGTTCACCGTTGGCAGGGAAATAGTCTGGTAGTAGCCCTCCTCGCAGCGAGCGAACAAGTTGGCGCAAGATCGTTCTGGCCTCTGCGTAGTAACCAGGAATAAGCAGCAGGCCAGGAAGCGCGATCAGCGTCTCACGCGTTTTAAGTTCCATGTCATAATAGGAAGAGAGCACCGATGGTACTATTTCCTCGTTCCGCCCAGGATGTAAAGCATCGTAGCGATGCGAGGTGGGTACATGCTTGATCACAAAACGATCGGCAGCCTGCAACAGGGTCAGCAAAAACTCTTTGCTCTCATCATAAGCAGCGTGGGATGATTGCGATTGCAGAATGTGCAGATGTTGTGCGTGAACAGCCTCTCCAGTATCGCCAAAGTAGCGACGTGGTTGCAGTGCATTGCTTAGCAAATGACGCCGTCGCTCAATGTTCTTCTTATAGGAAAGCGCCACCTCTTCAGGGTAAAAGGCCAGAGACGATAGCTTCTCACTGCTCACAATGATGGTTAGCGAGGAGGTTCTCTCTGGTTCAAGCATAAATGTAGTGCGAATGACTCCTGGCAGATAAAGATCGTCGGTGGCTGGCAATCCCGCCGCTGAGTCGCACCTGCGCAGGAAGTTCCAGTACCACACCCCAGTTGGAATAAATGTCACATAGCTGGTATGCTGACCCGCCGCCAGCATGTGATAAGGGTAGCCATCTTCACCTGCCTGTATGGTACAGCCAATGATTTCGTTCGGAGCGATGGAAAGCGACATATATGTATCTCTATGTGCCAGTTCGTCCGCCCGATGGATGTCAATATGAAAATGCCGATCTTTACTGCCATGTTGTGGGATGTTGTAGGGGCGCTGTGCTGTGAAGGGCAAGAGTGTAAGCGTCATCGTGCGTCTAGATGTATCGCTGTGCTGCTGCCGTCCAAAGGAACTGTGCACCACCTCCGTCGAACCGTCTCGGCGATAACCGGTGCCGTCGCTTGTCATATTGCGTTGAACACGATACTGGATATACGTGGTGTTGAGGCCATGGGGCATCCAGATACGCTTCTCAAGCGTAATGCCGCTGAGACCTCCCAGGCGATAGGTGAAGATGGGAGAGCCCTCTTCGAGGCGGAAGCTTTCCAGATGTACAAAACCTACCGGATTCAATGTACCGTCGCGATACTCATTTGTGCCGAGGTAATACGTGCGCTGGTCAAAAACAACCTCTTCGTCAATCTTTGCCAGTAAAAGTTGTGGGATTTCTGCACCGGGTGGCGCCGCTACCAGCAATCCATGCTGCATGCGTGTCAACGCTCCTGCCACTGTCCCCGCTGCATACCCCCCCAGGCCATTGGTCACTAACCATTCACGCGAGATGGCCTCGTTAAGATCACTGCATATGCTGCGATCAAGAGTAGTGGTCATAGCCGACCCTCCAAGCCCCTCAATAGATATTGCGTACGTTCCGCTGTACAGTCGAGCTTATAAATTGAAATGCATCACTGCATCAATGCTCTGTAGTGTAGCATAAATTATCGTTAGGAACATTGCGTATTATGTGATCTTAACAAAAAAATAACAACGCTGTTTATAGCGGTTTCATCCATCTCCTTTCATAATGATCCCCTGGTTGTTGTGAAACAATGCATGGCAGCAAGCGTAGTATTAGCATACAAACCCTGTGTCGTGGCATCTTATGATCAGGTATTTGTTTCATTGCTACTGCACACATTATTTGAGGAGGTTTTTGCTCATGTTATCCTCTTCCACCAGAACAGGGAAGCGCAAGAGGTCCACGTCTATCTATCTTGTTGTTTCAGGTGTGTTTGTTGTCCTATCGTTACTGTTTGCTGCCTGTGGTGGCAGCAGTGGAGGATCTACTTCGACCGGCAGTAGTGGCGGTTCGAGTCAATCTTCAAAGCCAACCATTGCTCCACCCACTGATCTTATCACTGCCGGTACGCTGACTGTCGGCAGTGATACCACCTATCCTCCGCAAGAGTTTATCGACACCGCAACCAGTTCCGCCACCGGTTTTGATGTTGATCTTGTGAAGGCTATTGCGCAGCGCATGGGACTCAAAGCGAATGTTGTAACCGCCAAGTTCGATTCCATTATTGATAGTCTGTCCTCGAAGCGCTTCGATATCGTCATCTCGGCTGTGACGATCACCAACGAGCGTAAGCAGAAGGTCGATTTCGTGCCCTATTTCAATGCTGGTGAGTCGCTGTTAGTTCAGAAGGGCAACCCCAAGAACATTAAGGCGCCCACCGACCTATGCGGATTGGATGTTGGTGTACAGAACGGTACGGTCGAGCAGACCGATTTACAGACGATCAGCGATAATTGCAAAAAAGCTGGTAAACCTGCCGTAAAGGCCACTATTTTGCAAGATCAAACCGCTGTGATACAATTACTCGCAACCAATCGCGTTGTGGCCACTTACCAGGATTCGCCGGTGACCGATTACTACAATAAGCAGAACTCCGGTCGCTTCGAAGTTGGTGGTAGCGTGGTCAATGCCGCTCCTGAGGGCATTGTGGTGCGTAAAGGCGACAGCTCTATGCTCAATGCTGTACAAAAGTCCTTCGATTCATTAAAAGCCGATGGTACCTATAAGTCAATTATTGATAAGTGGGGATTGACCAGCGGAGCTCTTTCGGTGATCGATCGGCGCCAGTCAGTCGCCTAGCAGGCTGATCGCTACAAACAACGTGGGGGATATTTTCATAGTAAAGATACTGTGGACATACCCCCCTTCTTTCACTCTGTTTGAGATCGAAGGAGGCCCTGCATGTTTCGTTGGGACGAGGTCGCACATTTTATTTTTTCGGGCTTGTTTTTAAATGCAGCCTGGACAACACTGTGGATTTCGGTGGTTGCGCAGTTTCTGGGGGTGGTGCTTGGATTGTTCCTGGCGTTGATGCGTATGTCGCACTTTCCCCTGCTGAACTGGCCCGCGCGCTTCTATATCTGGCTATTTCGTGGTAGCCCGTTGCTTGTGCAAATACTTATTTTATATAATGGTATTCCTGAAGTTCTGCCAGGTAGTCAGACGTTCCTAACCTCTTATGTCTGTGTGTTGCTGGCCCTTTCTCTTAATGAAGGCGCTTATATGGCCGAGATTGTTCGTGCTGGCATCTCCTCCGTCGATGTCGGACAGATGGAGGCTGCTAAGGCTCTGGGTATGCGCTATAGCCTGGCCATGCAGCGCATCATTTTGCCGCAGGCGGCGCGTGTCATTATTCCTCCCCTGGGCAATGAATTTAACAATATGCTGAAAACCACCTCGTTGGCCTCTGTCATCGGTGTGCTAGAGTTGACCGGCACCGCCCAGGTATACGGCTCGCAGGCCTTCATCCAATTCGAATTGCTGATTGTTTCCACGTTCTGGTACCTGCTGCTCACAACGATCTGGGGCTACGCACAGCAATGGATTGAAAACCGCCTTGATCCTAATCGTACAAGCGCCAGTGATCTTGATCAGAAAAGCTGGGGTGAGCGTATGATCGGTTTTGGTTCAGCGCGTTCCGGTGGAAGTTTAGTGAAGCATTAATGCTGGTGGATTTTCTTGCAAGGAGCAAACCCCTATGAGTGTTGCACAAACCCATAATCAAGATATGGTGCGAGCGGAGAAACTCGTCAAGCGCTTCGGTAGTTTGACTGTGCTGAATGGTGTTGATCTTTCTGTGAAGCGTGGGCAGGTAGTGGTCATCATCGGGCCGAGTGGGTCCGGTAAGACGACGATGCTGCGCTGCATCAATCATCTGGAGAAGATCGATAGTGGGCGTATCTATATCGATGGCGCGCTGGTGGGATATCGCGAGGAAAACGGGCGTATCGTCGAGGATAGCGAGGCTAACATCGCGCGTATGCGCTCACAGATAGGCTTTGTGTTCCAGCGCTTCAACCTCTTTCCGCATCTGACGGTCCTGGAAAATGTCATTGAGGCGCCCATCCATGTTCTCAATCATCCGCGCGATGAGGTGGTTGAGCGAGCCAGGGGATTGTTGGCTAAAGTCGGACTCTCCGAAAAGGCTGCAGCGTATCCACATAAATTATCGGGCGGACAGCAGCAGCGTGTCGCCATTGCCCGTGCGCTGGCGATGAATCCCAAGTTGATGCTCTTCGATGAGGCAACCTCGGCCCTTGACCCCGAACTGGTTGGTGAGGTGCTCAAGGTCATGCGCCAGCTTGCCGAAGAGGGGATGACGATGGCGGTTGTTACGCATGAAATGAGCTTTGCGCGTGATGTAGCTGATCGCGTTATCTTCATGGATAAAGCGGTAATCGTGGAAGAGGGACCGCCGCATCAAATCTTTGAAGACTGCGTCAATGAGCGAACTCGCGACTTCCTGGGCATGATTCGTGAGTAACATACATCCGCGTGGCTATGAGCCGGCGAGAAAGAAACCTCGTCGGCCCGCTGTCGCGACTTCTATCTGTTGTGGAATGGCGTAGACCTGCTGGATCAGCGTGAAGTTGGGCGTGACATCCATAAGATGCAGAAAAGCGCGCACAATTTTAGAATCGAAGCTCGCGCCCGACGATTGTAACAGACGCTCACGTGCAGCGTCCTTTGAAAGTGGTGCTTTGTAGGGACGCTGGGAGGTTAACACGTCATAGACATTGGCCACCGTCAGGATGCGTGCACTCAAGGGGATCTCCTCCCCTTTCAGCCCGGCCGGATAACCGCGCCCGTCCCATGCTTCGTGATGGTGGAGGACCGTTTCCACATAAAAGGGATGGATATCAAAGCAAATAAGAATACGTGCCCAAATTAAGGGATGACGATCCATTTTGCGCCTCTAATCTTCTGA
>Ga0137384_10004440_pt1 | contig 11240 bp, 11 predicted proteins | sample SagtaG_2_FD_104922 | JGI IMG/M metagenome (GOLD analysis project Ga0137384, IMG submission 104922) | Vadose zone soil microbial communities from Sagehorn Ranch, Mendocino, California, USA - Sage2_R_60_16 metaG | ecosystem: Environmental > Terrestrial > Soil > Vadose zone | place: USA...
AGGTCTTGACGGTGCGCCGGGCAGCGTCAACCAGATCAAAACGGACGATAAGTTCTTCGGCGCGCTGACGTGCTCGTGCACCCGATAGATGATAGAGCAGTCCAAACATTTTTAGATTTTCGTAGCCAGTAAGATTTTCATCGAGAGCGGCATATTGACCGGTCAGGCCAATGCGCGAGCGGAGCTGATCGGCCTGCTTTACAACGTCCAGGCCCGCAACCTCAGCATAACCGGCATCGGGTCGCAACAGCGTGGTCAGGATACGCACAGCAGTAGTTTTGCCCGCGCCATTGGGTCCCAGAAGTCCGAGCACGGTCCCCTCTTCAGCGACCAGATCGAGTCCATCCAGGGCATGGGTTTTGCCATAATATTTTTGCAGTCCCTCGGCCAGAATGGCCGGTGAATGTGGCATGGTATAGTTCCTCTCAGGCAACAACGCGATACACGCTACTATACAGATACATAGAAGACGAATAGAGACCACCAGGTCAGGTTATATATTGACCAACGCAGCGTAATATGCTATCCTTAAATGGACAACTGTCCGCATAAAGGATTGTACCGGACAATTGTCCGTTTGTCAAGAGGGGAGTGAAGAGATGGAAAAAAGCGAGCAGTGCCCATTGTGTTCTATTCTGCCGCCGCCAAAGATGGCGCAAGTGCGTGTTGAGAGGCGTGATGCAATGGAGCATCGTCGGCGCATTCTGGAGGCTGCACGCAAGCTTTTTGCCGAGCAGGGTGTCGGGGCAGTGAGTATGCATCAGATCGCCAAGTCAGCGGGCATCGGGCAGGGAACGCTCTATCGTCGTTATGCGCATAAAGGCGAGTTATGCATGGATCTGCTGAGCGAGCGCAATGAGCGTCTTGTCGAAGACATGATGACATTATTGGCAGAAAAGAGGAGCACTACCGCTCTAGAGCGTTTAGATGGTGCGCTGGAATGTGTCATCGCCTTTCTTGAAGAGCAGGGAGCCTTATTAGGCCCAATTGCAGGAGCTACGCGCCATTATTTCCCATGCGAAGAGAGTGGGAAACCGCCAACATTTGAGAGTTCACCGCTTCATATATGGCTATACGAATTACTTACGCTCCTGCTCACCGAGGCAGTGGAGCGCAAAGAGATCGCTGCGCTGGATGTACCCTTCACGGCAGATGCCATCCTCGCCACCATCAACCCCTTGTTCTACCACTTCCAACGGCAGCAGCGCGGCTACTCCCCCGAACGCATTTTAAAAGGTGTGCGACATATCTACGTTGAGAGAGTACACACAGATCACGCCTGAGGATGATCAGGCTTGCACGAGTGGTGTATTCGGGGAGATAGATGCCTCCACAAGCTGTGGCGCTCGATCCTGCCTGTACCCAAGTCGACCCCTGGTAAAACAGTGTAACCAGAAGATGTCAATGCTGCTTGATTTCCCAAAACGTGATCACCGGTTGGAGGTAGCTCCCGAAACCTAAGGCACATGTGGCGCGTGCTATAAATACGTTACGCAATAGCCATTTATCTCGGACAGGGTATATCATAGAATAGAGTGCCTATTGTTACAAATAAGAGCCAATAAATAATGGCAGAGAGAAAAAGGGAGGACAACATGGCAAAACTGAGCGATTTGAGCCAGGCTACAGTAGATAAAGCCAAAGACGTTCGAGGCAAGACAACCGATGTAGCGAAGACCACATACTCAAATGTACAGGACAGCGTCGAGAAGGGCCGTGGTAAAATGCAGGGCGCGATAGTGGCACGATTGGCATTGGCGGAGGGGCTGATGCGCTATAACGCGCGCCAGAACGAGAAGAACGTAAAAAACGGCAGACGCGCTAGCAAGAAGGCAGTGAAACAGGCGAGGAAGAACCTGGCGAACTTCCAGGACAACGTTGCCGAGACCGTCAAGCCGAGGTTAGCCGCGACCCAGCAGGTGCTGCAAAGTGGGTTTAGCACCGCGCAGGAGACGTTGCAGAGCAGCCTTGATAATGCCCAGGGCGCTTTTGCGAAGAACTCAAAGAAAGCGCAAAAGAACCTGAAGAAAGCACAAAAGGATCTGCAAAAATTGCAGAGCAGCGTGCAGAGTACTGTAAGCGATAAGGTCAGCACTGGCCTGTCCAGAACGCAGGATGCGCTGAGCAAGAGCAGCGAGGTTCTTAGCAAAGGTTCCCAGGAGGCAAGCAAGAAGCTGGCAGCGACAGCGGCGAGTGCGCAGGACTTCCGGGCTTCAGTGCAGGAGCAGATCGAGAGATACCAGAGCAAGCGTGCCAGGGCACGCACGCTGTTCCGCTGGGGCCTGGTGTTCGGCGTCGTGCTGGCACTACTGTACACGCCTTATCCGGGAGCCGAGATTCGCAAACGCATCATGGCGCAGTGGGAGAATTATCGCTCGTACTTTGGCATGTAGTGCTCTGACCACATAAATGCGAGTCCGCGTACCATTGTCCTTCTCGGCTGGGGTACGCGGACTGCTAAAGGCCGTCCCTACCTCGCCGTTCCCTACCACGTAACCCCTCTTGCTCTCAACGAAGAGTTCATGCAATAGCAATTTCAAGTTGGGGGCTTAAAATCTTACGTAGCAGCAACTTTGCGCGATGAAAGTAGGTCTTCGCGGTGGCCTCGGGCATACTGAGCGTCTTGCCGATTTCGGAGAAGCTGAGTTGTGAAGCGTAGCGCAACACAACGACGGCGCGAAACTTGGGTGGCAGGGATTGGATAGCATTCTGCAATAGTCGCTGAAGATCACGACGTTCCATCACCTCATCAAGAGAAGGACCGGTATCAGGGATCTCGTTAAGGAATGAAAACTCGTTCTCATCGTCTTCGCTCTCCAATTGCGAGAACTGAATGGCATGTCTTCTACGGCGCCGCAGTTCATCAACGCAACAGTTACGCGCTACCTGAAACAGCCAGGGTTTGAAAGATTCGCCGGTGCTTAATTTGGGCAACATCGTATAGAAACGCAAGAATACTTGCTGCAAGATATCATGCCCCTGATCATAGTCACCCAGAAAGTGACAAATAAAGTTAAAGAGTGGAGTGCTATAGCGTTGTACTAATATTTCAAAAGCCCTTTGATCGCCAACGATGGTCAGTTGAGCTAACAGGCCATCCGCCATCGCCGTCGTAGGGGTTTCTAGTATTTGCAGAGAAATCATTTCTTCTGTGTGCATAAATTACCTCCTTATTTTCATATGAATGTGTTGTCTATGCAGTGTATAGTAGAGGCATCTTGCCACATTGTTTCTTTTTGTTTTATCCTTCTCTACTAGGGTATCGCTTAACAGTGAGAAATACAATGAAATGTAGCTTTTATAAGCTCTGCTATAACAGGTTATAATCATAAACTAAACTTGTGGAGGTAAAGCTTAAAACTTTCTAATTTTTTAATAGAGATCAGTTTCATGATTTTTTTGATAAGTTACAGCGATGGGCTAGTCTGACTGGCCCATCGCTGTAACTTATCAATAGAGAATTGGAATGGCTCAGGCGTGCTCGAGGCGGCGCAGTTCGATTTTGCCATCGCGAGTACGGACAGCGAAGGTGGGCTGTGCATACACAGCGGGGCTATTGGCGACGCTACCATCACACATGCGGAAACCAGAGTTGTGCCAGGGACAATAGACAATACCATTTTCATAGCGGCCCTCATCAAGGGGACCAGCGAGATGAGAACAGGTCGCAGCAATTGCGTAGATGTTTGCGCCATCCTTGAGCAGGACAGCGGAAATACCGTCGACATCTACGCGCATAAGTTTTCCCGGCTGGAGATCTTTTTCATCCATAACTGCTACATACTCATCAGAGCCAGTCTCCCAGGCGACATGATTCACACCGATACCAGATGAATAGGAAAGCTCGCCTCCTAAATAAGCAGAGTAGAGCGAGAGGGCATACGCCACCGTTGAGAGCGTAATGGCGAAGCGGCGCTGGCCCGTGAGACGGGTGATAGCAGAAGTGAGATTAAGCAATGTGACGCCACCGTTGAGCAGACCATGGAGTGTACCAGTGCGCTGCTCAGGGCCATCGGTATCGACCCAATTTGTCAGACCAGTTGCGGCAGAGGCTCCCGCTGCCGCAAGGCCGAGCCAGAGAGTTGCATCAGCACTGCGAGCAATACCCTCATCTTCATCATTAAGCCAGACAAAATCAAGCAGCATGGTAGCGGTCCACGAACCCAGCGGGATGGTAACCAGCACAGGATGCAAGGTATGGCCAAACCAGACACCATTGAGCACATCCTTGATTTTATAAGTAGGTCCGCCTGGCTGACCATATAAGCTGGAAAGCCAGGATTGCAAGGGCAACGAGACCTTATCAAGCCACGACATGTTCCCGACCAGCTTAGCGCTTATACTACGGAGAAGTGGACTTCGTGGAGGAGTCTCAAGCCAGCTTGCAGGTTGTTGCGACGTGGTATCGGTTGTCATATTCTTTTCCCTTTCACGAACACAGTAATCTAAACGGGCAGCTATGGTACCCGCAGCCAACAATAGTCACGCGGAGGATTGAGCCCAATCACCGAAAATGGTACTTCAGGGCACTGCTTCCGTAAGATATAGCGAACGACCGAACGATTATGAGCATAGAAACGTTGCGCGCATTCTAGGGCTGCATGTAGCGAGCGGAAATGAACACACATTTCCTGCTGCACGGGTAGAGAAACGTAGGTAAAACCGTGCGCGATGAGCCACGCACGATCCTGGGGACGTGGCCAGATCAAGACAATTTGACCCCCTGATTTCGTGACACGTTCGAGCTCGTCCAGGCCACGCTCCCCACCCTGCTCATCGTCGGCGGTAAACGCGGAACAGGATAGCGCGACATCGACACTCTGATCATCAAGCGGTAATGTATCAAAGCGCCCTAGACGCGTGATGAGCCTTTGAGCAGCAATATCGTCAGAGAGTTTGCGTTGCAGGATGCGCAAGAGACCTGGAGATGGTTCGACCGCATAGACCTGTTTTGCGCGATATTTCAAGCACAGCTTTGTTGCGCGACCGCTACCAGCCCCTGCATCCAGTACAATGCGATCGTGCAGGATAGGCGAAAGTTGTTGAAAGATGCCAGGGTGCAGCCATTCACCCTCCGTGAGTTGCTCATATAATTCGGGTGTCTTCCAGTAAGTTAGTTCCCAGAAGAGGTTATCGAGCACCTGTTGACGAGCGAGCATCATCTGCTCACAAACCGTAGGCTGGCGATATATATGTAAAAATAGCGCACGCTGCTCAACAGGCAGATTACACTCGATACGTCTCACCACTGCTGTTGGAGCACCCTGAACGCTATGGGCGAATTGTTCTATAGATAAGCCAAAGCTACCGGGAACCAGGACATTGCGCATAGCAGTATCATCAAAGACCGTAAGGTCTTCGATATGAAATGGATTTTCGAACAGTGCTTCTTGTTGATTTTGAGTAGGTAATTTGATCAAACTCATACATATTTCCCAGGATACTTTCAAGCTCACCTGTGTTACGATCAGAGAAGGAGAAAAGTTTCCTGAAGCGACTGCGCCGCTCAAAGAGCTTAGAGCACCATTAAATTTTTTATTGCTGACTTGAGTTTTGCTGTCCGTTGGTTTAAGGTACTTGTGATGCCGCTTTTGGCAGTGGTTTGCACCTTTTTCATAATCTATTCCTGGTGAAAGGAGTCAATAGATGGGAGTTATCACCGATTGGGGTACCGCGATATGGACCTCTTTGACGGGTGCACTGGTATTAGCGTTTGGTTTGATACCTAAGTTGATCGGTTTTCTGCTCATCCTGCTGGTGGGCTGGTTTGTAGCCCGTGCATTGGAGAAGGGTATCTTGTGGCTGTTGGGGAGAGTGGGATTTGAACACTTTTCGAATCGTATTGGGCTGACGCGGCTACAACAGCGCATGAACATCTCGATGGGAGCAATAGGGCTGATTGGAAGGATCATCTTCTGGCTTGTTTTCCTGATCTTCCTGGTACCTGCTGTTGAGACGCTCGGCCTGACGACGGTCAGCAACCTGCTTAACCAGATTATTGACTACATTCCCAATGTGCTAGTGGCCATCCTGGTTCTTTTCCTGGGCACCTTGCTGGCAACGTTTATCAGCGATGTCATACGAGGTGCGATGTCGGGCACAACCATTGGCAATGCCAACGTCTATGCCAACATTGCACGTTACGCGATTATGGGCTTCGCGATTTTAATCGCACTCTATCAACTCCAGATTGCGCCAGCGATCATTCAGACCTTATTCACAGCAATTGTAGGCGCACTGGCGCTGGCCTTTGGGCTGGCCTTCGGGCTAGGAGGACGAGAGGCTGCACAACGCTGGCTGGCACGTGGCGAGACGAGTCTGGTCAACGCGGCAGCTCAGATCAGTGCGCAACAGAGTCTCAACCAGGCACGAGCGGAGGCCGAACGACAGCGTTTAGAGCAACAGCGACAACAGGAACAGGCTCTCTTAGCTGAACAACAGCGACAGGAGCAGGCACGTATAGCTGAACAGCAGCGCTTAGATCAAGCGCGTTACGCGGAACGGCAACGACAGGAGCAGGCACGCTACAGCGAACAGCCGACGATCAGCCCGCCAAATATCCCCCCTGGCGATGACACTATGGCTCACCCGCCCTACCAACAACCGCAACAACCGCACTCCCCTCAGCAAGATTACCAACAACAACAGTATCCTGACCAGGGCTATCCGCAGCAGCAACCCCCTTTCCCGAATCGGCCCTACGATCCCAACCAGCCGACGAGAGAGAATCCGCCGTATAAGCCATAAAACCATCAGCAGCATGTGGCCTGGTGCTACGAACCCTGTCTCGTAGCATCAGACCACATGGTGAAATCGACACTACTTATGAACGATTTAATAATTGTGTTAACGAAGCACATCAGTTTCTCTCACTTTACCAAACCGAGCGCGGGAAGGCCCCCGTCTTTCAAGTGGGGGATGAAAGCACCGTTCCTTGTTTGCAGCAGAGGTGGGGCGGCTTCCCGCTTGACTTCTTGCTGCGTTTCAGCTATTATGCTAGATAACATGCGTAAGATGTTTCAGTATCGACTCTACCCGACCAAGAAACAGATCACTAAGCTCACCGACACCCTCTCTGAGTGTCGGTGGCTCTATAACCACTTACTGGAGAAACGGAAAGACGCCTATGAGCAACGAGGCACTGGCTTGTCGTGCTACCAACAGCAGGCCACCTATCCGCTTTTGAAGCAGGAACGCCCTTCGTTGGGTGCCGTCCACTCGCAAGTGCTCCAAAACGTGGCGGTCCGTCTTGATCTGGCGATGAACGCCTTCTTCCGACGCAGCAAAGCGGGTGAAACCCCTGGGTTCCCGCGATTTCGTGGGGCCGACCGCTACGACTCCTTCACCTTCCCTCAGAGCGGCTTCAAGATCGATGAGGCAGGTAAGCTGTATTGCTCTGGGACTACAGAGCATCGGCCTCCAATCCGTAGAAGCCCCGTCGCTTTAGCGCGGGGAGTAGTCACGACCTCTTAAAGAGAATGTGCTACTATAAAGGGCACAGAGAATGTTATCCAGGAGCACCTGGTTAGCGAATGGAAAGCTAGCGACATGCGTGTTGTATTGATCTTAAATCCTACTTCCGGCTCATCAAGCATGGCGACGAACCAGAACGGAGCGGAAGATAATGAAACAACCATCAGGGAAGCATTAGCCACACAGGGTATCGAACCAGAGGTATATTATACGACGCCAGAGGATGCCGGAGAAGGTTTGGCGCGAGAGGCTGCCGCCAGAGGTGCAGAGATCGTCATCGCGGCCGGAGGTGATGGGACGCTTCACGCGGTGGCTGGCGGACTAGTTAATACAATGAGCACGCTAGCGATCATTCCAATGGGAACCATGAACAACGTTGCGCGTAGCCTGGAAATACCCGATTCTATCGCGGGCGCGTGTGAACTGATCACGAAGGGTGCCACCAGGCGTATCGATATTGGCACAGTCAACAAGCATATCTTTCTGGAGGTTGCAGGTATCGGGCTGGAGGCGACGCTCTTTCCCGCCGCGGAGGAGATCAAGAGTTATGGCATACTTTCAACCATCAGCGGCGTCTTTAAGGGACTGGACAAGCTTTTTGCCTTTCAACCAACCAGGTACCTCATCTCATTTGATGAGCACAGGAGTCGACTCTATTATGCCATACAGATCAGCGTCTGCAACACGCCATATTATGGAGCGAGGCTGCGCTTCGCCCCTAGGGCGGTAATTGACGACGGACTGCTGGATATACTTGTCTATAAGAATTTCAGTATACTTGAGTATATTTTGCACGGCATCGCGATCAGCCAGGGTCGACGACCACTTGAACCTAAACTTGTACAGCGCAAGGCCAAATCGCTCCGTATTAAGAGCGAGCAGCCAGTGGAGATCCATGTCGATGGCGTATATCTGGGTCACACCCCTGCAACGATTGCAGTCATGCCCGGTGTGTTACGAGTGCGCGTGCCACAGCATGTTGCTCATGGACCGCATATGATGAACGAACGGGTCAAGGAAACGCGTATCCATAGACGAGCGAGAAAGAACGAAGCAAGCGGCATTACCCAAATACTAGAGGAAGAAGGTTCACGGTATGTCAAGTGATATAAATAAATCAGCATCTGATGTTACAAAACCAGTAGGAGGGGGAGAACAAACAGCCAATCTCCCGGATATCGCGATCCAAATTGAGCAGAATGTGCGACCGGTCGTGAATGAAGCACAGCGCGTAGCTGCGGCCTCATCGGTCTCGGGCCGCCGTGCTGTTTCACGGGGCACAATGTTCATGGCCTTTTACCTATGGCTGGTATCGGGGTTAGTGCTGCTCTCATATTTCGCACAGAGGACACAGCTTTTCCCCGGAGACGTAATCATCACATCCAGGTTGCAGAGGAACCGTCACCCCTGGATTCGGCGGCTCTTTTACTTTATCTCCGAGATTGGCTTTCCCAAGTGGGCGGTTCCGCAAACGATTGGCGTAGCCGCGGTCTTCTGGGCACTGCGCTTCCGCCTGGAGGCGCTATTCTTCCTGCTCACCGGTTCATCCACGCTGCTCAATGCTATTGTGAAGCGCGTCATCAAGCGACCGCGTCCTACCAATGAACTGGTAACGGTGGTGCGCGTCATCAACGAGCCAAGCTTCCCCAGCGGGCATGTTATGCACTTTACGAACTTTTACGGCATGCTGATTTATATGCTGGCGACGAACTGGCGATCCGGCAAGCTGCGCAATGGGCTGATCGGAGTCTGTACCACCCTGATACTCAGTGTCGGACCATCGCGTGTGTACCTGGGAGCACACTGGCCAAGCGATGTACTGGCCGGTTATCTCTATGGCAGCCTGTGGTTTACCGGACTGATGGCCCTGTATCTGCGCGCCAAAGCATGGCTTCATCCACCCATTGGTAAAGCGCCTGAGGTGGTGAAGCCATTACAGCAGCCGGGTCACGAAGAAGAGGACGAAGATTAGCGCGACGAGAAGGCCTGCACGCCCGTGATATCGCGACCAACGATGAGCGACTGAATGGTATCGGTGCCCTCGTAGGTGAAGACGGCCTCGATATCGGCATGATGGCGCGCGATATGATAATCGAGCAAGATGCCGTTGCCACCGAGCATTTCGCGGGCGTCGGCCACCACTTCGCGTGCCAGGCGCGCATTATTCATCTTGGCCAGCGAGGCCATCGCGGCGGTCATGCGATCTTCGGCCTGGAGCTGGCTGAGACGCAGACAGAGTAGCTGCATGCTGGTCACATTGGCCAGCATCGACGCGAGCTTGGTCTGAATCACCTGGTTATTCACCAGGGGCTTGCCGAACTGGATACGTTCTTTGGTGTAGGCCAGAGCAATCTCGTAGGCTGCCACGGCATGTCCAACGGCCTCCCACGCCACGCCGGAGCGCGTCGCGGTGAGCACGGCGGAGGTATCCTTGAAGCTGCGCGAGAGCGCAAGGCGACTTTCAGCGGGGACGTGCACACCGGTAAGTATAATATCGGTCTGCCAGACGGCGCGCTTGGCTACCTTGCCTGTAATGATCCTGGTATCGAAGCCAGGGGTGCCCTTCTCCACCAGGAAGCCTCCCACATTGCCCTCGTCGTCGCGTGCCCAGACAATAACCACATCGGCGAAGGACGCATTACCAATCCAGCGTTTGGCCCCATCGATGACATACTCGTTGCCCTCGCGGCGAGCGCGGGTCTCCAGCGCCACGGCATCGGACCCGTGATCGGGTTCGGTCAAAGCGAACGCGCCGATCTTCTCCATGCGAGCCATCGCGGGCAGCCAACGCTGCTTCTGCTCTTCCGAGCCAAGCATAGCCAGCGAGTTCATAGCCAGGCCCGAATGCACGCCGAAGAATGTGCAGATACTGGCATCGCCGCGTGCCAGTTCGAGCGCGAGCAGACCGGCTGCGGTGACGCTCATACCGGGACAGCCATAGCCCTGGATATTGCCACCAGCGATGCCTAGTGCGGCAATCTTAGGGATGATTTCGAAGGGAAACTCTGCACGCTCCCAGTAGTCGTTGATAATAGGAATGACTTCTTTGTCGCAGAAGTCGCGTACCTTATCACGAATGGCACGCTCCTCCGCTGTGAGTAGCTCGTCCATCAAATAGTAATCTGTGCCTTTAGCCTGTTGTATTTCTGTGGCCATGTGGTATTTCCTCCGTCCTTCTCTGCACCAACGAGAGTGCACGCTCACCCCATTGTGAGGGAGCCATTCAACATACTATTTCTTGTGAAAGTGTGAGTGTTATTACTATAGTATCACAAAGGTTAACTTTACCCTTGCTTTTGCATCAAGTTGTGAGCGTGAGTGATGAGGTTGTGAACGCGGGTGCCGAAGGCGGCAAAGCGCTCGTCCTGGGTCTGGCCACGTACCCATCGAACGTAAATCTGCTGTAGGATCACTGCGAGTTTAAAGTAGGCAAAGATTATGTAATACTGGATAGAGGAGAGGTCGCGACCGCTCTTTTGAGCGTAGATATGCATGAATTCGTCGCGGCTAATGAAGCCGGGCATGGTGGTCACAGTGGGCAAGACTATATGCAATTCTTGCGGATCGTCAGGCTGCACCCAGTAACCTAACGATATGGCAAGGTCGAAGAGGGGATCACCGATTGTAGTCATTTCCCAATCCAGTACAGCGGCCGCTTTAGTGAGATCATGCTCGTTAAGGATCATGTTGTTGAGTTTGAAGTCGTTATGGATGACGCTGGGAGCGGGACTGGTGGGGATGTGCTCTGCCAGCCAGTTTGTCAATGG
>Ga0137384_10004442_pt1 | contig 11237 bp, 9 predicted proteins | sample SagtaG_2_FD_104922 | JGI IMG/M metagenome (GOLD analysis project Ga0137384, IMG submission 104922) | Vadose zone soil microbial communities from Sagehorn Ranch, Mendocino, California, USA - Sage2_R_60_16 metaG | ecosystem: Environmental > Terrestrial > Soil > Vadose zone | place: USA: California...
GCTTTCAGGTGGACTTGCGGGAAGCGTTGCTTGAGTCCGCCGACCAGATCGAGAAAATATTGGAACGGGAGATCCGGGTGGAGGCCGCCGACTATGTGGAATTCAGTGACTGCCTCGCAGTATCCGGAAGCAGCGGTTTCAAATGCCTCCTCGAGCGCCATGGTGTAGGCGCCTGGAGAATCTTTCTTGCGGCCGAATGCGCACAAGCGGCAGGCGGCGACACATACATTTGTGGGATTGATGTGTCGGTTTACGTTGAAGTAGGTCTTATCGCCGTGCATACGCTCGCGAACCTGATTCGCAAGCCAACCGACGGCGAGGATGTCTGCGGTGCGATAGAGGACGAGCGCGTCTTCTGGGCTGAGGCGTTCGCGGGACAGTACTTTCTCGTGAAGGGGCCTGACACGCGGGTCGTCAGTTTGAAAAGGATGCTGGTCCGGCATCAACTTGATGATACCGCAAGCAGCCACTGTGGTCCCAATTTGCGCTCACTACGTCAACGATTGTTGAACTCACGACCAGCGGTCGAACCATGCCAGCCAGCGGTTGCTGGATATCCAACTACTGAGATGAGGCGGCGAAATCCCGATGAGTGCAGAACAGAAACAAATCAGGGTGAATGAAGCCAATCTGTACCAGCGCTTCACCTGCAACAAGCTTTCGAATGCATTCGGCTTTCTCGTAGACATAACGTGAGCTGATTTACCTTGAATTTTGATTCAGGTGGAGACGCCCGCTTCATCTGGATAGTGGCAGGATTAGGGGCGGCGTTTCAGCAGCTTGCGAAAATTCGAGGGGCGTCCGAATCCAGCGGTGATTGGCAGGAATCTATTCACTCTTCAGGTAGGCAACCAGTTCTGATAAACGACACTTTTCGAGGTAAAAGATGATCAACGATTACGTTCTTTTGGGCCGCAGCGGATTGCGGGTTTAGCGTTTTTGTCTAGGCACTATGACGTTTGGCACGGAATGGGGTTGGGGCAGCGCCGAGGAAACATCGCGGCAAATCTTCAACCGCTTCCTTGATTCTGGAGCTAATTTCATTGATACAGCAGACGGTTACACAAACGGCACTAGCGAAACCCTCATCGGTAAATTCCTGAAGGAACGCGGAGACCGCGATCGAATCATGCTGGCGACGAAGTTTGGGTTTGGCCGTGAAGAGGGTAATCCCAACTCCGGCGGAATTGGGCGCAAAAATATTTATGGCGCGCTGCACTCGTCGCTGCGTCGTTTGCACACCGATTACATTGACCTCTATTGGCTGCACAACTGGGACACGCTTACGCCGGCTGAAGAAGTGATGTCTACGCTGGATGATCTGGTTAGGTCGGGCAAGGTGCGTTACATCGGATTCTCGAATTGATCCGGATGGTTTCTGGGACGGGCACAAACTATTGCCGAGCTGCGCGGTTATGAGCGGATCATTGCGCTGCAGCTTGAGTATTCTTTGGCTGAGCGAAATATTGAGCGCGAACATGTGCCTGCGGCGCTGGAGTTAGGGACCGGAATTACTCCGTGGAGTCCGCTGGCGAGCGGGCTGCTGACTGGTAGATATCAGCGGAAAGGCGGGCTAAGCGGCGAGGGGCGGCTGCACGCGGTACGTGAGCATCCAGCATTAGCGGCGCTCCTCTCAGAGCGCAATTGGACGATTGCGGAAGAGCTGGTTAAGGTTGCGAAGGAGATTGGGCGGTCTCCGGCGCAGGTGTCCTCCACCATTATCGGAGCAACCAAAATTGAGCAACTCGACGACAACTTGGCTTCGTTGGATTTTGCAATGCCGGCGGAGTTGCTGAAGCGACTCGAGGAGATCAGCGCGCCGGAAGTTTTTATCCGTACAACTACTTCCAAGGAGAATTCACCAAGATGGTCACCGGCGGGACGACGGTGCGGAGGACTGCGGAGCTGCTGGCGGCTTAGAGTTCTGTGAACGGGGATGGGCGCGGACGTCCGTCCCTGCACTTCTAGCGGAAAAGCAACGGAGCTAATGTCGCCAGGTTTCTGCGCCAGACCATCCACGTATGCGCGCCTGGAGTCTCGATATCGGTGTACTGGACGCCCTTTCCCTTTAGCCAGGTCTTGAAGTCGCGATTCATCTTGATCAAGCCGTCTTCGGTGCCGCAGGCAATCCAGAGCAGTTTCAGCTGCTTGTTGGCGGTTGCGTCCAGGCCGGGAAACTCTTCTCTGAAATCGCGGTTCTCGAGTCCGCCGGAACTGAAGGCCCCTACCCAGGCAAATTTGTCCAGATGATTTAGGCCAGTAAGCAGGGATTCGGAACCACCCATGGAGAGGCCGGCGATGGCACGGGAATCGCGATCTTTTCTGACTTTGTAAGACACTTCAATTTGGGGCATAACCTCGGCGAGCAGTATGTCTGTGAAGCTCGAGAAATTGCGCCATGCCAGAGGCTTATCGGCCCACGCGCTCCAGCCGCGTCTGACGAATTCCAGCTCTCCGTAGCCCAGCGGCATTACTACGACCATGGGCTTGGCTTTCCCCTGCGCGATCAAATTGTCCAGAATCACATTCGCCTGGCCTATAACTGACCAGCCGTTCGCGGCGTCGCTGAAACCGTGCAGCAGATACAAAACCGGGTAGTCCTGTTTTGCGTTCGGGTCGTAGCTGGGCGGCGTGTACACGTAGAAATCGCGATCATCGCCGGCGATTTTGGAACGGTAGAAGTGGTGGTGAATTTCTCCATGCGGTACGTCGCTCACTTCCCAAGGCACTGACAGGCCGGGGATATGAACGGCGCTTTGGGTGGATACGAGATTCGGCTTCATCAGAGGATTTGAGGGGTCGATTAGCGCGGTACCGTCCGCCACGAACGAATAGCCGTAAATATCGGGTTGGAGAGGACCGACGGTTGCGCTCCAGATCCCCTGATCGTCTTTTTGCATTGGAGTTGATGGATTCCGGCCTTCAGTTGAGACCTCGACCTTGGCGGCATTGGGCGCGCGGAAACGAAAGGTGACATGGCCGTCGGGCTGAACCTCGGGCGAAACGATTCGCACTGAAGGTTGAGCGATGGACATTACAGGAAACAGCGTCGTCAGAAAGGGGATGGCGAAGACAAGAGCGTTCATGGTCCTCCCAACAAGCCGCCCTCCGCAGGCGCGGAACGACGGGGTACCCATTTAGCTTGGGCGTGTGCGCAATAACAGATCGGCTGCCAGGAAAACGAAGAATACTACCGCGATGATTCCGTTCATTGTGAAGAATGCGGCGTTTAGTTTACCCAAATCTTGCTCGGACACCAAGGAGTGCTCGTAGGCGAGAAGAGCCAGAACGGCTACGACGCCGAGGATCGCTAAGGTACCGAGCCCGAAGACCCACACCAACCCTGCTAGCAAAAACAACATTGAGAGATGGAGCAGCCGGGCGATCCAGAGCGCATTGCCGATGCCACAGTAACGTGGAATCGAATGCAGGCCAGCTTGGAGGTCGAAGTCGTTGTCCTGGCAGGCGTAGAGGACGTCGAAACCTGCTACCCAGAAAGTGACGGCAGCAGTGAGGAGCAGGATGCGTGGGTCGAGGGAGCCTCGGATGGCGATCCAGGCGGCGGCCGGGGCTATGCCCAAGGCAAATCCCAACACCAGGTGCGACCAACGGGTCCAGCGCTTGGTGTAGGAGTAGAGCAGCAGAATGGCCAAAGCCACTGGAGAGAGCAAGAAAGCGAGGTGGTTCAGTTGCCATGCTGCGAGCACAAAAACCGCCGACGACAGCAAAGTGAAATTCCTGACGAAGGTCTGAGTGAGTTCCCCTGCCGGGAGGGCGCGTGTACGGGTGCGTGGGTTGGCGGCGTCACTGGAAGCATCGGCGAGGCGGTTGAACGACATGGCAGCGGAACGGGCGGCGACCATGGCTACGATGATCCATAGCAGCTGGTGAAGGGTGGGCACTCCGCCTGCGGCGAGCATTGCGCCGGAAAGCGCGAATGGGAGCGCAAAGATCGAGTGCTCCCATTTGATCATCTCGAGCGTGGTGCGCAGGTTTTTCAGGAGCGGCACGTTTATATTCTAGCGAAAGAAGGACGTGATTCTCGTGTGCGTCAGGTTACATTTGCTTGTCTTATTTGCTGTGAGGAGTTGCCAGTTTCCGCAAGTCATCCGCTGATCCATTCAGCAGATTGCGCAGCACAGCTACTTCTGCGGTAATTGCAGTGTGCAGTGCAGGATCAACATCGGGAGCGAAGAATGGCGAATGGTTCGAGGGCAAATTGGTTCCTGCTGACTTGGCCTGGGTATATTTCTCGGGGTCGGCACCGCCCAGATTGAAGTAGAAGCCCGGAACGCCTTGCTCGACGAAGACGGAGAAATCCTCAGACGCAGTTTGTGGATCTTCTGTCACGACGTTTTCCTTGCCCAATGCCGACTCCAACGGCCCTCTCAAGCGCTGCGCGAGTGCGGGGTCGTTGTACACGGCATCGGTGCCTTCGTAGTGTTCGATTAGAGGCTCGCGTGGAGCGCCGGCTGCTTCCGCCTCAGCTTTCGTGATGCGCGCGATTGCGGCGAGAACGTGCTTGCGGATATCCGCTTTGTAAGTGCGAACTGTCAGGCCTAGTTCCGCCTGGTCGGGGATTATGTTGTTTTTCGTGCCAGCGTGGATATATCCCACGGTGATCACAGCCATTTCCCCGGGTTTCACTTCGCGGGACGGAATGGTTTGGAGCGCGAGGATGGTCCTTGCGGCGATAACGATGGGGTCGATGGCGGTATGGGGCGCAGAACCGTGGCCACCCCTCCCGTAGATCGTTATATGAAGGGAGTCTGCGTTGGTGTCGAAGCTTCCCGGAGTGATGCCCACTTTGCCCGCCGGGAGCTCGTTGCCCACGTGCAGGGCCAGAACTAGATCGGGCCGCGCGAAGCGTTTGAACACTCCATCGTCGATCATCGCCTTGGCACCGCTGATCGTTTCTTCCGCCGGTTGACCGATCAGCATCAGCGTTCCGTGCCAGGTGTCTTTGCCGTGGGCCATGACAGCTGCAGTGGCGAAGATGGCGGCCATGTGGAGGTCGTGCCCGCAGGCATGCATTACGGGAACGTCGTGGCCAGCGTCATCTTTTGTGCGGACCTTACTGGCATATGCGAGACCGGTCTTCTCTTCCACTGGAAGGGCGTCCAATTCGGTGCGCAGCATGATCGTGGGGCCGGGCCCATTCTTGAGTAGGGCAACGATGCCTGTGCCGCCTAGGTGTTCCGTGACTTCATAGCCGAGGCTGCGCAGGCGTGTAGCCAGCTTGGCTGCAGTCCGCGTCTCGTGCGACGACAATTCTGGGTTCTGATGTATGTCGAGATATAGGGCGTGCGCGTCGGGGTAAACGGTCTCGACTTCTTTTGAGGGCGACAGACTTTGAGCGCAGGCGCAAGCAGTGAGCGCCGCAATAAGAAGGGACCTCGTGGGGTTCATAGCTCTCCGCTTCTTTTACCGGTCCTGCGGGCCGTGGACAGCCGAGGGCGGCTGTCCCCACATGAAGAACTTATGCATTGTACATTTCTTGACGGGAGCAAGTTTCGATCGCCGCGCGGGCATTTTGGGCGATTGGAAGAATGGACTTTTCCTGTGCTAACCTCCTTAGGCCTCTTCTGTCTAACCTTAACGTCACTGCGGAGTAATTCCGATGGCGACTACTCGTTTTACTCTGAATCGCGAACCGCACGAAGTGGATGTCACTCCTGAAACTCCCCTGCTTTGGGTTTTGCGCGACACCATGGGCTTGACCGGGACCAAGTACGGGTGCGGCATGGGGCTTTGTGGTGCCTGCACTGTGCATGTGGATGGAGTGGAGACGCGCTCCTGCTCCACTCCGGTTTCGAAGGTGGCCGGGAAGCGGGTCACCACCATCGAGGGGTTGAGTAAAGAGCTCAAGATTCCGCTGCAGCAGGCCTGGATTGATGAGCAGGTTCCGCAGTGCGGCTACTGCCAGTCCGGGCAGATCATGACCGCTGCGGCATTGCTGGCCAAGACGCCGCATCCTACGACCGAACAGATCAACCAAGCGATGTCGGGGAACATCTGCCGTTGTGGCACTTATCAGCGCATTCGGCGCGCTATTCAGCGCGCGGGAGGTCGCGGCAATGGCAATCACTAGGCGAGCTTTCGTTGCGACCGGCGCTTCTGCCGGAGGTGCGCTGGTAATTGGATTCTTCCTGCGGCGTGATTACCTCGCCATGTCGGCGAAGCCCCCAAAACCTAGCAAGGTAACCGTCAATCCTTTTGACGCCTGGGTACACATAGGCGAAGACGGCCATGTGCGATTGATTGTTGCCAAATCAGAAATGGGACAGGGGATTAAGACGACGCTCCCGATGATTTTGGCGGACGAACTTGAAGTCGATTGGAAAGATGTGGAAGTGCAGCAGGCGGAGACGCGAACGGACATTTATCCACATCTGGGGACCGGCGGCAGCACGAGCGTGCGCACGACATATATGGATTTACGGCACGCGGGCGCGACTGCGCGCGAAATGCTGATCTCGGCGGCAGCGCAGCAGTGGTATGTGTCTCGCGACCAATGCACCGCGAAAAACGGCGCTGTCATCGATCAGGACACGAATCGGACCCTGAAATATGGCGAACTGGTGTCGGCGGCGTCGAAGTTGCCGATCCCCGCTGAAGATGATGTTCCGCTGAAAGAGGCCAAGGATTTCAGGATCATTGGCCATTCGATTCCGCGAGTGGATATTCCTTCCAAGTGCGATGGCAAGGCAGAATTCGGCTTGGACGCGAAAGTTCCGGGAATGCTGTACGCGGTTGTGGCGCGCTGTCCGACTTTCGGCGGCAAAGTAAAGACCTACGATGCCGTGGCCGCGAAGGCGGTCCCTGGAGTCAAGGACGTCTTTACCATTGACGCGATCGCGGAGGACGTTCATAGCGCGGGCGGAGTGGTTGTTGTTGCCGACAGCACTTGGGCCGCGATGCAGGGAGGCAGAGCGCTCAAGATCGACTGGGACCGCGGGGCTTATACCGGCGAGACTAGTGCAAGCTTGCGGGCAGCGTTTGAGCAAGCGGCGAAGGCCTCCGGCACAACCGTTCGCAATGATGGTGATGTGGACAGGGTTGCTGGAGATTCGTTGCAGCACATCGAGTCGGTGTACGAGTTGCCGTTTCTCGCGCACGCTACGATGGAGCCTATGAACATCACGGTGGCTCCCGGTTCAGATCATTGGGAGTCATGGGCCGCTACGCAATCGCCGCAATGGGTGCAGTCTTCAATCGCGAAGATTGCGGGCGTTCCGCCGCAGCGAGTAATTGTGCACACGTTGCTTTCTGGGGGAGCATTTGGCCGGCGCTATATGGCGGACTTCCCCGTCGAAGCTGCGCAAATTGCGAAGATCACAGGAAAACCGATCAAGCTGGTGTGGACACGTGAGGACGACATGCAGCACGATTTTTATCGTCCGGCGGCCTATCACCACATGACCGGAATCGTCGATGCTCAGGGCAAGGCGGTTGCATGGCGCCATCATCTACTTTCCACTTCGATCAATGCGTATTGGAGTCCGAAGGATCCGCCGCACAAGTCGGAAATGGACGGCGCTTCTGCGGTGCCTTACAACATTCCGAATCTGCGGGTGGAATACACCTCAGTGCCGACAGGAGTGCCGGTCGCGTGGTGGAGATCGGTCGCTGACGCGATGAATGCGTTTGCAGTGGAGAGTTTTGTCGATGAACTCGCCGTTGCCGCCAAAGTCGATTCGGTCCAGTTCCGGATACAACTGCTTGATCCGGCCCGCATGATGAAGGACCCGAATGCTGGTCCCGATGACGACGAGCGCTTATCAACCGAACGGTTGAAGCGAGTGCTGCAAGCGGTGGCCGAGAAATCTGGCTGGGGCAAGCCGCTGCGCAAAGGCTTGGCGCGGGGTGTCGCGTGCCATCACTCATTTGGCAGTTACGTGGCGCAAGTTGCGGAGGTTTCGGCCAACGCCGACGGTTCACCCAAGGTTGAGCGCGTGGTTTCAGCGGTGGATTGCGGGACGGTGATTAATCCTGACGGAGCTGAGGCACAGAGCGAAGGCGCAATCGCCTATGGGTTGAGCGCGGCGCTTTATGGGGCAATCACGATCGATCAGGGCGCGGTGCAGCAGACGAATTTCGATGGATATCAGGTCCTACGGATGAGCGACATGCCGGAAGTCGAAGTGCATCTGGTTCCGAGCGGAGACGAACCTGGCGGACTGGGTGAGCCTGGGGTTCCTCCGATCGCGCCCGCGGTGGCGAATGCGATGTTTGCGCTCACAGGGAAACGGCTGCGCAAGCTGCCGTTTGTCGGCTGAGCGCGCGATGCTCTCAGGATTTCTTTATGGAGCAGCGGGCGTCTCGCCCGCTACGGGCGGGGACGCCCGTAGCTCCATCTCTTTCAGAAGGGTTCTGCTCTTCATAACATGTTCCTTTCTTCTGTTTGCTAGCGCCTCACGCGGGCAAACAACTCCTTCAGCTCCTTCCGAAAAGATCATCATCGATACTGATATTGGCGATGACGTGGATGATGCGTTCGCGGTGGCGTTGGCCTTGCGCAGCCCGGAGCTCCAGGTTCTCGGTATCTCGACGACCTTTGGGGATACGGAGACCAGGGCCAAACTACTGGATCGACTGCTGGGCGAGGCTGAGCGTGAAGATATTCCTGTAGCTGTTGGTACGCCGACGCAGACCGTGAGTCAATTCACGCAGCGACGTTACGCGGAGGGAGGGCATTTTGCGCGAACGTCTCACCCTAAGGCTGTAGATTTCATTCTTGAGCAGATTCGCCACTATCCCGCGCAGATTACTCTGGTCGCGATTGGGCCGCTTGTGAGTGTGGGGGCGCTAATCGATAGAGATTCCGAAACTTTTCACAAGCTGAAACGCGTCGTGCTCATGGGTGGCTCGATTGAGCGTGGCTACCGCGATCTCGGATACACCGCGTCACACGGCCCGGAGGCGGAATGGAATATTAAGAACGATATTTCCTCGGCGCGGAAGCTGTTCGCGTCGGGCGTGCCGATTTTCATGATGCCGCTGGACTCGACACAACTGAAATTGGACGAGGTCAAGCGAGAGGTCTTGTTTCAGGCAGGCACACCAATTAGCGATGCGCTGACATTGCTCTATCACGAGTGGGATCAGGAAACGCCGACGCTGTTCGATGTTATGACGATTGCGTATATTCTCAATCCGCAGCTCTGCCCGGTGAAGCCGATGCACATTCGAGTTGATGACAAGGGTTTCACCCGCTCTGAGGCCGGCGTTCCAAATGCGCAGGTCTGCTCGGATTCGAACTCCGAGGCGTTCTTTCGGTTCTATATTCCGCGGGTAAGTGGACGCTAGCTTCCACGCGCGGGACGCCCGTGCCTCCAAAGTGCGGTTTGGTGGAGGCACGGGCGTCCTCGCCCGCGCAGGCAATCCACTACTTCGGCAGCACTGCAGCGCCTGTGATCTTTACGGATCCGGACGCTCCCGCCGTCTTCGGCAAGCCACTGCGACTGACTGGCTGGCCGCCTCCGATCCAAACCTGGAGACTGCCCGGCGCAATTCGTCTCACTCCGGCTTCATCAACAAAACTTACATTGCGGTTCGGAACCGCGATCTGCACTTTCTGGGTTCCGCCCGCTTCGAGATGAACGCGACGGAAACCGGCAAGCGCTCGAACCGGTGCACCATTGGCGCCTGCTTGAGTCAAATAAACCTGCACAACTTCATCGCTGGCCATTGAGCCGGTGTTCTTTACATCGACGCTGGCCGTGAGGTCGTCTTTCGCGCCGAGGGAGTTCCTGTTGAAACTTAAATTGCTGTACTCGAAATTTGTATAGCTCAGGCCGTAACCAAAGGGATAGAGCGGCTCGCCGGTGAAATAGCGGTAGGTGCGTCCCTTCATGTTGTAGTCGTCGAATGCTGGAATCTGGTCGACGGATTTGTAGAAGGTCAGCGGCAATCTTCCGCTGGGCGAGAAATCTCCTGCTAACGCTTCGGCGACTGCAGTGCCGCCCTCTTCTCCGGGATACCAGGCTTCGAGAATGGCCGGAACGTGCTGGTCGGCCCAATTGACAGAAAGCGCGCTCCCGTTCATCAGCACGAGTACGACCGGTTTGCCGGTAGCCGCTAATTCATAAAGCAGTTGTGCCTGCGCGCGTGGCAGATCGATGCCGGTGCGGTCGCCACCGGAGAAGCCTTCGACGCTGATCGGCATTTCTTCGCCTTCGAGTTCGCCAGCTAGACCAAGCACCGCGACGATCAGGTCAGCTTTCCGAACCGCGCCTGTATAGTCTTTTTTACCTCCGGGCTGGTGCCAAACGAGTTTGGCTAGTCCTGAGTTGCCTTCCTGCGAGCATTCAATCTTGATCGGGTATGCGTGTCCGGCTTCTAGATGAACGGTCTTCAACCGCGTTTTGCTGGTGTCGCTGTACAAGGATTCGCCGATCAGCTGGTTGTCGAGCCAGAAGTGAAATGCGTCGGTTCCGGCGAAACCGATCAGGTACTCGCCGGTCGCGGATGGAGTCAACGTCCCCGTCCAGCGCACGGAGAAATCCTCTTTCAGGTCTGCTGAAACACCGTTTCCCCAATTGAAATCGATATTTGAGTCGGTGCGAGTAATCACCGGAGATCCCTGCAACTGGGTTCCCTTGAAGTATTCAGCGGTCAGTCCCGGCTGTCCTGAGTTGTCTTTCAGCAAGTCCGAAGGAACCGGCTCCACGGGAGGCCCGGTGAGTGACGAGCCAGGTGCGTACATCACGTTGGCGTCTCCGAAACGCTTGCGAATTCCCGCCAGAACAGTGACCGGGTGCGATGGCGTGCCGTTGTAATTTCCCAGGAGTGGATCAACGCTGTCGGCATTGGGCCCGATCACGGCGATGGTCTTGTACTTTGTGCCAAGAGGAAGCAGGTGGTCGGAGTTCTTCAACAGGACTAACGTTTCACGGGCAGCTTGCAGCGCCAGCTGACGGTGCGGCTCCGTGTCGTTTTCGGCGATTGTGATGCTGGAATACGGGACTGCTTCGGGCGGATCGAACATTCCCAGCTTCATGCGCGCAGTGAATAGGCGGCGTACGGCGCGATCGATATCTTCGTTTAAAAGCAGGCCTTGCTGTGCGGCTTTGAGCACGGCGTCGCGCTCCATCGCAATCTGCTGTGCAGGCCAGGCGCAGATGATATCCATGCCTGACTTAACTGCAGCGGCCATTCCCTGCTCCATGGTCGCGGTGTAATGATGATTTCGCGAAACGTCGCTGGCTGCGCCGCAATCAGAGACTACGTATCCA
>Ga0137384_10004452_pt1 | contig 11233 bp, 11 predicted proteins | sample SagtaG_2_FD_104922 | JGI IMG/M metagenome (GOLD analysis project Ga0137384, IMG submission 104922) | Vadose zone soil microbial communities from Sagehorn Ranch, Mendocino, California, USA - Sage2_R_60_16 metaG | ecosystem: Environmental > Terrestrial > Soil > Vadose zone | place: USA...
GAGCTTCCGGGAGCCCCAGTCCTCAAGCTAAAAACCCTTTGGGGAACTGAGAGGGAGAATACCCGTTTCCCGACGAGGGTCCAGGAAATCATTAGGATCGCTGTGGTCATGATCGTCTTCATCCGAGGTCGGCTAGCAGATCAGTGCCTGAAGACTCTGGTTTCTGGGAGCTGCAGGCTCGCGTCTTTTGCCAGTTTGCGGTGTCTGGAGATCCAATTCTCTTCGATAGCTCGCTGTGTGGCGAGATGATAGGTGGTTGTGGCCGATTTCGCGAAGGAAGAACCTCTGGGCAACGATCGGTGAACGTGGGTTCCTAGCGTTTTCATGAAGGGTGAGGCGCGGGAAAATCGACCACCCCCGGGGGTCGAGAAAAGCATGCTTATTTTTGAAAGCAAGTCAGGGAGGTTGAGAGCTTCGTGCGTGGGCTTCGAACGGGGCGGTATTCTGCGATGGGAGACCCTTTTGATCCAAGGCCCTTTGTGATAGGTAGCGACGCTTGCCAATAAGCCCGGCCCTCTTGAAAGGGTCTGTTTGTGAAATGATCGGTGGTGTAACCTGTGGATTGGCCACAGGGTTACTGTAGCCTTATGGTAGCTTCTAGCCGCCCTAGCCTTGGTCCGTTATGGAAACTGCGATCGAAAGGGTCCATACTGGGATCCCAGGCCTGGACCACGTTCTCGAAGGCGGCTTCCCCAAAGGCGCCCGAGTCCTCCTAGCCGGAGGAGCCGGGTGTGGGAAGACAATATGCTGCGGACAATACCTCTACAAAGGAGCAACAAAGTTCGGCGAACCAGGAGTCTACGTCAGCACCGAAGAGCCACCGTCCGAGTTCAAGGCGAACATGCTGCGCTTTGGATGGGACTTCAAGAAACTAGAACAGGAAAAAAAAATCGGCATGGTAGACGCGGTCTACCAACGCGTCGAATCAGAAATCACTGAACAGGAGAGCTTGCAATCAATCCTCTACAACCTACGATCAAAACTGTCCGAGGTCAAAATACTCGTTGAACAGCTCGGAGCAACAAGACTCGTCGTCGACTCGCTACCGGGATTCGGCTTCCGCGTAACCGACCTCAACACTCTACGAGAGATATTCCTAGAGGTGGGTCTTTTACTGAAAGACGTTGGATGCACGACAATAATGACCACGGAAATCGTTGAAGGCTCGGGATTGATCAGCCGATACGGTATCGAAGAATTCCTAGCAACAGGAGTCATGGTTCTATCTCTTGTCAAGCAGAGCTCGCCGTTACGGAAACTGTTCGTCCGGAAGATGCGTGGAACAAGCCACAGCCTAAACGACTACGCCTTCGCGATCGGACCCGACGGCATCGTCATCAAAGGCCCCGTCGGTGTTCGAAGTGTCAGCCACGGCAGACGCCTCCACAGCAGCAGCGGGAGAAAGCGCCGAAGCCGGCGGTAACACGAGCACCAAAGACGACGTGACAGGTAACATCCCAGTATCCCAAGGGGCAGAGGTAGTGGAACAAGGGGTTCAAGTGGAACAAACAACCCCCGACGAAGCAGGATACCAGCAAGGGTACCCGGACCAGTACCCCAACAGGCACGACCGACACCAACAGGCGTAGAGAAAAACAAGATGGCGAATATTAGAAGCGGAATCGGAGCATTTGACGAGTCGATCGGCGGCCTACCCTCAGGCAGCATAATCACATTCCTCGGCGAAGCAGACACAGGGATGACCACATGCGCCGAACAGATTCTCTACCAAGGACTATCGGAAGGGAGGCCGGCTGTCTACTTCACAACGGGACGGTCGTGGGAGGATGTTGTGGGGGAGATGGCTGTGTTTGGCTGGAGCCTTGACACTTATTTTGAGAAGAGGAAGATGTGGTTCATCGATAGTTTCAGCATGAAAAAGGAAAAGATCTCCGGAGAGGTCTCATGGGACATCGGCCCTGCCAACTTGCTCGCCAAAGAGTTCCCGCGAGTCATTACGCCGTTAGGAACCACGACTATTGTGATTGATAGCTTGAGCGATATTATCCGTTCAGCGCCTTTTCCGGCTGTGGAACAGACTTTGAAGATCTTGCAGAATCATGTTAGATCTACTGGAGGACTAGCACTGTTGCTAGCTTCGAAGGGAATTCACACAGAGCACGTTGAGAATACTGTCCAGCATTTGAGTGATGGTGTTGTTGACTTGTCAACAGAACCGTTCGGGAGTGAAGATTATGCGAGGAAGATGAGAGTATTGAAAATGCCAGGAGCACTAGGAGACATGAAAGTCTACGCCTACCGCGTAGGCCCAGCGGGAATAGAGATGGCAGCACTACACAGGGTGAGATAGAAAAATGATAGTAGCACTACAATTCGAAGACATCATCGGCCTTCTAGGGAACCCAACATTTCTCTGGTCACTCCTCGCCGCAACCTGGGGCGCAATTACTTACCGGATCATCCGCCACCGAAGACATGGACCAAAGACCGGCCCCTCACAAGCATCAGGAGCGGTCAGTTTCAGCCTGACGAAACCCCGCCTCTCAGAAGAAGAAATATTCCGCATCCTCACCACAACCGAAGTAAACATACAAATCGTAAGGATCTGCGAAACCCCCAAGAGCGCAAAAGAAGTCGCAAAAGCTCTCGGCGACGTCTACCCTGGACACAAAGAGAAGGGATTCCCCGCAGAGAAACTAGGCGAACACCTCGCTAACCTCGAGAGACTCGGAGCTGTCAAGTTCAACGGTGAAAAATGGGCAGCAAGCGATGTCGGCGTCAAAATGGTCCGCAAATATTTTGGCTAGTTCCTCTGTTCGCTTCAACTGCCAGCGCATATCCAATACGCAATAGGGAAAGAGTCAAAGCATTCCTTTAGACAAGTGGGCAGCTTACAAATGGAACCCAGACGCCCTTTTGACCCGTTGCATCCCACACCGATCGAACCAATTCCGTCACCCCTAAGACCCTCAAACCAGTACATACCGAGAAACGACGAAGGCATTCGACTTCTCAAGGAGATACTTGACCGCCTAACAGCGATCGAGAGCAGACTCAAGGCGGTAGAAGAGCTTCTAAAGACCCGAAGATAGAATTACGGATATCGGATCACGGACCTTCTGACCCAAAACCTGAGAAGGAGCATAACTGGTTATCTATCTCGTTCAATCCATGGGAGGACAGCGAGTCCATTCAATACTGGACTTTGAGCGATTTCGTCTTTCGTTGCATAGAAATGCCTCATGTGAATGAAACTTCCTAGTCAAATTTCCGGAAGATTTTAATCTACCAACAGCTAACAAGCGGTAGGCTGGCGTGGCAACGAGAAAATTTAAGACCGTCTCGATATTAATCGCACTTTTCCTGGTTACCCTAACACTGCCCTCGCTTATCTCTCATACAGCTGCAACGGGCACGACTGGATCAGTCTCGTTTGTCTCGGACACAAGCTGGCAAGTCTACAACACTGACCCGGCTCTAGGACCGGGAACACTCCTTGGCTTCGCCCAGTTTGTGTGCCTGACTGCCACCATTCCTTCACCCTGTCCGGCAGGGGCTACAATCTACGGACACAGTACAGGGGGTTGGCCTTCAGACGTTTCCTCGATCCCAGGAGCCCACTGGATCTGGGCACCTGGCATAAACGGAACGACGGCACCTGCAGAGTTCAACCAGTTCTATTTCTCGAAAAGCTTTCAGCTAAACGGGACCAATGCAATTGGTCTGATTTCAATTTCGGCGGATGATTTTGCCGAGGTTCGTGTCAACGGTCACGTCGTTGGAAGCATCGGAAGCGTATCAGACTATTCAACTGCTACCCAAGCTCAGGCTTCCCTGACCACTTTCAACCTAACACCTTTTCTGAGGGCGGGTCCGAACATCTTGACAGTTAGGGCGGAGAATGGGCCATTCGGAATATGTTGCCCGAGCAATTACGCCAATAACCCCGCTGGAATTGTGTTCGGTGGGTTCTTCATCCTTCCTTCACTCCACGTTAATCCAATTAGCGGACCGGTTGGAACAAAGGTCTTGGTGCAAGGCTCCGGGATTCCATCCTTTCAGGTTGAAGTGACATTCGACGATGTGTTTCTAGGCATTGCCTACCTCACTAACGGAACTTTCACATTCATCTTTAATGTCCCTGATGCTCAACCAGGGCTACACCTCGTCAAGGCTGTCGATCCGTTCAGTGGCTTCTCGAGTGTGGCAAATTTCACAGTCACCAGGGTCGACACGTTGGCGATTAACGTAGACGTTGGGACGCTATACTTTCCGGGAGACACTGCCACAATCTACACGCTTGCGACCCTTAGCGGGATGCCTCTCAATGCCACAACCTTACAACTACACCTAACGCTGACGAGACCTGATGGATCGAACGTCACACTTACCAATACCTTCGTCGGTGGCGGAATGTTCCGCTCCACATACACAATTCCAACCTCAGGACCGATAGGAACCTATGCCGTCGTTGCAAAAGGTCACGTTGCAAACGTCCAAGACGCAGCGGCACTCACAACCTTCGAAGTGAAACCAACTTGGTTGAACGCACAAGGACCAGCTTTGACCACCACCGCGGTCGCCCTAACCGGAGCGCTGGCAGTTGGGGCGTTGGTGTGGAAAAGGAGCTTGTTCAGAAGCAAGATTGAATGAAGAACAGAAACTCTATTCGGCAGAGATTCGGGACTACTCACGCCTCACCCGAAGCCAGACGCCCGGTATCTTAGTTCGGATTTTGCAGCCACTATGAAATCATTTTCGCTCAATCCTTTGACAGAGTGAGTAGACAAGGTTAGCCTCACCCGTCTCCACTTGATCAGAATATCCGGATGATGATCTTGTTCCTCGGCAATCTTTCCCACAGAATAGGCAAAATCCAAGCCGTCAGTGTAGGAATTGAAACGAAATTCCTTCTCAATCGAGCCGTCCATCAGATTCCATCCCGGGAGCACTCTCACTAGCTCTCCAGCCTCCCGTTTAGTCATGGGTGGTACTCCCTTACGCTCAACGGATTTCTTTGATGCAAGCTCTTCTATACTTGGCATGCAGACCGCAGTGCTAGGCTCATAGAAGATTATAATCTTGCAGCTCGATCCTTATGCTGCTATGGCTCGGTAAACCAATCCTCTTCGAAATACGCAGCTTTGATTTACGACGCTGAGTACCGGTAAATAAGTTCCCGTAGTTTCTTGGCCGTATCCAGTAGTTTATAGACGACATTTGAAATGTGAGGTATTCTATTGCCCACTCCGTTTCATACAGAGATTAGAGAACCCTTGGGCCTGACTGCTATCCCCATAACGAAATGCAGGTTATGCCATTCGGAGAGATTCATACGTTTGATTTCGCTAGGTAACCAACATGTCTCTGATTTTGTGACATCCGAAGGGGACAGCCCTCGATCGCCCCTCGAACTGGTCCGATGCGCCAATTGCAGCCTAGTCCAGTTGAAGCACACATTTCCAAGAGATTCACTATATCGTCACTACTGGTACCGTTCGGGAATTAGTTCGACAATGAGGGGAGCACTGGAGGACATAGTCGAAAAAGCCGGCAAAATCGCGAACCCCATGCGAGGTGACATTGTAATAGATATTGGATGTAACGATGGTACACTTCTTCGCGCGTACAAGTCCTTGGATGTGCGTCGAGTTGGGTTTGAACCCGCGAAGAATCTTGTCGAGGATGCGATGAAGGGAACGGATTACATCTTTAATGACTATTTTAGGTTCGACTTATTCAGAAAGAAGTTCCCTGAATCAAAGGCGAAGATCGTAACCAGCATCGCTATGTTCTACGACCTCGACGATCCTACAAGGTTTGTGATCGATGTCTCAAAGCTTCTTGATCCTGACGGGGTTTGGGTTATCCAACAAAACTACCTACCGATGATGTTGGTGCAAAACGGGTTCGACAACATAGGGCACGAGCACCTTACTTACTATTCTCTCAAGACTTTAAGCCGACTATTGACTAAGCAGGATTTCGAGATTTTCGACGTAGAGACGAATGATGTAAACGGGGGCAGTTTCCGTACTTACGTCTCACACAAAGGTAGATTTCCCTTGAATGAGAGTGTCCTAAGAATGAAAGACTACGAAGGGAAACTGTTTTCGAGGCGGCCCTCGATTTACACAGAATTTGCCAAGAATGTCCGAATGGTAAGCATGCAGTTGAGAAGTTTCGTGGCGAAAGAGGTCCACAATGGGAAAAAGATTTACGTTTATGGTGCCTCTACCCGAGGGAACACCATTCTTCAGTATTGCAGACTTGATCATAATCTTATCGAGAAAGCGACGGATGCGAACCCCGACAAGTGGGGACGAAAGACACCAGGAACCGGAATCCCAATTATATCGAAAGAAGAAGCACGAAAGGACAAACCAGACTATTTTCTCGTGCTACCTCACCACTTCCTCAGTGAGATCCGAAAACAGGAGAGTGAATATCTGCGCTCCGGAGGCAAGTTCATCGTCCCGTTGCCGGAATTCAGAATAGTGAACTAGGCTACCAAGGACGGAACAAAATGAAGCAGAGAAATTTGATTCTGGTTCCCGGAACAAAATCAATTAGGTGCACAACGGTGCCTAAAATTCGGCACAATTTATGTGAGTCAGGAGCCGATGGAATGAGCACGAGATCTCTCTAAACGACCGATGACATCTCAGCTCTCTGTGGTAGAACGCTGATGAAGGAGAACATCGTTGCAGTTTGCATCAGTGGAAAGCAGGAAGCATGGGGTATTCCCGAGATCCCATTCTACTGCCATGCTGAAGGATTCAAGGAATTTCCTCATTATCCTCCCGTGAAGACTAGAGAGAGGATTCAATATTTGGCTATGCGCAGAAATATGGCCCATAAGCAAGCTTTGGAACGGAACCCACACGCAGAACACTTTCTAAGTATCGACAGCTACTATCTAACCGGCATAAAGGAAATCTGGCATTTGCTCAAAGAGTACGCCGAGTACAATGGGGAGTGCATTCTAGGAGCGACAAATTGGTTCGCGGATTACTCGCGAGTCCCTTTGAAGTTAAGGTATTGGGACACCTGGGCCACACCTGAAATGAAAGACAAGAACTATGATTACAATCCGAGGCATGAAGGCCTACCTCAAGGTTGGGAGAAGGTTCGTGGCTGTGGTGGTTTCACCGTATACCCTAGATGGGTCTGGGAACGCCAAGGATACGGTGTACCAGAACCCTTTCCTGAAGCTGGAAACGAGGTCAACTATCTCTGCCTGTGTCCAGGAATTCCCAGCTACGTGACGCTCAACGTGAAAGCGCTCCGAGAGACCCCGAAGGAAATTGTAAACAGGTCTATAATCAATCGAGTTCGAACAACCGTCAAGTTGAGGACTAGACTTCGGATGAAATGGAATCCTCTGCTCGCAGGAACAATGGTTACGCATAATGTCCGAAGCGAAACAGAATCCACAGAGACGAAGATCACTCTTTCCCCTGCAGTTTCGCTTCCGACTTTCCTGGTTTAGGATCGATAAGAGATCTTGATTCCTCTTCTCTACATAGGTCGCGCTATGGAACTCTTGAGACTGTTCTTTCGAGCACTTCGCCGAGGGATTCATCGAATTTTTCTCTGCTGAAGTGTCTTGCACGTTCAATGGAAAGCTTGGACATGACCTCGAAGGACGCATTCGCGACCGAAAGAAGGTTCGGAATCTCGTCAACCTGTCGCCAAAGAAGGCCAACACCGCCCACGATCTCCCGGGGCCCACCACTATCGTGAACCACTGGAACGCAACCAGCAGACATCGATTCTACAATCGTTATCCCGAAGTGTTCACCACGCATGAGGTGAAGGTAGATCCTAGACCGGGCCAAAGTCTCTTGATACATTTCCTTGTTAGGATTGACAATAACACGACCATTCGTTGGCGCGGTACTTCGAAGGTCTTGAGAGTATTCCAAGAAACGGGGGTCCACTGTCAAGAGAAGAATAAACTCAAATTTTGGACACCGTCTCGCAATCTCCCAAAACAATTCAAGGTTCTTCTCAGGCACTCCTCTCGCGGCTGTGACCACTACGTTATCCCTAGAGAGAGCCGGTTGAATCATGTTGCACGCAGGATACACCAAGGAGGTTGGAATTTTCCAATCTCGATCAAAATGCTCTTTGGAATATTCACTTATGGCAAGAACGAGGCCGATCCGCATGATTTTCCGCGAATAATGCTCTCGCAACGGCCACCCATAGAGTCCCTTCGGAAAGGTGTTTGGAAAGTATCCCCATTGGAACACTGGTCTTGAAATGTCTGGAATGTAGCCAGCGTCCTGCGTGGAGAAGACTAGGTCAAAATCGGAATCAGCCGAGACGAGTTTTCTCTGTGCCTTTACATGGTGAAGAAGATGTTTGTAAGTACCGAATCTGTCACGGGGGTCCGCTGGGTAGGTTTTGAGCGAGATTCGTCTAAAGAGGCCATCATATCCAAAGAAACGCTCAAGACGATCAGCCTCGAAGTCTCCTGAGAAGAGCGTTACTTCGTTCCCCCGGTTGATTAATGCCCTCATAGTGTCGCAACAGAGCCTTTCCCCCCCACCCATCGCTGACATGAGAGGATGAACGATCAGAATCCTTAAGGGAGGTTCACCTCCGGGGGCTGCAATAGCAAGCTACTTTTGAAGAAGGTCATAATTCTGCTTGTCTCCGAAAGATCCTTCATCTCAGGCAGAGACTTCTGCAATTTGGGTCTCCAGTGACTTGCAATAGAAATGAAACCTTGTGGGCCGAAGTCGAAGGGATCGAATATCTCATAGGCGAAGTCTTACAGTCCCAATTTGTCGAGAAGTGTGATTCTTATCTTGTGAGCTGCTTCGATTCTGAGGTTGTGAAGGGAAAACCATTTCTTTTCCACTCTCCACAACTTTACGTCTGGACCCAATCGCCTAACCGATTTGAACTTCACCGGAAAGTGGGTTTCGAACACCATACCGTCTTCACTCCCCTCTACGTCTATTTTGATTGAGTTTACTTGAAAAGAAAGAATTGTAACCCTTGAGTCGCCGCCGAAATTCTTTTTCAAGTGAGCCACAGCTTCGGGGTCAGATTCAACGCAGATCACATGATCAGCACCATGATTCAAGTAAAAGAAGGCCGTTTCCCCGCACCCAGCGCCCACATCCAAAACCGTCTTTCCTACCGGGAGGTAGGCCTCGTGCCACATCTTCAACTCAGTTTCAACATAAGAACGATGCAGAGGTCCCATTGAGAGTGATTCAAAATCCGACAGCTTGCACACGAAAAATCCGAGTCCTATCCTAGGACGGACTTCATACCGTATTTGAAAATTGCCGGGTATGCACGGTTCCCGAATCATTCATGACCCTATAGTTCAGGAACTTGAGGCTACTCAACGGGGATCCCCCCCCCTCAATTTGAGTGAACATCCACGTTTATGCACGTTGGCGGTCGGGATCCCATTATTCTGATTACTTTTATCCACCTCTGCTCATCTTATACGTTCATCAGTATAGTTTGAGAGCTTTCAGGTGTAAATATTCGTCATGATCGAGAAAACCAGCCTATCCGCCCCCTCCGAGATAGTACGCGAGGCCCTCTCCAAACCCACCATATTCAAAGACGAGGGACCTCTCAGCCTCGAATGGCTCCCAACCCGGCTACCCCACCGGGAAAACCAGCTACGATTCCTCGCCGAACTCTTCCGATCAGTCATCGACAAACCCGGAACAACCAGCCCCAAAGTCCTCATAACTGGCGATATTGGAACCGGCAAAACAGTCCTCACCCAACGGTTCGGCACCGACATGCAACGCACTGCCAAGACCCTGAAGCTCAACCTCGCCTACATCCACGTGAACTGCCGCGAGTACCGTGGCAGTCTCTTCATGATCCTCAAACGGGTCCTCCAAACCTTCACGCCCCAGTTTCCCCAGCGAGGTTTCTCTAGTGAGGAGTTACTGCACATCCTCCTAGACCAGCTGGAGGACAAGAAACTCCACATTATCCTCACTCTCGATGAGGCGGACTCGCTCATCAAAGCAGAAGGCTCTACCAGCCTCTACAACCTCACGCGCATCCAAGAGGAGCGCCCTGGCCGGCCGGTGAGATTATCCCTCATAATCATTCTTCGGGACCTCAAGAACCTTGAAGATCTAGATAGGAGCACCCAGAGCACTCTCCAGCGAAACGTCATCCGCCTAGACCACTACACCACACCACAGCTCGAAAATATTCTGAGAGAAAGAGCAGAACTCGCCTTCAAAGAAGCAACTGTCCCCGAAGAGGTTCTGAATTTCGTGGCCGACATGGCCACGCTTGGAGGCGATGCTCGCTACGCCATCGAGCTACTTTGGAGAGGTGGAAAATACGCGGACACGGAAGGTGCGAGAGAGGTGAAGCCTGATCATATCAGAGCCGCCGCGAACAGCGTATACCCTGTTCTCCGCACAGAATACTCCCAACACCTCAACCTCCACGAGAAACTCATACTCCTAGCACTAGCCCGGGTCTTGGAGAGAAACAACGCAACATACGCCACCATGGGCGATGTCGAAATAGCCTACCGTATGGCTTGCGAGGAACACAAAGAAACATACCGAGCCCATACACAAGTCTGGAAGTACGTCCAGAACCTGAACGCTACAGGCATACTCTCCACCCAGCTCTCCACCACCGGCTTCAGAGGGAAAACAACCCTGCTTGGAATTTCCTCTGCCCCTGCCTCCGCCATCCGCAGATGGCTCGAATCAACCCTCTCAATCCGAGCTTAACCTTGGTCGGAGAAAAAGGGCCACCTCTAGAAAGGGTCCTTTCGAGCAGCGGTAGAATACGAATACTAACTCTCCTTTCCGGAATTGAGGAGCTCCACCTTACAGAAATCGCAAGGAGGACCGAGCAGAGCTACAGCGCTGCCGAGCGGCATTTAGACGACTTATCAAAAGCAGGAATAGTGGAAGAGAGAGACTACGGACGAGTTAGAATGTTCAAACTGAATCTCAATAACGATCATGCAAAACTCTTGCAAGATCTAATCTTGAAGTGGAATCAGAACCAAGAATTGGGCCGAGTCCAAGCTCAAGCTTAAACCACTCACATGACTATCCCTAGGATGTCTCTGTTCGAGGTTGGTTTGACACTTGGAAAAGTGTGACGAATGCGGACGTGTAACACCACAAAACAAAAAGTGCGAGTATTGCGGTAAGACTTTCTGCGAGGATCATATGCCCAAGCATCAGGCTTGGGAGCATCGTCATGAGGGCCTCGCCGATGACGCTTCTAGCCTCTGGAAAAGAAC
>Ga0137384_10004455_pt1 | contig 11230 bp, 10 predicted proteins | sample SagtaG_2_FD_104922 | JGI IMG/M metagenome (GOLD analysis project Ga0137384, IMG submission 104922) | Vadose zone soil microbial communities from Sagehorn Ranch, Mendocino, California, USA - Sage2_R_60_16 metaG | ecosystem: Environmental > Terrestrial > Soil > Vadose zone | place: USA...
GGTGGCGGTCGGGGTGGCCGTGGTGCTCGCGATGGCGCCGGGGGTGCTGGCACTCCTGCTCGGCGTGATACTCGCGATCGCGCTCTTGACCGTACTCCCGCATCCGGCAGCCATGCATCCAGCGGCCAGGATTGCTGCCGAAAGGAAAAGAATCCTCGTAAGCCGCCGCATGCCCAATCCTTCCGCGCATTATCTGTAACAGATCTTGTAATAGGCCGCCGGGCAAGTCATTCACAGTAATGATCCTGCTAATCGGCCTGTGGGGCCTCACCCGCTTTGGGGGACCTGGTGGATGCGTAGTCCTGGACGAGGCAGCAGGCACGGCTCGGGCTGAGGGTGGGGATCATCCATGAGGGGCGATGCTCGGCGGCTGCGCGGAGTAAATGATGGCAGGAAAGGCGCCCGCGACGGGGATGGAGATCAATTATGGCTTCTCATGGTGCTCGGACAGCACGATGGCAGCCACGACAGCCACTCAGCCGAGGACAACGACCCGATGCAGGTCGCCGTCTTCCCGCTGGCCGTGCCTTACCTGCTCAACCCGGCCGGGATCGTCATCTTGGTCACCACGTCGGCAGAAGCCGCCTCGGTCGCGGTATTCGCCGTCTTCCTCGGCATCCTTATCCTGGTACTCGCCCTCGATGTCGTCGTGTTCCGCTGGGCCGTCCAGGTCAGCAGCCACCTGGACGCCAGCCGGATGCTGGTGACCGAGAAGGTATTCGGCTTCCTGCTCGCTGCGCTCGGCGTGCAACTGGTGCTCGCCGGATTGTCCGACGTCGGCGTGATCCACCTGATCAGCCACTGAAAACCGAGCCGTGCCAGCCATCTGCGGGCGTCACCGGTGCGGAGCCGAACAGACGCGCGACGTCATCCGCTTGTTGTCATAGCGCTGCTGCCTGGCGGCCCCGCGAGGGTTGCCTCCCTAGTGCTGACCATCCGCCGGAGTATGAGCCCGCCGATGATCTCGAAGACGCCCATGACGATGGACCAGACGCCCAGCAGTACCGCCAGGACGGTGAGCGAGGAGACAGGGGTAGCCGTGACCACGATCCCCGCGATGAGGCTCACCGCGCCGAAGGCGATCCACCAGGCCCTCCCTTCGCGGGCACCGCCTGCGATTCCTCCGATGAGCGCCGTCACGCCCTGCACGACCCAGGTAAGGCCCACGAACAGGCCGATGAGAGCCCTGGTCAGATGCAGATGGCGGATCAGGACGACGCCGATGACGATGAACAGCAGCCCGGCGATCCCTAGCCACACCCGATGCGATTCTCCGGGGCCGAATACGCGGATCAGGTGAAAGATCCCCGAGAGGATCATGAGGACGCCGAGCAGGACGGCGACGACGTTCAGCGACCCTGCGGGGTGGAAGCTCACGATGAGCCCGAGGATCAGTGTCAGTGCGCCGAGAACCACCGTCGCTTGCCATGACTCCGCCATGACCAGGCCAGATGATGGCGGTGCGTCATAATCGCCGGATTCCATTAGTGCTCCTGTCTCGTTCTTGGGCGAAGAACCCCTGAACTCGGCTCGGGCGTGATGGCCATGGACCGTCCGCCGCCCAATCGCGCCGCTGGCGTCAGTCGTCGTCCGCGAAGGCATCGCGGAGCTTTTGCTCCTGGTCCGCGGACATATTGGTGGTGATCAGCACGATGGCTTATGAACGCGGGCCCGTCATCACCCGGCGGGAGTGAGCCCGCGCGACGCCGCCAGCTTCAAGATCATCCCGATAAACTCTGCTGCCGCTCGGGTCCGATGAGGAAGCCGCCGAGAACAGCCGAGCCGAAATTGTCGACATCGAGATTAGTAGTAAGCGCCGCCGTGATGGCGAGCAGTCCGGCATTGACAATGAGCAGGAACAGGTCGGGGGTCACGAGGATGAACGGAAGGCTGAGCAGCCGGAAAATCGGGCCGAGGAGTGCTTACTTACTGCACCGTCAGAACGGCAGAATCACTGGTCACATTAGTCTCCCATGTACCATCGGCTGCTGTCCCAATTTGGGACCGAGGCGGAAAATTAGAGTGCTTCCTTCGCGGGCAAATGCGGATTAAAGTGGCGAATGCGTCGTATTTTCGCAGACGTGCCCGGCGCGTCTCTGGGTATGGACGGAGCCCAGCCATGTCGAACGCAGTGCGTGACTCGCGCTTGACTGTGCCACAGCTTCCGCCGCGACATGTTTCTCGCGCCCGCCTGCTCGCCGAGCTGGATGAGGCCGCGAACCTGCCGCTTACCCTGCTATCCGCCGGGCCAGGGGCGGGCAAAACCGTGCTGCTCACCGACTGGGTACGGCGCGCCGGAGCCCGGGTAGCATGGCTCGATCCGATGGCGGCGGACGCCGAGCCGCGCCGGTTCTGGCGCCTGCTCCTAGCCTCGCTGCGGGAATGCGATGGCGCGGAGCGCGGCCCGCCGATCACGATGCCGCGGGGCGCCGCGGTTGACCTGGTCCAGATCCTGTTCAGCACCGTCCCTGAGGCGGCGGCTCCATGTGTCGTGATCATCGATGATGCGCACGTGCTCACTCATCCGGATGTGTTGGAGGCCCTGGATAGCCTGGTCCGCGGGGGACAGCCTGGGCTGCGCTTGGTGCTGGCCGCGCGCAGTGATCCCCTCCTGCCGCTGCACCGGTACCGGCTGGCCGGGCAGATGCGCGAACTGCGCGCGGCGGACTTGGCCATGACCCCGGCGGAGATCGGGGAAGTGCTCGCGGCGCACGGCGTCACCCTCGCGCCGCGGGATTTCGGCCTCCTCGCGGCACGGACCGAGGGATGGGCGGCCGGCGTACGGCTGTCAGCCATGCGCATGGAGGGCACCGAATATCCGGCCGACTTTGTTTCCGAACTCGCGCTGGATCCAGGAAGCATCGGCGAGTACCTGGTGGACGAGGTCCTTTCCCGGCAGCCCGAACCGCAGCAGCGACTGCTGGTCGAGACGAGCTTCCTGGACGTGGTGACAGGGGCTCTGGCCGATGCGGTCACGGGCATGGCCGGGTGCGGGGAAATGCTCGCCGACCTCGCGCGTGACAACTCATTCGTCATACCGCTCGATGCCAGCCAGGCTTGTTACCGCTACCACCAGCTGTTCGGGGAGATTCTCCGCTACCTGCTGCAACGGCGCAAGCGGCATGCCGTGCCGACTCTGCAGTTGCGCGCGGCCGCCTGGTTCGAGAGCGCCGGTGACCTGGGAAACGCCGTTTACTGGTCCGCGCAGGCCGGCCACAGGGCGCACGTGGCTGCGCTCCTCGCGCGCGGCGGATTCGCGCACGCGTTCGTGCACAGGCAGGATCTATCGGGTGTCGGCCTCCGCGAGTTGCTGCCACTGCGCGTACCAGAGGGCGCAGGCGCCATCCAGGCCGCCGAGTTCGCCGTCGCCAGTTGCGCAATCGAGGCTGTCTTCGCCGACGCCGACTCGGCCGCAGGCGGGCTGCAACGCATGCCAGATGTGGAAGCTGACGAGGCCCTGGCGGATCCAGACCTGCTCGTCACCTCCGACCTAGTGGAACTCGTCCTCGCGCAGAAAGCATGGGATGCCCGCGTCGTCGACGCGGCGGCGCGCCGCCTCCTCAGCAGGAGCGGCGATGCGTCAGCGCCTCTCATGCCGGGGTTGCGGGCGGCGGTGCTGCTGGCGCAGGCGAGCACTCACCTCTGGCACGGCAGGCACGAGGACATCGGCGCACTCCTGGACGATGCACTCGCGCAGGCAGAGCGGGAGGGACCACCTGGCATTGAACTAGAGGTGCTCGGCATGATGGCGTTCGTCGACAGTTACTGGTCGCGGACGAGCCGCGCATATGACGCGGCGCAGCGAGCCGATGCTCTCCGGAGGCAAAAGAACCTGGGCGTCCCCCCGGTGCTGGAACTCGCGCTGGCGTTGCGCTCCCTGGTAGCAGGCGACCTCGGTGGCCGGGCGCGAGCGCTCCAGCGAATACTGCTACCCGACGTGGTCGGCTCAGACCCTGGTATCGCGGCGGCAATCGTGGTCGGGCAAGCCAGCGTTCTCATCGGCCGGGGTCAGGTCAACCAGGCACGGATCCTGCTGCAGGAGGCCGGGCACCGCATCCCGCCAGTGCTGGCTGTCCAGCGCGACATCATGCTGGCGGATCTAGATACCTCACTGGGACGGCCGCGCGCGGCGCTCCGGCTGCTGGGGAGTTACCAGGACAGCGAATTCGCCGCCCTGACCGCGGTGCCGCGCGCACGTGCGCACCTTGCCCTGGGCGATCTGCGCAGTGCGCGAGACTGCGTCCGCGTCGTGCTGGCTACTGCCAGCGCCCAAGTGGGTCGTTTCGTGCTCGTGGACGCGATGCTATGCGATGCGCAGATCGCCCAGGTGAGCGACGATCCGGGGCGCGCAGTCGATATGCTCATCCGAGCCCTGCAGATCGCCCGGGGGGAGATTATCCTGCCGTTCTTGCATGCGAAGGATGTATTCGCCGCCCTGCTTGCCCGGCATCCTGCCGTCGCTGCCCAATGGCCCGTACCTCGCCCGGGTACCCCAGCGGAGCTGAGCTTCGGAGCACCGTCGACGATCTCTGGTGACTTGCCGGAGCGGCTCACCCAACGCGAGCTGACCATCTTGCGTTTCCTCCCCACCGGCATGTCGACCGTTGAGATCGCCGATGAACTGTGTCTATCGGTAAACACGGTCAAGACGCATCTGGCGGCCATCTATCGCAAGCTCCCTGCCCGCCGCCGGCGCGAAGCAGTGCTCCGAGCCCGCCAGCTCGAGCTGATCTGAGCAGCGGCGCCGTCGGGATGCTGACGGCGTCTACCTTCACCCGCCACGGGTGACCCCACCGCGCGTCTTAGTTGCCAGGATCGGCGGTGACACCTGCCGGTGCGCCGCCTGAACCTGCCAGGCACCTGGCCATGGCGGCGGAGGACGAGGCCTGGGGCCTTTCGTGAGCGCTTTCGCGCCGAGAGGCTGCCCAGACTGCGAGGAGTCGTAATGGCAACGCGTTTTGACGGGAAGATCAGCGTCGATATCCGCGACTCGGAAACCCGACTGGGCTCCGTTCGAGCCTCCGAAGGCACCAGAGGGCCCGCCCAACGTGCTGTACATCGTGCTCGATTACATGCTCGCGCGCGAGTGACGCGCCGCGGGACGGTCCTAGCCGGGCACAGGAAAGGATATTCGCCGGGTGAGCAAGCTATTGGCCGCGCATCGAGAGCACCCTCGCGGGCGGGCGGAGAATATGGCCTGGGTGCCGGGAGGCAGTTTCCTGATGGGGTCGGAAGACTTCTACCCCGAGGAGCGCCCGGTGCGTCGCGTCGAGGTGGACGGTTTCTGGATGGACATCCATCCGGTGACCGTCGCCGATTTCCGCCGGTTCGTGACGGCGACCGGATATGTGACCGTCGCCGAGCGCCCGCCGGATCCCCTGCGGTATCCCGGCGCGGACCCGGCGCTGCTGCACCCGGGCTCACTGGTCTTTCATCCGCCCAGTGGGCCGGTGGACCTGCGCTACCCCACCCAGTGGTGGCGCTACCTCCCCGGTGCCAACTGGCGCCATCCGCGCGGGCCGGGCAGCACCATAGACGGGCTGGATCGTCATCCGGTCACGCACGTCGCGGCCGAGGATGCCGATGCCTACGCGGCCTGGGCGGGCAAGGAGCTGCCCACCGAGGCCGAGTGGGAGTTCGCTGCCCGCGGCGGCCTGGAAAGCGCCGTCTTCACCTGGGGAAACGACGCTTCTCCCCACGGCAAGGTGATGGCCAATACCTGGCAGGGGCAGTTTCCGTGGCAGAACCTCAAGCCCCGCCGACGGCAGGGAACGTCTCCGGTCATGTGCTTTCCCGTGAACGGCTTCGGGCTTTACGACATGGCCGGCAATGTCTGGGAATGGACTATTGACTACTTCGCCGCCCGACCCGCCGGGCTTGCTCACAGCGCTCACAGCGCTCACGGCGCTCACGGCGCTCACAGCGCGTGCTGCGCACCCCAGAATCCGGGGGTCGTCTCCGCGGAGGACAGCCTGGTCCCCGGCCAGCCCGGGGCACACATCCCGCGCCGCGTGATCAAGGGCGGCTCCCACCTCTGCGCGCCCAACTACTGTCTGCGCTACCGCCCGGCGGCACGCCAGGGGGAGGCTGTCGACACCTCGACCGTGCATCTAGGTTTCCGCTGTATCCTGCGGGACGCAGTCGACGCGCCCTGATGAGAACCTCGTCCATCTATGAGATCCGCATCGCGGGTCAGCTGGACGAGGCCACGATCATCGCGTTCACCGGCCTGGAGGTGGCATTCCGCGGCCAGGTTACCGTCATCACCGGCGAGTTCGATCAGGCGGCGCTGCACGGCCTGCTGGAAAGGATCAGGTCGCTCGGCCTCGACCTCGTGGAGGCTCGTCGTGTCCGCGTCTCCCCCAGGGCGCACCCGGGTGACGTGACCGGCTCGTCCTGAACCTCAGGCTCACCGCTGCCGGATGATCCCAGCGCGGCGGACCCGCTGCGAGTATGGCCGGAGGCGATCGGATCGGAAGGAGGCCTCGATGACCAGGCGTACCTATGAGATCAGGGTCGTTGGCTCGCTCGGCCCGGCGGCGCGCGAGGCGTTCGCCGACATGGTGATGGAGGTGGAGCCGACGACAACGGTCCTGTCCGGCGACCTTGACCAGCCCGGCCTGCACGCCCTGCTGGACCGCGTACGCGCGCTGGGCCTGGAACTCGTTGATGTCAAGCAGACGCCGACGTGACCCCCGGTTCCCGGGGAGCCGTGTCACCCTTAGCCGGGACCGTCAGGCAGGCGGCTCAACTCAACCAGCTCGAGGCCAAGCGCCTGGATGCGGTTGAGAGCACCATAAAGGCCCGACTGGTCCATGTCGCCGACCAGCACGGTGTTCGTACCGTTACGTTCAATATGGAAGTCCCCGAACGCCTCACGGCCAGTCTCACCCAGACCACCAGAGATCGTGATCCGGTAGCGGTGCGTGTGCACGTAGCCTCCGTGTGGCTGGCAGTAAATGCACGGGAACTATATAAGTCCATGTTCAGAAAACTGCCCGGCCAGCGTTTATGTATGCCTAAGAGTTACTCGGCGGCCGGGCGCGCGGCGAAACTGGCAGCGGCAACCAAGCGGTAACCGCGATGCGAGGCCAGATCCGGCCGGGACCGAGTGTTTTCGCCAGCCGGTCCTGCTCCAGTTGCGGCCGCGCCCTGCCTGGCATGGCGGCCAGCCACAGTTCCGCGCCGGACCGGCTGAGCGCGCATCACCCATGGCGGATGGTGCCGGGTATCCAGCCGTGGATGGATACTGGTCACCGTGAACCCAGGCGACCGGCTGCGGTCGGTAGGCAGGCGAATGACCGACCCTGTGGAGGTGCTCGCGCAGCAGATAACGGACCGCGTCGTTGAGCTTGTGGTAAACGCGCTGGACGTTAATGATCTCGTCGCACGCGTCGACCTGAACGTGGTTCTCGGTGGCGTCGACATCGACGCGGTCCTGAAGAAGGTCGAGCTGAACGCGCTGCTGGACCGGATGGATCTCAAGCCGCTGCTGGACCGGGTCGACGTGGATGCCCTGCTGAAGCGGGCGGACGTGGACGACGTAATCCGGCGTGTCGATGTGGGCGCCTTGCTTGACCGCGTTGACGTCAATGATCTCGTGAAGCGAATTGACATGGCCGCTCTAGTCGAGGAGACCGATCTTGGCGCGCTGATCGCCAGGTCCTCGGGAGGGGCGGCGACCGAGGCCCTCGACGCGCTGCGAAGCCAGGTCGTCGGGCTTGATCAATTTGTCGACCGCTGGGTCAGCCGCCTGCTCAGGCGTAAGCATCCTCTGCCGTCGGCCCCGCAGGCAGAGACATGAGCGCCCGCACGTTGCAGGCCGGCCTGGTGACCTGGCAAGGACATTACGCGGGCTCGGTGTCGCGGTTCGCGGCCTACGTCATCGATCTGGCCGTGAGCACTGGTGTCTTTACCCTCGGCCTCGCGGCTATTTCCTATGGCGTGCAGATCGTGGCCGGCCACTCCGTCGGCTGGAACCGGTCGAATACCGTCGTCGCCATCATTTTCGTCGCGTGGCAGTTCTTCTACTTCGGGTATTCGTGGGCGGTGAGCGGCAAGACCTTCGGCATGGCGGTGCTCGGCATCCGCGTCGTCCGGGTTGACGGCTCGGACCTGGATCCACGGCGGGCCGTCGTCCGGGCGCTGGTGTTCCCGCTCAGCTTCCTGCTGTTCGGACTGGGGTTCCTCGGTATCCTCGTGCAGCGCGAGCACCGCGCCCTGCACGATCTCATCGCCGGCACCGCGGTCATCTATGCCTGGGATGCCCGGGCGGCCCGGCTCCGGTTCCTCGCCCGCCGGGCCGAACTCCCCGCGAGCGACAGGCCGCGGCCCGGCCCTAGCCGGCTGCCTGGATTACCGATCACCTCAGACCGGACCTCTCTCCTGGGAACTCCGTGCATACCCTGTAGCTGGTTCCCTGGAAGGCGCATCGAAGCGCGGGGGAGGGGAGGGCGCGTTGAAGATCGCCGTCGTCGGGGGCAGCGCCGCGGGACTTTTCGCCGCGCTGCTGATGGCGCGGGCCGGGCACGACGTCGTGGTGCTGGAACGGGACCGGCTGGAGCCCGCGCCGGACGTGGAATCCGCCGCGGCGGCGGCGTTCCGCCCCTCGGCGCCACAGATCGTGCAGCCGCACATCGTCATGGCCCGGTGTCGTGAGCTGCTCATCGAGCGGTTGCCCGATGTGTACGACGGGATGCTGGCCGCCGGGGTGGCCGAGGCTCCGCTGTGGACGCAGATGCCGGACACGCTGGCCGACACCGCGCCCCGGCCCGGGGATGAGCGCCTGATTCCGGTCATGACCAGGCGCTCCACCGTCGACTGGGTGCTGCAGCGCGCGGCGGCGGCCGAGCCGCGGGTCGAGGTGCGCGGCGGGGTGAAGGTCACCGGGCTGCTCGCCGTCGCCGGGCTCATCGCCATCCCCGGGCGGCGCCCGGTTCACGCGCGGCCGCCGCACGTGACCGGTGTCCGGACCGACCGGGGCGACCTGCCCGCCGACCTGGTGATCGACACCACCGGGCGCCGCTCGCCGGTCGATGACTGGCTGGCGCAGATCGGGGCGCGGCCCACGGCCACCTGGTGGGCCGAATGCGGGGTGGCGTACTACAGCCGCCACTACCGGGTCCGGCAGGCCGTGAACCTGCCCGGCCTGCCGCTGACCAGGACCGTCCTCGCGCTGGATGAGTTCCTGGCCGGGAAGTGGGGCGCTGACAACGGCGCCGTGCAGCTGGTGGTGGCGCCGCTGGCCGCCGACCGCCGGTTCCGGACGCTGAGGGACCCCGAGGTCTTCACCGCCGTGCTGCGGACCGTCCCGGCCTACGCCGCATGGCTGGACGTGATGGACCCGATCACGGGCGTCTTCCCGATGGCCGGGCTGCACAACACCCTGCGCCGCCTGGTGGTGGACGGGACTCCTGTCGCCACCGGCCTGCACGCGATCGGCGATTCGGTGTGCACGACCAACCCGACCCTCGGGCGCGGCCTGGGCCTGGCCTTGTCCGGCGCCGCCGACCTGGCGGACACCCTCGGCAGGCACGGCGGCGACCCGACCGCGCAGGCGCTCGCCCTGGACCGCCTGGTGGCGACGCACGTCTTGCCGTTCTACCAGGACCAGGCCGCGATCGATTCCGCGCGGCTCGCGGTGATGCGGCACACCATCTTCGGCGAGTCTCTCCCGCCTCCGCTGCCGGAGGACTCCGGGCGAGTCAGCTACCCGCAGCTGCGGGTAGCCGCGTGCTACGACCCGGCCGCCTTCCGCGCGTTCTGGAAGATCAACGGCATGGTCTGCCCGCCCGAGGAGATCTACGCCGACCCGCACGTGGTCGCGTGCACACTTGAAGCCCTCAGCCAGCACGGCAGCGGCCCAAGGGTAGCCCAGCCCACCCGCGGGCAGCTGCTCGCCGCCCTGGCCGGGTAGGAAGATCCCAGCCCGCCGCGTCGCGGCGGAACCCTTGACACGGCGCCTGGCATCAGCGCATGATCGAACGGTGATAGTTAAACCTAATCGTGATAGGAAAGCCGAACGTCATGAGGCAATAAGGCAGGAGATCCTCGACGCCGCCTGGGATGCCGCGCACGAAACCAGCATCGCCGGGCTGACCCTGCGCGACATCGCCACCCGGGTGGGCATGCAGCAGCCCTCCCTGTACTCGCATTTCGCCTCCAAGCAGGCCATCTACGACGCGATGTTCGAGCAAGCCTGGCGGGCCTGCCTCGACCACTTCAAGGACACGGCCGCCGGCCTCCCGGCCGAGCCGCGCGCCCGGCTGGTCGCCATGGCGGCACGCTATTTCGATTTCGCCGTGGCCGACCTCGCGCGGCACCAGCTCATGGACGTCAACGTCGTCCCGAACTTCCAGCCCAGCGAGCAGGCCTACGCGCCGGCCGTGGAGCTGTACGGCCTGATGGTGGAAGAGCTGCGCGGCATCGGCATCACCGCGGAGGAGGACGCCGACATCTTCACCGCGATCACCGGCGGCCTGGTTAACCAGCAGCTCGCCAACGACCCTGGCGGCCAGCGGTGGCGCCGCCTGATCCCCCGAGTGATCTCCATGTGGGCCGACGACCTCGGCCTGCCCCCAGCCAAGAAAGAACCAGCGAAGGAAGAACCCGAATGAACCCGCGCGAATCCGCCCTGTCGCGGCCGCTGGCCATGCGCCTGGCCGCCACCGAATACGACCGCTGCACCAAGCTGTTCCGGTCCCTGCCGCCCGGCCAGTGGACCGCCCCGACCGACTGCCCGGCCTGGGACGTCCGGCAGATGGCCGCCCACATGCTCGGGATGGTCGAGATGGCCGCCTCGATCCGGGAAAGCTTGCGCCAGCAGCGCAAGGCCGGCAAGGCCGGCGGCCTCTACATCGACGCGCTCACCCAGCTCCAGGTCGACGAGCGAGCGGACTGGACGCCGCAGCGCATCACCGAGCGTTACGCCGTACGCTCGCCGAAGGCCGTAGCCGGCCGCCGCCGCACGCCTGCTCTGGTGCGCCGCCGGACCTTGCCGCAGCTCAACGAGATCAACGGGGTGCAGGAACCGTGGACGTTCGGTTACCTGCTCGACGTGATCCTGACCCGCGACCCGTGGATGCACCGGCTAGACATCGCCCGCGCCACCGGCACGCCGCTGCACCTGACCGCCGACCACGACGGCGTGATCGTCGCCGACGTGGTCGCCGAGTGGGCCGACCGGCACGGCAAGGACTTCAAGCTGACCCTGACCGGGCCGGTCGGCGGA
>Ga0137384_10004456_pt1 | contig 11228 bp, 7 predicted proteins | sample SagtaG_2_FD_104922 | JGI IMG/M metagenome (GOLD analysis project Ga0137384, IMG submission 104922) | Vadose zone soil microbial communities from Sagehorn Ranch, Mendocino, California, USA - Sage2_R_60_16 metaG | ecosystem: Environmental > Terrestrial > Soil > Vadose zone | place: USA: California...
AAGGTGGCCGCGATCGACATCCGGGTCGCGCGCAGCATCACCATGCACGATTTCGCGCTCAACTACGACTGTGACCTGTCGTGGTTCGACAAGATCGTGCCATGCGACATCCGTGACGCGGGCGTGACCAACCTCGCCGCCGAGGCGGGGCGCCGCGTCACCGTCGCTGACGTCATCCCAGAGGTGGAGCGGCACCTGGCCAACGCTCTCGGTGCGGACTGCTGGCTCCGAGCCGACGCCGGCGGGCTCCTCGCCGCCGCCTGCCACGTAACCTGATGCTGTGGTTGTCGCACCAGAGGGACGCCGGCTGCTCCGGCTGGAGACCAGGAACAGCCAGGTCCCAATCGAGAAGAAGCCTCCGTGGATCAAGACGCGGCTGCGCACGGGTCCCGAATACACGGCACTCAAAGATCTTGTCAAGCGCGAGGGCCTGCACACGGTGTGCGAGGAAGCCGGCTGCCCGAACATCTTCGAATGCTGGGAGGATCGCGAGGCGACCTTCCTGATCGGCGGGGATCAGTGCACGAGGCGCTGCGACTTCTGCCAGATCGAGACCGGCAAGCCCGCGGCGCTCGATACCGGTGAACCTGGGCGGGTCGCCGCATCGGTCGCTTCGATGGGCCTGCGCTACGCCACCGTGACCGGCGTGGCCCGCGACGACCTGCCGGACGGCGGCGCGTGGCTGTACGCGCACACCTGCGAGCAGATCCACCAGATCGTGCCGGGCTGCGGCGTCGAGCTGCTCATACCTGATTTCAATGGATATACAGAACGGCTGACGCAGGTGTTCTCCGCGCGGCCAGAGGTGCTCGCCCACAACATCGAGACCGTGCCGCGCATCTTCAAGCGAATCCGCCCGGCGTTCCGTTACCACCGCTCCCTCGAGGTGCTGACCCGGGCCCGCGAGGCCGGGCTGGTCACCAAGTCCAACCTGATCCTCGGCCTGGGCGAGCACCGCGCGGAGATCAGCCAGGCCCTGGCGGACCTGCACGCGGCCGGCTGTGACCTGCTGACGATCACCCAGTACCTGCGGCCATCTGTCCGCCACCATCCCGTCGTCCGCTGGGTGCCGCCCGAGGAGTTCGCCGAGCTGCGCGCCGAGGCGCTGGCGATCGGGTTCGCCGGGGTGATGTCGGGGCCGCTCGTACGGTCCTCCTATCGCGCCGGGCGGCTGTATCAGGAGGCCATCGCACAGCGCAAAATCGGCGCTGCCGCGCAGGGCGGGATCGGCGCTTTTACGCCCCGTCCGGCCGGTGCCGTTTCGTCCTGACGCCGCGGCCTCGTATCCTGCCCTCCATGGCGAGGATGCCCGCTGATCCCAGCAAATCGAAAAAGGCCCCGGCCGACGGGGCCAAACCAAACCGAATCGCGCAGCTCCGGATGGTCGCCCGGATCGTCAGGGAGGCCAATCCCAGGGCGCTGCCCCTCATCGCGCTCACCGCCGTTGGTGTCATAGCGGTATTCACCGTAGTGGGCCTGTTCACCGGACTCGCCACGTTCCTGATACCGCTCGGCGTCATGGGCGGCGTGCTGGCCGCCGTGATCATGTTCGGGCGGTTCGCGCAATCCGCCCAGTTCGCGCAGATCGAGGGGCAGCCGGGCGCGGCCGCCGCCGTACTGCAGACGCTTCGCGGCAATTGGACTGTCACCCCGGCCGTGACCGCCAACAGGAACATGGACGTGGTGCACAGGGTGGTGGGCCGGGCAGGAGTCGTCCTAGTCGGTGAGGGAAATCCCACCGGGCTGGCCAGCCTGCTCGCCACGGAGAAAAAGCGGGTGTCCCGTGTTGCCTTCGATGTGCCTATCTACGACATACAGGTCGGCAACGCCGACGGCCAGGTGCCCATCAGGAAGTTGCACACCCGGGTGATGAAACTGCCCCGCAATCTGAAGGGCGGGCAGGTGTCCGAGCTGAACTACCGGCTCAAGGCGCTGCCGCAGACGATGCAGGCTCCGCGCGGGCCGTTGCCCAAGGGTGCCCGTATGCCGAAGGGCCCGAGAAACCCGAAGATACGCTGACCGCTGGCTTCTGCTTCGCCGCGACCACCGGTATGAGACGATCGACCGAACTATGCGCCTGCACGAGTTTTTGCCCCCATACCTTGAGCGCGCCAGCGCTGTCATCGACGTCACGCACGAGCAGGTTGACCTGCGCGAGGACGTGCCGCTGACCGACGGCGCCCGCTACCGCAAGTACAGCGTGGCCGAGGCATGCACGCTCGACATCGGCCCGGATACCGTGCTGCTCAGCCTGTTCGGTCCCGACCCGCCCGCGCAGACCGATCTTGATCAGCTGGCACCCGTGCTGCGCCGCCTGCGACCCGGTGCCCGCGCTGTCCTGCTGCTTGGCTGGCCGGCGGCGGAATTGCCCTACTCCCGGCTGCTCGGGCCGCTGGTGGACGGTCACTGCAAGGTGCTCGATGTCGTCCCGCTCGATCCAGGATCGGTCCCGGCCGTCACGAGCGCGCTGATCGTCGAGTGCGTACCTGGCGGCGACGCCGAGCAGGCCGGCGCGGCGAAGCTGGCCGACGAACTGAGCGGGCGCGTCGAGGAGCTTAGCGGCGAAGTGGCCGCCTTGCAGGCCCGGCTCCGCGAATCGCAGCAGCGGCTGGCCAGCGCCGAGTCCAAGCTCGCGAGCCTCGAATCCTCAAACAGCGTGCGGTTTGGCCGCGCGGTTGTGCACGGCCTGCATCACCCGGCCCGTGGCGTGGTCGGCGTACCGAAGGTGCTGGCGCGGATGTGGCGCGTCCGGGGCGCGACCAAGGACCGGGTGGTGCCCATCGCGCTGCCCGCGGTCGGCGCGCACGAGCGTGAACTTATTACCATGACCCTGCCCGTCGGCCTGCGGATCCCACGGCTGCTGGCTCAGCACGGCCTGGCCGGCTACGAGGGCGAGGCATTGGCCTGCTTCCTCGCCGCCACCGATGTGGCCGGCCCCGGCGCGGTCTTTGACATCGGGGCGAACGTGGGTATTTACGCGGCCCTGGCGGCGGCGCTGACGCAGCGCGAGGTGCGGGCGTTCGAGCCGATGCCGTCGCTGGTGGAGGCGGCCCGCCGAGTCAGCGCAGACAACCAGTTGCGCGGCACGACGGAATTGCTGGCGCTTGGCGCGCAGACCGGCTCCGCCACCCTGTACGTGTCGCTCCGCTCGGACACGTCGAACTCGCTCGCGGCCGGGTTCCGCGAGTCGTCCGCCGGGATCGAGGTGCCGGTGGAGACCCTGGACTCGTACGTGGCGCGAACCGGCGTGGTGCCCGCGGTCATGAAGGTGGACACCGAGACCACCGAGCCCGATGTCCTCGCCGGAGCGGCCAGCACCATCAGGCAACACCGGCCGTGGATCCTGTGCGAGGTGCTCGCGGGCCGGGTCGAGAACAGGCTCGCCGAGGTTCTCGAGCCGTTCGGCTACCGGTGGTACCACGTCACCGGCACGCTGCCGTACGAGCAGGCCAGCCAGATCGTCGGCGATCGGACCTACAGCGAGCTGATGTGGCTGTTCGCGCCGCACGAGCCGGGTGAGGACTTCTGGGCGGCGGTGCGCGCGCGGGCGGTCGCGATCGCGGAATGCACGCCGGAGCGCGCCGCGAAACTGCGGGCCCGGTGAACCGCGGGACACCCTACAGGCGCACCACGGCGGTGTTAGCCGCACGGTCGTGGAGCCCGCGCCGGTCACTGTCGGTAATGACCGCCGGGATCACCGCCAGCAGCAGGATCGTGCGGACCAGCGCCCAGCCGAACCCGACCGGCTTCCCGTCCAGCCGGAGCACCCGCAGCCCGAGCACGCGCTTGCCCACGGTGATGCCGGTGAGGGCGGTCAGCAGGTAGACCTCCGCCGCGAATATCGGATAGGTCCACCATTGGGAGTGCAGCGCGAACAGCGCGATGAGGCTGCTCAGCGCCCAGTCGATGAACAGCGCGGCCACCCGCGGGCCGTACCCGGCGACGGCGCCCGCGCCATGTTCGGGCAGTCCGAGCCGCCCGCCCGGGTAGTTGCCGGTGACGCCAGATGAGCCCATTCCTGCCAGCCCCGACTCCGCACCACGTTGTTCTTGCACGCACCTAAGTTATCCGCAAGGCTGCGATGGGAACATCCTGGTCGGGCTGGCGCATCCCGGACAGGCGCCGGATCTCGCCACGCCAAGCTCTCGCCTACCCGGCGTAACATGCGTGAAACACTTGAGACACGGCATCGAAACGCCGGGCGCCTAGCGTCCAAGGCGCCTACACCGCAGGCCACGGGCACGCATCAGCGCGGCTGTTTTTCAGGGAGGGTGGATGTTCACAAACGCCGACGAGGTACTGCAATTCATATCGGCGGAGAACGTGCAGTTCATTGACGTCAGGTTCTGCGACCTGCCGGGCATCATGCAGCACTTCTCGGTGCCGACTGAGTCGTTCGACGAGAAGGTCTTCACCGACGGCCTGATGTTTGACGGGTCGTCGATCCGCGGCTTCCAGCAGATTCACGAGTCCGACATGCTGCTGATGCCCGATGTGACGACGGCCTACGTTGATCCGTTCCGGCAGTTCAAGACGCTGAACCTCACGTTCTTCGTGCACGACCCCCTGACCGGCGAGCCCTACTCGCGCGACCCGCGTAACATCGCCCGCAAGGCGCAGGATTATCTGCGCGGCAGCGGAATCGCCGACACCGCCTACTTCGGGCCCGAGGCCGAGTTCTACATCTTCGACTCCGCGCGGTTCGAGACGAGCCCGGCCGCGGGCTACTACTTCATCGACTCGATCGAAGGAGCCTGGAACACCGGCCGCGAGGAGGAAGGCGGCAATCTCGCCTACAAGCCCAGGTACAAGGGCGGGTACTTCCCCGTGCCGCCGATGGACCACTTTGCCGACCTCCGGTCGGCCATGGTCCGTGGCCTCTTCGACTGCGGCCTCACGGTGGAAATGCACCACCACGAGGTGGGCACCGCCGGACAGGCCGAGATCAACCTGCGTTTCGCTCCGCTGCTCAAGCAGGCGGACAACCTCATGGCATACAAGTACGTGCTGAAGAGCGTGGCGAACCAGTACGGCAAGACCGTCACGTTCATGCCCAAGCCGCTCTACGACGACAACGGCTCCGGCATGCACTGTCACCAGAGCCTGTGGAAAGACGGCACCCCGCTGTTTTACGACGAGGTTGGTTACGCCGGCCTTTCCGACATCGGGCGGTACTACATCGGCGGCCTGCTCAAGCACGCACCTTCCCTGCTCGCCTTCACCAACCCCACCACGAACTCCTACCACCGGCTCGTACCCGGCTTCGAGGCGCCGATCAATCTGGTGTATTCGCAGCGCAACCGCTCCGCCTGCGTGCGCATCCCGATCACAGGCAGCAACCCCAAGGCCAAGCGAGCGGAGTTCCGCGTTCCCGACCCCTCCTGCAACCCCTACCTGGCCTTCGCGGCCATGGTCATGGCCGGCATCGACGGGATCAAGAACAAGGTCGAGCCACCCGAGCCGGTGGACAAGGACCTGTACGACCTGCCTCCCGACGAGGCTGCCGCGGTCCAGCAGGTGCCCGCCTCACTCGAAGAGGTGCTGAGCACCCTCGAGGCGGACCACGACTATCTGGTCGAGGGCGGTGTGTTCACCCCGGACCTGATCGAGACCTGGCTCGACTACAAGCGGTCCAACGAGATCGACCCGATCAGGCTCCGCCCGCACCCGCACGAGTTCGAGCTGTACTTCGACGTATAGCCATCACGCACCGTCTGACCTGCGGCGCGGCTGCCGGCGGCCGGTCCTGTTCTGTCCCTGTTCCGCGCAAGCCTGCAGCACCGCGTCTACGGCCGCCCTGGTCGACTCGTCACGGTCGGGCCAGAGGTGGCCGTCGGTGTCGAGCGTGGTCTTGCTTGAAAGTACCTATTGACGGGTCGTGCTGTGATGTGGACAAAGGTCACATTCACCACAGTGAGCGGATCCATCAGAGGCCCTCCGGGCGGAAAGTATCGACGATCATGAACGGCGGGCACACCCCTACGGGTGGCCGGTCCACATGCCGGTGACCGGCGCGGCGGCGGCCGCGTCGCCGTCACGGGGAAGGTGACACGCCTGCTCGATGGTGGCGAGCACGTTGTCGTGGGTGATCCGCTGGCCGTACCTGCCCGGCTTGACGAACTCACCGACGAAGATCGTCGCAATGTGGTTGGCCGCGCTGCCGTCGTCCTCGTCCCACGTGACGATGAGCAGGCTGCGATGGGTCCTGGCCCAGTCGGCATAACCGCCCAGGTGATCTCGCAGCCACGCATCGCCGGTGGACACGCCGCAGTCGTGCATGTCATGGCAGAGATCGGGGATCACCCACGAGACCGTGGGCAGCGCGCTGAGGTCAGCGCGGGGGAACCGCGAAAACGGCTGGCTCGCGGCGGCGGGCACGTTAGCGAAATTCACCCAGGGCGCGTGCTTGCGCGCGTACCCGCCGCTGCCGCACGTGGTGGCGCCCGCGCCGGGCAAGCCTTCCGCGTAGCCGGTGAACGACCTGCCCGCCGCGGCGAGGTCTGCGGCAAGGTTGGGTGCCGTGAAGCTGTGCGGGCAGCTGTCGTCGGTGACACCTTGGGTGGAGCCGGAGAACAAGGCCAGATAGTTCGGCTCGCTCGGGTGCGTCACCGCGTACGACCGGGTGAACAGCGCGCCCTGAGCCGCCAGGCGGTTGATAAAGGGCGCAGCCGGGTTGCTGATGATGTCGCCGTAGGAGTGGTTTTCCATGACGACGACCACGATGTGAGCCGGCGCGGGCACCGCGCCGAGCGCGGCTGACGACGGCGTAGCTTCTCCTGGCGCGGACGCCGGCCCGGCTGACCCCGATGCCGCCGCCGTGGTGTGCGGGGCCGGCCCGGGCCCATTTTGGGCCGGGCCGGCTCCGCATGCCGCGGCGGAAGCGGCAACGCAGACGACCGCCGCGCGGGCCATGAGCCGCCAAGTCATAAAAGAGCCGCTCCATGATGGCCCGCCGTGCAGGCGCGCCAGCTAGTCATAAAAGAGCCGCTCCATCACTGCGCGGGCGCGCCGCGCCGCCCGGCGGTGATCGTCGAGCAGCCTGCCGCTCTCCCCCGCCCGGTAGCCGAGCACCCGCGCCACCGCGGCACGCTCGCGCGCCGCCGTCGGCAGAGAGTCGCCCGGGCGCCCGCGGACCAGCATGACCGCGTCCCTGATCCGCGTGGCCAGCCGCCATGCCGTCGCGAGTACGTCCGCGTCGGCGCGGGCCACCAGCTCCGCATCCGCCGCCGCCGCAAGTGCCGCGAGCGTCCGCGTGGTCCGCAGCCCCGCACGCGCGTGCGCGTGCTGCAACTGCAGCAGCTGCACCACCCACTCGACGTCGGCCAGGCCGCCACGCCCAAGCTTGAGGTGGCTGAGCGGATCAGCACCACGCGGCAGCCGTTCTGCTTCTATCCGCGCCTTAATCCGCCTGATTTCCCGAACGGCCGCGCGGTCGATCCCCCCGTCTGGATAGCGCAATCCATCGGCGAGCGCGACGAAACGCTCACCGAGCTGCGGGTCTCCTGCCACCGGTTCGGCGCGCAGCAGCGCCTGGCTCTCCCACGGTGCGGACCAGCGCCGGTAATACGCCGCGTAGGAGTCGAGCGTGCGCACCAGGGGCCCCTGGCGCCCCTCGGGCCGCAGGTCAGGGTCAATGTGCAGCGGCGGATCCGGGGCCGGCCTGGCCAGCAGCCGCCGCAGCTCCTGCGCGGCCGCGTGCGCGGCGCGTGTCGCTTCCGTCTCGCCGGAGTCAGGCAGCGGGTCGTGCACGAACATGACGTCGGCGTCGCTGGCGTAACCCGCCTCGTGGCCGCCGAACCGGCCCATCGCCACGATGCACATCCTGGTGGGGAACGGGCGGCGCAGCTCAAGCTCGATCTTCTTCACCGCGGCCTCCAATGCCGCCGCGATGGTGACGGCGGCGACCGTGGTGAGCGCCTCGCCGGTCTCCTCCACGTTGACGCGGCCGAGCAGGCTGGCTACCGCGGTCCGCATCAGCTCACGGCGGCGCAGGCCGCGTACCGCCGCAACGGCGTCCTCGGCGCTGCTGTGCCGGCGGACCGCGGCGAGAGCCTCGCCGAAAAGCGCGCCACGCGGCCGCGGCACGAGGTCGGCGTCGTCGGCGAGCAACATCACCGCTTCGGGTTCGCGAAGCAGCAGCCCGGTGACATACCTGCTCGATGCGAGCACGTAGGCCATGCGCTCGGCGACCTGGGCCTCGTCGCGCAGCAGGCGCAGGTACCAGGGCGTCTCCCCCAGCGCGTCGCTCACCTGGCGGAAGGCGAGCAGGCCGGCATCGGGCTGGGCCGCGCCGGCGAACCACCCGAGCATGACGGGAAGCAGCGTGCGCTGTATCGCGGCGCGCCGGGACACGCCGGCGGTCAGCGCCTCGATGTGGCGAAGCGCGCCGGCCGGGTCTTCGTACCCGAGCGCCTCCAGCCGGGCCCGTGCGGCGTCCGGGGTCAGACGGGCGGCGTCGCCGGGCAGCCGGGCCACGGCCCGCAGGAGCGGCCGGTAGAACAGCTTCTCGTGCAGGCGCCTGGCCGCAAGCGCATGCCGCCGCCATTCGGCCGCGAACTCGGCGGCCGGGTCCGCGGTGCCCGGCGGCGGTCCCGCCGTGGCGGCGCGATCAGTGCCGTGCGGTGCCGCGCCGCCGGTGGCGGCGCGATCAGTACCGCGCGGCGCTACGCCGTCGGTAGCGGTGCGATCAGGACCGGGAGGCGCTGCGCCGCCGGAGGACCGGTACGCGCGCAGTGCCCGGCCCAGCCCGCGCCGGGCGGCGGTGTCGGTTTCCGGCGGCACAACGTGCGTGCGGCGCAACTGCCTGAGCTGCAGGAGATGCTCGACCCTGCGCAGGAACCTATAGGCGGCGGCCAGGTCAGCCGCGTCGTCTCGGCCGACGTAACCGCCACGGGAGAGGGCGGCGAGCGCCGAGAGGGTGGCCGGGCTGCGGAGAGTTTCGTCCGCGCGGCCGTGCACGAGCTGCAGCAACTGCACCGCGAACTCGATGTCACGCAGGCCGCCCGGACCGAGTTTGAGCTGCCGCCCGGCCTGGTCGGGACGCACCGTCTCCTCGACCCGGCGCCGCATCGTCTGAACGTCCTCGACGAAGTGCTCACTCTGGGCTGCCCGCCAGACCATCGGCGCGATGAGCTCCATATACTCCGCGCCAAGCTCGAGGTCGCCCGCGACGGGACGCGCCTTGAGCAGCGCCTGAAACTCCCATGTCTTCGCCCACCGCTCGTAGTAGGCGCGATGACTGGCGAGGGTACGCACCAGCGGACCGCTGCGGCCCTCGGGGCGCAGGTTCGCGTCCACCTGCCACAGCGGGCCCTCCGGGCTGCTCTGCGAGCACGCGCGCATCATCGCGCCGGCGAGTTTCGTCGCCGTGGCGAGGGCGTCGCGCTCATCGGCGCCCGCTGCGCCATCCACGGCTTCGGCCACGAAGATCACGTCGACGTCGCTCACGTAGTTGAGCTCGCGGCCACCGCATTTACCCATCGCGACGACGGCCAGGCGGCAGGGCAGGCTCACGGCCCGGCCGGGGATCTGGCTGCGGGCAATCGCCAGCGCAGCCTCGAGAGCACCAGCGGCGAGGTCAGCGAGCTCGGCCATGACGTCCTCGACCGGGGTCGCGCCGGTCAGGTCACGCGCGGCCAGGTGCAACAGCCGCCGCCGGTAGGCCAGGCGCAGCGCGGTCGCGGGGTCGCTGCCGAGCGCGCCGTTGCCGGACGAGGCGACCGGCTCCGCGTCGTAGGGCTGCGCCCCGACGGCATCGAGCAGCCCGGCGCGGAGTTCACCGGGTACCGGGCGGCGCAGCGCGTCGGGGCCGCGCAGCGTCCGCCAGTCATCGGGGTGCCGCGCGAGATGATCGCCAAGTGCCGCGCTGACCCCGAGCACCGTGGTGAGCCGGCCCCGCAGGCCACTCTCCCCGCGCAGGGCGGCGACGAGTTCAGCGGCGGGCGCGGGGCCGCACCGCTGCACCAGCGTGGCCAGCCCGGAGAGCGCGAGATCAGGATCGGCCGCGGCGGCGACGGCGGCGAGGAGTCCCGCATCGGCTCCGGCCAAGTCGCCGGCTTCGAAGGGTTCTGCGGCGCCTGCTGCTTGCGGGTGGCCGACCACGGCCGCCGTCGGCGGTGCGGGCGCCAGCTCGAACCCAAGTTCGGCGGTGATCAGATGCTCGGCCCTGGCGGGGTCGGCGAAACCCATCCGCGCAAGCGTGCCCGCCAATGTCCCCATGCGCGGTGTGCTCACTCTTGACACCGTAGCGGGCCAGTACGCCCGGCCCCAGTGTGTCGGTGGCCGCCGCCCCAGCCTGTCCGTGGACCGCTGGCCGGACCCGCGTTGAGCCGAATGTCGGATCCTATTCCGCGGCCGCCCCGATTGGGGAGTGCTCCTGGCGCGCGCCGCGCCGGGTCAGGGCATGACGACGTGAGCATTGCCCTGCGGTAGCTGCTCGCTGACAGCGCCGCCGGAGGGCTTCGGGTACACCTCGATCCGGACCGCGCCGCCGGCGTCGATGTCGAACGACGCGCCCTCGGGGGTCAGGATGAAGTTCCTGACCGCGACCCGGGCGCCGATCGCACGGAAGATCACGCGGCCGTCCTGGGACAGCGTGGTGAGCTCCGGGCCTGCCGACACGGCGTAGTCGTGCCCGTGCAGCTGGACGTGGGAGATCGTGTTGATCCCAGGAAGCGACAGCGTGCCGAACATGACGCCCGCCGGGTCGCCCCAGGGATCGTCGGAGATCAGCTCGTGCAGGCTCTGCACCGGCATGGCATTGGACCATGAGTACGTGCGGTTGGCGGTGTCTACCGCCGAGTCCATGATCGACTGGCCCGGTACCGAGTCGAAGTACTCCGCGAACCAGCCGTCCTTGTCCCACGTGTCGAGGTACATCGCGGTGCTCTTGGCGGCAAGCTGTCCCGCGACCTCATCGAACCCGTAGCGCTTGAGCCCGTCGTACACGGTTGCGTTCATCGGCGGCCATACCGCGCCCTTCCATTCCTCGCACGCCGACTTGTCGCCGTAGCTGTTGAAGAACTCGTAGTGCGCCGATTGCGGATGGACCGCGCCGTTGCTGCAGTAAGCGGGGTCGCTGCGGGCCACGCTCGGGATCACGTAGTCGCCCCAGAACTCCTGGGGGTTGAGCAGGTGATCGGTGACCAGCTCGCGCGCGCGGTCCGGGGGAGCGATGCCGGCGAACATCGGGTAGAAGACCGTCGGCGTCTCCACGCTGTCCCAGGAGC
>Ga0137384_10004457_pt1 | contig 11223 bp, 10 predicted proteins | sample SagtaG_2_FD_104922 | JGI IMG/M metagenome (GOLD analysis project Ga0137384, IMG submission 104922) | Vadose zone soil microbial communities from Sagehorn Ranch, Mendocino, California, USA - Sage2_R_60_16 metaG | ecosystem: Environmental > Terrestrial > Soil > Vadose zone | place: USA...
GCCGAGACGGGTCAGCTCGCAGTGGACCCGGTGGTATCCCCAGGCCGGGTTCTCACCTGCCGGCCGCAGCACCAGCTCGCGGATCTCCTTGCCCGCCGGCGGCCGACCCGGCGAGCTCGGGTACGTCCGTCGGCGGGTGAGGAGACGACGATGCCACGCCAGAAGGGTTCCAGGCGTAACCAGCCGGCCGCCACGCAATGCGGCCGGAAGCAGCCGAGCCAATGCCGCCAGGACGGCCCGGCCGGCCCAGTCCGGCCTCGGGCGGGCGACCTGACGGCGGAGCACCATCACCTCGTAACGCAGGACCATGATCTCCACCTCCTTGGACGCCTGGCTGCGCCCCAGGAGGACCAGCCACCCGAAGAGCCGAATCATGATCAGTGACAACAGGCGGACAGACACGAACCGCGATCTTGCCCCAGCCCGCCGATCGTGCCAAACCGCAGCTCACGGACCATGCATCGAGTTCTGAAGCAGTACAGGCTGCGAGTGATCACGTCCATAGCTGTACTGTCGCCGCGACCTACGGCCGCCTAGCTGATGCGCTGCAACTGCGCCATCCTGTACCGTGACATCCCGGCAAGGCATATGACCAGGAACGAGGCAAGTCGAAGTTTGGCGCCTGAGGTCATGTCTCCTATGGAGCCCATAGGAGACCTTCAACGACTAGAACTTTGTAGGCCGGTGAAGAACGATGAACCGAAGGTTGTCCATACGCCATGAGGCTCTGATCACTCTTACAGCAGTCGCGTTTTTGATTGCCATAAGTTTGATAGCCTTGCTCCCTTTCGCCTTGACAGGGCTAGAGGGTTTGAGCAAAGACTGGGGAAAGCTTGCGAAGATAGGTCAAGCTTATGGAGCGATCTCAGCTTTGGTCAGCTCCCTGGCTTTGGCTGGGGTCGTCATTTCTCTTCTCTATCAAGCACGTGCCGGACATACTGCTAGGGAACAAACAATCCGGACCCTTCAACAACAGTTGATAATGATGCAAATGGAAGATCCTACCTTAATGACCGCCATGGGGGCACCATGGGGCCTGCCTATTCCGGCGGAGAGCGCAAAAATTCGTGAACATTTATACATTCACATGTGGACGTCTTTTTGGGCGGGAAATTACGTGGTCGGAGAAATCACGGCCCCGACTGTCAGAAAGATGGCGAGAGGTGAGCTATTCAATAGCAGGGCAGGACGAACATATTGGGCCGCTATCAGAGATAATGTACTTAGTACTAATGAAGGTAGATATTGATACTTCGCCCGCATCGTCGATGAGGAATACCAGAAGGTAGTGGCAAGTAAAGTTCCAGTGGCTGATCCTGTAAAAGTTACCGGCCGCATCGACAACTCAGCCCTTCATCGAAAGAAGGAACTTCAGCAGTTCGCGCTGGTAGGCACAGCACTGATAGCTGGCGTACTGGCGTGGCGAAAAATTAGTCAACAGGCCCGCAGGGCGCGATGATATCTTAAAGACTCCCGTGCTTGATACGGTCGATGAAAGCAGCCCACTCACTACAGCTAAATTTCAGCATAGGGCCCGGATCCTTTGAGTCACGAACAAGTACATAGTTACCCATTTCGGCAACTTCAAGACAGTTTGAATTAAAGGTGCTCCACGAACTCTTCCGCCAAGAGATGCCAGCCGGCCCGATGCCCGGTTTCGTGCTGTTTGCGACGCTGAGATCATCCATATCCAGAGACTAGAGGAGCCACGTACCCCTGTCCGGCAAACGCGCCGAGCCGCGTACGCTGGCTTCAGGGAACAGAAGAAGCTGGCCCGGTGCTAGGCAAGCCGATTTCTGCCAACCGAGTTCGGCAGGTTGTCGGCCGTGCAGATGCCAAGCATGAACAGCAACAATGGGACTCTGGTGGACTTCACTGGACGGGCACCTGGCGGCCCGGCCCACTGACCTGGGCGACTCAGAATGCACGGACGCCGGGCGGACAGAACACGGATTCCACGCGGTGCTGAATGAAGAAACGCCAGGTCAGCGGCCATTCCGATGAGTGCCGATGGGCTCCCTGTAAAACCGTCGGCTCAGCCTACGTTGGTTCGAACCCAACACCTGCCACTACCTGTGGAAACGGCCCGTGGCCTGGGGTTTTCCTGGTCTCGCAGGCCGTCGTGCATTGTGTCGTCTTGTGTCATCGTTGGTCAGGAGACGTCAGCGCGCCACGCTGGTTACGGACATATGGCGGACGGATTCCGGCCGGAGCAAGCGGTTCGCCGAACCGCTTGCTCCTGGCTTTCGCTGGCCCGCCGTCCTCGGTGAAGAGCCCGCCCGGCGCCCGGGGCGATCACTGGTGGCCGACCTGTTCTGGCTCACGCATGGACCACGAGATCCGCGGGCAGTCGCGAGAACCCTGCTGATATCGGGGTATCGCCTCGGACCGGGGAGAACCTGTGCCGCCTGGCAGCGTGGCGCTTCATTGCGATACCACGCCGGGCAGCAGGCCGCGCCTGCCTGGCCGCGCATGGTCTGCAGAATGCGATGACCGGCCATGGGCGAACCGGCTCCTGGCAGGCCGTGCCATGGCCAGCGTCGCCGGCCTCTTACTGACCTGCGATGTACCTGCGGTGGACCTTTCAGGTACCTGGACCGGGACGGCACCGGTGACGCGAGAGGTCAAGAAGGCCCGCTGCCCGGCAGTCCTGACCACGCTGCCGGTGTCAGATGGCCAGCGCCGCGACCGCCGAGCGGCCGGTTCAGGCGGTGGGCCGGCACACCGCTCGCCGTCGCGCCGATGTTCCTGCACGCCAACCGGCGCATCACCGCCATCATCGGCGTCATCTGCATGGCCCTGCTCACCTGCAGCCTCATCGAACGCCAGGCCCGCCGAAACCTCGCACCCGCCGTCCGGATCGACGGCCTCTACGCCGACCGCCCGGCCAAGCCCACCGCCAGCCTGATCTTCACCGCCCTGGCCACCCTGCGCCTGCGCGCCGGGGCCGACGACGGGCCGCCACAGATACCCGAGCCAGACCCTGTCCAGCAGCAACTGCTCGACCTGCTCGAAATCGACCCCAGAAAGCTGGCCGGCTCACCTGGCCCCATGTGCGAAATACGGGTCTAGATTCCGGCTACCTGCGCGTGCCGGTTCAGACTGATTGTTTGAACGAAGTCGCCAGGCCCGAGTTCCCGTCGCCACGCGGCTATGTCGCGGCCGATCAGGCACATGATGTCGGACTTCGACGGCTGGACTGGGCAGACCTGGCGCCGCTTGATCTGCGGAGCGGTCGCAGCACACCCGGCAGGCGGCGGCAGATTCGATCAGACTGAGCGCCGCCGAGGTAGCCGCGGCATTGGTGTTCTATAAGACCGCACTGGCGCTTCAGGACTCAGGAAGCTGGTCGGCACGACCGGGCACGTCAGTGCCTTGCCGACCGTTGGCGCAGCTTGGTGATGGTGTGGTTTCTCCGGCCCGCGAAGCTGGAGCATGTGCGCCTGCCCAGGTGGAGGAATAGCGACAGGCCTGAGGGCCACGAGGTGGGTCAGTTCGGGGGCGTGCCGGACCCGGGCTCCCACTGCTCGCGCCACTGATCGAGGATCTCCGGGTCGGAGCAGAGGCCGCAGTCCTCCCCCCGGCGCGCCGCGCTGGCAACCAACTCCAGGCTGTGGAATAGAAGGCGAAGCTCGGGCCTATCACCGGTCACCGAGACGACGCCGAGCTGCGCGCATCGAATGAAGATCGCGGCCTGTAGCACGCCGGCAGCGACGGAGACGAAGCCAACCGACCAGTCGACCTCTCCCTCCCGTCCGAGCCGTGCCAGTTCGGCCTCTCCGAGCCCGCCACACTGCGGAGCGTTTAGGTACTCCTCGACGGCGGCTGCCGTCTTGGCGTCAGCTCCGTGTGATTGGAGCCACCCCGCCCGCGCCGCGGGGCCAGCAAGCATGGTCGTCAACTCTTCGAGGGTCTCCGGCCGGAGGACCGGGTGGTTGCATGCCAGGCACTCGCATGTCCCGATCATCGAGTAGTAGACGGCCTGTGCGACCAGGCCGTCAGTGCTGCCGCCGATCACATGACGGGGCATATAGCGGGCGATCCCCTGCCTGTCACGGTTGCGGTCCACGCACGACAGGACCCACTCGTACCTGAAGGCTTCCTCGCGCTCCCGGAGGTTTGGCGGGACGGCGCGGTCCGCCCTGGTTACGTAATCGTCGGGCCACCGGCCGTGGACCGGGTAGATCTGCAGGCCTGGCCGCGCTTCGGCGGCCACCAGATCCACCTTCCGCATGCCGACGGTGTTGTAGCCTCCGCTGACCAGCCGGTTCCGGTCGGTCCGGGACTGTTCCTGTGGGTCGGCCGCCACGATTCGCCCGCGCAGGCGGGGGATGGCGGCGATCGTGCGTACCAGCGCGGCGCCCACGGCGCCAGCCCCAATCAGGTAGCAGTCGGGCAGGATCAACCCCTCGGGCTCGGCTCCCACCGCCAATGCGGGCCACTGCGCGGGTTTCGCGTCCCAGAGGCTGATACTTGCGTCGACTGGTCGGCCGCTGCCGCAGAGAACGTCGAAGACGAACCAGGCAGCCATGCAAGCCGCCAGGTAAGGGCCAACTGGGTTCCGAGTCGCGGCCGACACAGGGGGCACGAGGTGGGTGCTGCACACCGCGCAACGCCAGCCGTCGGCTACGGCGGCGACCGCCGGAACGTCATAGACCGTGGGGTCGAAGCTGCCAGCCAGCACGAGTACGTCAGAATCCGGCTGGCCAGCCGACGCCCGGATCTCCATCTCAGGCCCGGCAACGAAGTGCGCCATTTCAATCACGGCAGCTGCGAGCTGCTTCGATGACACTCCGGGCCACGAGATAGATTCGTCGAGCGCGACGTTCGGGACGTTCACCGCGATCGTGCCGACAACGCCGAACTGGCGGGCTAGCAGGTTGACCAGCATGAGGAGCAGATGCTGTCCGGCGACGGTCGCCGCGAAGGTATCGTCCGCCATCACGCCGATGGTGGCCAGCGCGCCGGGCCGCCGGGCTATGCGGCCGGTCGGCTCCCGGCGGAGGTGCCGGTCACCGCTTGGCAGGCTCATCCCCGTGTGTCCACCAGCTCGGGGGTGTGCAGTATCCGGCGGGTAGCGTCGTCGCTGCTCAGCCGTTGCCACCGGCCCTGGCTGAACTCGTGGACAGCGACGGCGTCCACCGGGCAAGGGCGTCTCCCGTATCCGGGCAGGACGAGCGAGTACAGCTTGCGCGACACCACCAGGTCGTTATCCCAGGGCGAGTGCCCGGTGTCGGTTCCGGGGTGCGTGTGGATCTGGGCCACAGCTACCAGTCCGGCGGGCGGCAGCGCGGTGATCAGCTCGGCCAGGGCGTCGCTGGGGATCTCGAAGTTCCGAGGGCGGTTGATCTGGCGTGGGATGCCAGCGACCAGGGCGAAGCCGGCCTCGGGCGTTCTGGTGCCGAACCAGAAGCAGCCGGCCTCGACACCGCGCTCCGCGTAGGGCGCCATCAAGTCAAGCGTGAGCTCCCACAGCCGCGTGGTGAGGCACAGCGGGTTCACCGGTTCGGTCCTACGTAGTAAAGTTGCGAAAGGTGGATCCGCAGTTCCGCCACCGTGGCGGCCATCGTGTGCAGACTCTTCTCCCAGCACTGGCCGGCCTGCCTTGCGTGACCGCCCCAGAAGTAGAACTCGAAGAACATGCTGTTGCAGATCAGGCCGGCCGGGGCGTCGCCGTACACGGGGTGGAACGCCATCCGGTCGGAGTTATTGATCTTGGGCCAATGCGCCGCGTCATAGGCCCGGGTTGCCGGGCTTACGAAGGTGACGCTCGGGGGCCAGTCGGGGTAGTAGACGAACGAGAACCGGGCCAGATAGCTGTCCGTCACCCCGTCGGTCCGCTGGGCCGGGAGGGTCGCGTAGGTCACGAGCGCCGACTCCTCCTCCCATCGCAAGCCCTCCATGGCCGCCTGCCGATGGGCCAGGACGGCGGCCCTGGCGACCGCAGGGGATGCCGGTGTCGGCAGGGGATGGTCAGGCACCGGCCTCGGCGCCCCCAGATGGTCCCCGGATCTCGAAGTGCGCGTCCGGGCAGATGCCGTCCTGCCTCAGCTGCTCCAGCGTGGCGTCGAGCCGGTTCGTCAGGTCGGTCCCGTTGGCGCAACGGAACGTCTCACCCTGGCGGGGGTGTTCCTGCAGCTCCTCGTACGCCTTGTCCCAGGTGGCCTTCACCGTGGCAGTGGCGTCCATCTTGAAACGAACCGTCTCGCCTGTAACCAGACTCTTCACCTGAACCTCGAAATCTCGCTCGGTCATCTCGCTCCTCACTCACCCGTGCGGCAGGCAATAGGAGAGTCTCCTCGACAGCATCCGTTAGCATCAGCTGCCTCTCCTGCCACTTTGTGCGTACGTCGGATCGTGCGATCCTGTCCGCTGCCTATCAGGCGGCAAGAGCAAAGATGACGCGGCCCGGCGGCTCCGTGGCCGTCAGCTCACGTGCTCGACTCGCAGGTACTCGACCCGCACCTGCCCTGGCTGGAACTCGGCAAGGCGGCGAGCGAGCGGCTCCTCGTAGGTGGTAATGAAGATCTGCTCCAGTCCCGGCGCGGTGCTCATGTGCGCCAGCATCGAGCCGACGAGGTGCCGGTTCCGCGGATCAAGATGCTCAAGGGGCTCGTCGATCCAGCAGAACGGCACGTTGGTGGTGGCCAGGAGCGTCGTCAGCCGCATCATCAGCTTCGCGACCAGCTTCTCGCCAGCGCTGAACGCGGGGAACGCGAGAGAAGAGCCAGCTGCATCCCGCGATATCGTCCCATCTGGCGTCAGGGTCAGGTTCGGCCGATCGGGGAACACCACCTGCCAGCGGCGATTCACCTCTGCTGTCAGCGGGGCCAACTGCTCGCCAAGGACTGTGCTGATCGTCAGGTCGAGGGCTTTGTCCGCCGCTTCTAGCAGGGCAACCTCCCTGTAGAGCCTCTTGAGTTGCTCGGCTTCAGCAAGCTCGGCTGCTATGCGCTCGATGTCTCCGTCTGCATCCTGGGCTGCCAGCTCCAGTTCTCTGAGCGCTCCCGCCGTCCGCTCGAGGTCTGCCTGAGTGGCGGCAATGTCGGCGTTGGCGGCGTCGAGGTTGCCTCCTTCCTCGGAGACAGGCCGTTCGCCTATCGCAGCCATTCGCAACTCCAGCGCATCAATGCGGCTGAGGCGTTCGGCAAGCGGTTGCGGGTCGACTACCTGCAGTCGCTCGCGCAGGCGCGAAAGGCCTTCTGAATGGAGATGTTCTGCGCGTTCACGACTTTGATCGTCAAGGTCACGCAGGCACACCGGGCATTGGCCGTCGGCTGCTCGCAGGCTCGTGAGCGCTTCCTCGAGCGAGTCAAGGCGCGCTCTGAGCTGAGCTTGCTCAGTCCTAGCAGCCTCAACTTCCCGGCTCACCGACAGCTTCGCTTGCCGTACCGCCCGCGGCAGCGGTATGTAATCGCCCAGGGGGCCGGTAACTCTTTCGATGCTCTCGCGAAGCGTGGTGCACTGTTCGTCCCATGCGGCCGCTGCCGCACGTAGTCGTTGCGCGGCCAGCACTTGCTCGGCAGTTCGCTGAGCTTGCGTGTGCCGTCCGCGTGCTGCAGACATTTCGAGCCGTGCTGTATCTAGCCGCTCTTCGAGAGCTTCCCGAACCTGCCTGGCTGCACTCAACTGCTCCGCCGTGGCGGTGCGTTCGGCGCGGGCTAGCCTGACTGCTCGGTTGGCCCGGCTGAGGGCTGGCCCGATCTCCCCCAAGGCGCGCTGTAGCTCGTCGAGTGAGTAAGCATGACACAAATGAGCTCTCAGATCCGGTTCGCCCTCTACGCGCATGTCTTCGGCGAGGAAGGCGGTCTTTGACACGAAAGCCAAATCCGCAGACCAAAGCTGCGCAAGCCACCTCGACCCGCGACAACATCTTCGTGTTCATCGACGAGGCTCACCGGTCCGTGGCGCGCGACTTGGGCAGCTACCTGATGGCCGCCCTGCCGAACGCTACGATCATCGGGTTCACCGGAACGCCGGTGGCCGCGTCGAAGGTCGGGCAGGGCTCGTTCGAGATCTTCGGGTCTCAAGACGAGGACGAGTACCTCGACCACTACTCGATCCTTGAGTCGATCGACGACGAGACGACGCTTCCCATCAAGTACCTCATGGCGCCGTCATCGCTGCGGCTGCCGACGGAGCGCCTTGACGAAGAGTTCTTCGCGCTCGCGGAAGGCGAGGAGATCACCGACATCGAGGAACTCAACCGGGTCCTCGACCGCGCGGTGGGGCTGAAAACGTTCCTCGGAGCAGACGAACGGGTCGCCGATGTCGCCGAGTTCGTCGCGACCCACTTCCGCGAGAACGTGCTGCCGCTGGGCTACAAGGCGTTCCTCGTGGCGGTCGACCGCGAGACGGTCGCGAAGTACAAGCGTGCCCTGGACCGTCACCTTCCGCCCGAGTGGTCGGTTCCGGTGTACAGCCGCAACGCCGCTGATGTGGTCGACCGGCCGCTGGTCGCCGAGCTGCAGCTTTCTGATGACCGGGAAGAAGAGGTACGTCGGCTGTTCAAGCGCCCAACCGACGACCCCAAGATCCTCATCGTCACCGACAAGCTGCTGACCGGCTACGACGCTCCGGTGCTGTACGCGATGTACCTCGACAAGCCGATGCGCGACCACGTCCTGCTCCAGGCCCTGGCACGGGTGAACCGGCCCTACGTCGACGCGAACAACGTCGGCAAACGCGTCGGTCTGATCGTCGACTTCGTCAGCGTTCTCGGCAACCTGACCAAGGCGCTGCGCTTCGACTCGGAGTCCATCGAAGGAGCGCTCGAAGACATCGCGGTGCTGATGGCGGACCTGCACGCCGAGATCGCAACCGCCGCCACGGACTATCTGACCGTCACGACAGCTGGCGGCGCGGACGCGCAGCTCGAAGCGGTCGTGTACGGACCGTTCCTCGATCCCGAGGCGCGCAAAGCCTTCTTCACCGCATACAAGGACATCGAGTCGCTGTGGGAGATCCTCTCGCCGTCGGCCGAGCTTCGGGACCACATCGCCACCTACAAGCGGCTGAGCCAGCTGTACGCGGCGGTCCGCAACGCCTACTCCGAGACTGGCGGCTTCGTTGCCGACCTGGCGTACAAGACCCAGCGACTCGTACAGGAAAGCGCCAGCCAGGAAGGCCTCGGCCGGATCGCACGCGTGGTCACGTTCGACGTCGACACGCTCGAATCGCTACGCGCCGAGGACGGGCCGGAGGAGGGCAAGGCCTACAATCTTGTCCGGGGTCTGCGCAACGAGATGGACAACGATCCCGCCGGTGCTGTCGTGCTCGATTCTCTGCGTAACCGGGCGGAGCGCGTACTCAAGGACATGGAGGAACGCAAGATCACTGGCCTGTCGGCGATCGACGAACTCGCACTGCTGGCAGAGGAGAAGGCCACAGCACGCAAGGCGGCGGAAGAAAGCGGCCTGTCGACCACCGGGTTCGCCGTGTTCTGGAATCTCAGGAGCACCAACGCCATCCAACGGGCCGGCATCGACCCTGCACAGGTCGCAGGCGAGGTCGAGACCCTGATCGAGCGGTTCCCGAACTGGTCGGAGAACGCAGACGAGCAGCGACGACTGCGGTTGAGCCTCTACAAACCGCTGCTCGCTCTCGACAAGGACGACAGGGCAAGGATCGTCGACGACACGATGCACGTCTTGACTCGTTTGGTCCGGCCGTGAGAGCGCACCTCTACCCTGAACAGGAACTCAAACGGCGCGCGATGAGCTGGGCCCTCCGACTCAAGGTGAATCCCGTGGCGCTGCGATTCGAAGACCTAAAGGACAGGTGGGGCTACTGCTCGCCCGCCGGGGAAGTCACGTTGGCCCTGGACCTCGTGGACAAGGACGGGCGGTTCCAGGATTACGTCATCGTCCACGAACTCCTCCACCTCCGTATCCGATCGCACGGCAAGCGATTCCGGGCGCTTTTGTCCGCGTACGTTCCCGACTGGCGAGACCTTGAGCCAGGTCCGGAGCGCGGCGGATGTGAAGTAAGGCGACCGAAAGCCGGCAAACAGCGGGATGAGTAGCTGTCGATCCGGGCATCGACCGGCAGCATCCGCAAGGAGATCGCTGCCCCGCCGTTGCACGCCCGTCGCCAGGTTGAGGTGGTAGAGCTGCTTGCGGGCCCCGTCGTGCGGGGCGGCCAGGCGGCGTACCGCCAGCTCGTGGATGATCACCTCGAAATCGGGCGCGCTCAGCCGGCACCGCACGGCGGGCAAAGCTAGAGGGGGCGCAATACCCGGCAAACGGCGTCGGCAACGCGGAGTTGCTCATCTGGGCCAGAGCACACGGCCCTGAGGTCAAAGCCCGGGGTCACGTCCCTAATGACTGCTCGCCCAGCACCGAGCCTCCACATCCGCCGCGCCCCAGACGTGGGGCGCCGCGACAGCTCAGGTCGGTGATCGCCTGTGCCGCTCCGGGCGCCCGTTGACCGCGGACTTGGCGTGCTTGAAGAGTTCGATCACGATGTTGGCTACCCCGGCCGGACGGGGGCGGCCGGCAACAGCCGAAGGGCCTACAGCCGCAGGGATATCCGCGCTGTGTAAGGCAGGCGTTGGCTCGTCGCTGGTCGGGCAATCCTAGGCAGGAGGGCCTGGAATGGTCCGCAGATTGGTCGCCCGGTTGCCTGTTGTCGCCGGAGCCGCGATTGCGGCCACGCCGCAGCGCCACATGTTTCCGGGCGGCCTCAATCAAGTCAAGCACGCGTGCTGGTTCGTTGCCGGTGCTCTGGACGGCTGCCCGCGTGCAGACACGGCCGTCCTCCTCGCCGATGAACTCGTCGTTGATGCGCTGGTCCGCACTCGCTCGGGTTGCGACGGGTCGTTCGAGGTCATCGTGGGTGAGGGTCGTCGCCGGGCAAGCGGTCGCCACGTCGCCGCAGTTGCCCTGCTGTCTGCCGTCGGAGGCGAAGGACCGGCCGCGGCTACGAGAGGTTACGCCCCGGCGGCGATCGCCGGCCAGGCTGCCCGTTGATGACCGGCAGGTGTGGCGGGCTGGCGAAGGAGCGCAGCCGCGATGACGGCGGACGAGACGCTGAGCATCACCGCGGCCCGCCGCGCCGCCGAGCGTCACCTCGCTGAGAGCCTTGAGACCGATCCGGGCACGCCACCGTCGGTGCTGCTCGACCGGGCCGCGCGGTGCCGCGCGGTCTTGGCCGGTCTGCTCGCCGCGATGACCGAACCGGAACAGCCGCGGATGCCGCCAGCACTCGCGCAGTTCGCCGCCC
>Ga0137384_10004468_pt1 | contig 11208 bp, 8 predicted proteins | sample SagtaG_2_FD_104922 | JGI IMG/M metagenome (GOLD analysis project Ga0137384, IMG submission 104922) | Vadose zone soil microbial communities from Sagehorn Ranch, Mendocino, California, USA - Sage2_R_60_16 metaG | ecosystem: Environmental > Terrestrial > Soil > Vadose zone | place: USA: California...
CAGATCGAAGCAGTAGACGATATCGGGCTGGAGGGTGGTAGTGAGCTTGAACGAGCCGGCAAGATGCGCGATCAGCCGCTCGACCAGCTCGATCTCGACCGGCAGCAGGCTGTCGGGCGACGATGCCGCAAACATCACCGTTTTGAGAAATTCCTGCTCGGGCGAAGTCTCCCCGGGCAACCCCGCGTAGGCGATCACCTTGGACTGCGAGTACTTGCGGTTTTCCGAGAGCGCGTAGATCTTTGCGACCACTTCCCACAGGGAGTTCTCCGCAGGACCGTAGCGCATGTGCTGCCATTTCATCTGCGCGGCGAACGCACGCAGCGCACGCACGGTGAGTAGCGGCAAGCTCTGCTTCAGGTCCTCCCAGCCCTTCTGACCGGTCGCGTAAGCGTCGATGCAGATCGCGAACGCGAGCGCAGACTGCCGATACCATTCGCGTATCACCGTCCACAGCCGGTTTTCCAGGAACTTGGACGGGCGCTGCGAGGAGAGGTACTCCCGCTGGAGCTTGCGAAGGTGAACCTGAGCAGCCTCGTCCACCATCTGCGCGATCTGCGCGCGGTACTCGGGTTTGAAACCCGGCCAGGTGCGCACAGATTCCAGCCAGTGATTCAGATCTTCCAGCGCCTTGAACGGATCGCCCGCGGGAATGGCGTCGAGGATCGCCCGGGCTCCCTTCACCTCGGCCATGGGATGATCGGACGCGCCTCCTCCGAACAGCTTCATCATGCCTCTCTCCGAAGAATCGGCACGGGCCTGTTCGTAGCCCTCGGATGGTGCTGGCGAGTGGACTCGAACCACCGACCTACTGATTACGAATCAGTTGCTCTACCAGCTGAGCTACGCCAGCCTGCGTCCCGCGCACAAAAGGTGAGCCCGCATTATATCAGCGGCAAAACCCGGGACAGACCACCATTTCCCTTCCGGCAAAAAGCGCAGGACGCCAGCTGCCGAAAATAGCGGCCTGTCCTGGCTTTACCGGGATTGCGGGCGCGTGCGGATGATGATGTCCACGCCGTCCGCGACCGTTCCATGCGGCAAAGGCGGCAGGCCGATGACGCGGATATTGTCGGCGGGAATGTCGGTAAGCCGCCCCGTCACGACATCGTAGAGGTGATGATGCGGTTCAGTGTTCGGGTCGTAGACGATCTTGGCCGGATCCACGACCAACTCGCGGATCAGCTTCCTTTCCAGGAACAGTTTCAGCGTGTTGTACACCGTGGCCTTCGATGTTTCAGCGTAGCGCGAGTTGACCCACTTCAGGATCTGATCCGCCGAGAGGTGCTCGCGCCGCGTGAACAGCACATGGGCGATCTCCATGCGCTGGTGCGTCGGCGTGATGCCGTGCCGACGCAGCAGCTGGGCGATATTTTCGCGATTTCGGTTGCGCGGTTTTCTCACGGAAACCATTGTAGACGAGCACTTGGACTCTGTCTAATTCGGCTTGCAATCCAATAACCACCCCCGTGAGTCGCGCTCCGGGAACGTGAACTAATTCCGCTAGAATTCCGGCGCAAGTGCCGTACGTACGCCGATTTCGGCCACTCGTCGGGAAGGTTTGCGGCGCACTTCCCGAGTTCTCTATCATTGAGCCGCAAAAGAAGGAGTCCCTATGCAGCGCCCAACCGGTTTCACCCTGATTGAACTGATGGTCACGGTCGCGATCATCGCGATCCTGGCGGCGGTCGCCCTCCCCAACTACACGGACTACGTGAGGCGCGGCAAGATCCAGGAAGCGACCTCGGCTCTGCTCGCGATGCGGGTCAAGACGGAGCAGTACTTCCAGGACAACCGTCAGTATCCTACGGGTGGTTGCGTGGCCCTTCCTGCCGTTCCAACCCCAACACAGATTACTTACACGCCGTTGGCGCGTTTCAGCATCACCTGCACGGTGCCCGATGCCACCCATTACACGATCCGGGCCGACGCCACCGACGCCAGCATGACGGGCCTCAGGTTCACGATCGACGAAGCCAACGTCCGCGCCACCACGGTGACTTCGGGCTCGCCGATCGAACAAGCAGGGTACTCGAACAATCCGAACTGCTGGACCATCAGGAAGGGCGGCCAGTGCTGAGCGTGCGCACCCCGCAGCTCGGCCTCAACCTCATCGAGGTGATGATCTCGCTCGCGGTCCTGGGCGTGCTGATCAGTCTGGGCGCCCCGGGCTTCGTCGAATGGCTGCAGAACCAGCAGATACGCGCCGCCGCCGAGGCAACGGTCAACGGTCTGCAGGTGGCGCGCGGCGAGGCGGTGCGCCGCAACACCCCGGTGCGTTTCCAGCTCGTCTCCAACCTGACCTCGAGTTGCGTCCTGGCGAGTGACTCGCTGACTACGCCGGTTTCGGTCAGCTGGGTGGTGAGCCTCGCCGATCCCACCGGCAAGTGCGACACCAAGGCCGATCCCGCCGATCCGGCCAACCCCCAGATCGTGCAGTCACGCACCAGCGCCGAAGGTTCTCCCAACGCTCTGGCGACGTCCGTGTTCGTGCCGTCTCCGCCCACCGCGCCCACGCCGCAGGCGGCCAGCACCGTGACTTTTGCAGCGCTGGGAAACGTCGTCGCGAACGCCGACGCCTCGAAGAGCATCAACAAAATCGACGTGACCAATATCAAAGTCTCTCCCGGCGCGACGCGACCGCTGCGCATCGTCATCAATTCCGGGGGAAGCACCCGCATGTGCGATCCCTCCCTGGCGGCCTCCGATACGCGCGGCTGCCCGGCGTTCCCGTGAAAGGAAAGACGATGATGCGCGCAGGCACGCGATTCCCGGCGCCGGGCCACGAGCGCGGCGTGATGCTGATCGAGGCCCTGGTGGCGATCCTCATTTTCTCGATCGGCATCCTCGCCGTGGTGGGAATGCAGGCCGTCGCGATCAAGGACGTGGCGAGCGCCAAGTATCGCAGCGAGGCGGCCTTCCTCGTGCAGGAGCTGCTTGCGCAAATGTGGACCGACAACGGGAATATCGGTAGTTACGCTTACACCGGACCGGGAATGCCTCCCGTGAAAATCCGGGCCTGGGTCAACGAGGTGCAATCCCGGCTTCCGGACGGGGCAAACCAGCCTCCGGTCGTGACGCTGACCAATCCCATTCCGGCCGCGCCCGCGGCACCGACCGGGGCGACCGTGCAGATCACAGTCAAATGGCGCCTGCCCGAAGAGGCGACGCAGAACCTCCCGGCGCACAGCCACACGGTGATCGCCTACGTCTATCCGAGCCCGACCTGAACGATGCGCCCCTCCCGACATCTTGTTTCCGAGCGCGGCTTCAGCATGGTGGAGCTGCTGGTGGCCATGCTGATCGGGCTCATCGGCATGATCATCATCTTCCAGGTCTTCGAAGTATCCGAAAGCATCAAGCGCTCCACGACGAGCGGCGGCGATGCCCAGCAGAACGGGGTGATCGCGCTCTATTCCATGGAGCGCGATTTCAAGAATGCGGGAATGGGATTCAACGACACCGGCTTCGTCGGCTGCAATATCGTCGGATACGACAACAAGCGCGCGACTCCGAATTTTCCGCCGGCCGGAGTCACCATGAAGCTCGCTCCGGTGTTCATCACCTCCGGGGCCGCAACCACGGCACCGGATCAGATCAGCGTGCTGTACGGCTCGCAGCCCCAGGCCGGGGGCAGCGTTCCCCTTTCCACGGACATGACGACCCCCATCGATGATCTGTTCGTCACCAACCCGTTCGGGTACAGCACCGGCGACCTGCTCGTCCTGGCCGAGCCCGCGACGGCGAAAAATTGCTCCATCATGGAAGTGACCAAGAAAAACGCGAACCAGATCACTCACGACCTCACCGCCTACGCCGGCCACAACCCGAGATTCAACCCAGCCGGAGGGCTGGGCGTGGTCTATCAAGGGGCCAGCACGGCCAACGTGTCGCGCGTATTCAACCTGGGCAACCTTTACGCCGTGCCCCCGGGCGGAACCGCGCCCATCTATCTGCCCGTCTACAACTTCTACGCCATTGCAAACGGCAGCTTGACGGTGACGTCCCAATTCCAGATCGACAACGGCCAACCGGCAGTTACCTCGGTCGCCGACAACATCGTCCACATGCGCGCCCTCTACGGGCTGGATGACGGAATCAACGACGGCGTGACCGTGACGTATAACGTCGGCCTCGCAAAAAAAGGAGACGGCATCGTCGACCGCTACGTGGACGCGGCCACCTTCAACGCATTGTTGGCCGCGGCGCCCCCGCCCGCGCCCACGCCCTGGGCCAACCTCATCGCCGTGCGCATCGCCGTGGTCTCGCGCAGCGCGCTGCCCGAGAAGCCCTCCTCGGGGAAGCTCAGCGATCCGTGCGACGCGACTCCAATCACCGCCGAGCCGCAGTGGACAGGCTCTCCGTGGGCGGCTTCGCTCGGGTACAAGACGCGACTCGATGTCAGTACGAGCGTCGCCGCTCCGGATAGCTGGACTTGCTACCGGTATCGGGTGTTCGAGACCACGATTCCCTTGCGCAACTGGATATGGAAGTCGAGCTGACATGAAAAGTTCCATTTCGTTCTCCAAGCGTGCGCGGGCGAGCGCGCCGCTGCGCGCCCGTCAAGGCGGCACGATCCTGATCATCGCGCTCATCGTGCTCGTTGCCATGACACTCGCCGGCATCGCGACGATGCGCTCGGTAGATACCGCGACCATCACGGCCGGCAACATCGGGCTGCGGCAGGCTTCGGTCAATGCGGCCGACCAGGGAATCCAGGCCGGGGTCGCCTGGCTCACCGCGAATCTCGGCCCGACTCTGATCAACGACAACCACCAGCCCGGAACGGCTTCGATCGGTTACTTTTCCAGCGTCCCCGCGAACGACCCCGACTGGTACGATCCGCTCAACTGGAGCGAGGCGGGGCAGTTGAACAACGGCAACCCCGACGCCGGCGGCAACGTGGTGTTCTTCCTCATCCACCGCTTGTGCCCGCTGCCCAATGTCGACACCAGCGCCCCAGGCAACCTCTGCGCCTCGACGCTGTCCACGGCGACACTGATCGGGCAAGGCTCCGACCAGACTCGGCCGACGGACTCCCATACCACGTTGCCGGCCACCCACTACCGCGTCACGGCGAAGGCCGTGGGACCGCGCAACTCGATTTCCATCGTTCAATCCTTGGTGAAGGCGTTCAACTAGAGCGCGCCCGCCTGAGAGGGAGCAAAGCCATGAAACGCAACCACGTCGTTCTGATCAAGCGCCTCCTCGCCTACGGACTCGCCGCCAATCTGGCGGCGCAGCCGGCGTTTGCCCAGGTCACGATTTCCCAGTTGCCGCTCGCCTCTGCAGGCGGCAATAACATCGTGCCGAATCTTCTTTTCACGCTCGACAACTCGGGGAGCATGGCCTGGCAGTTCGTTCCCGACTACGTCGACCCGGGAACCGTTTTCGCGGTCACGGGCAACAACAGTTCCCCGAACAACCCCTGCATGACCCCCAGCACTGGAAACAATGCCAACACTGGAAACAGTATCTGCGTGGAAGGCGACCCGCCGTACTCCGCGGGCGGCGAATTTGCAATGAACGGCGTCGGGTACGATCCGAACTTCACCTACCTCGCCGGCATCGACTCGAACGGCCAGCCGCACATCAATCCGCCGAGCGGGACCCTCACGCCCACCACGACCCCGAAGGACGCCTACACGGCCTCCTCAGGCACGATCGACGTCACGTCCCAGATACCGGACAGGAAGTATTGCAATTCGAACGGCGTGTGCATGCGCAACGGGCAGACCGACGCCTCGCCCCCCGCCACGCTGACCGCCAATACCCTCGTCTCGGGCACAGACGACGTCGGCCACACCATGTCCGCGGGCCAGTTTCCTTACCGCACGAACAAATCCAATGCGAGCTTCAATATAGTGTCCGGTGCTCAGACGATGGTGTTCGGTCTTCCCGAGATGATGCCCATCGGAAGCTTCACGCGATCCGGGAGCACGGTGACGGCGGCCACGGTCGAAGCGCACGGTCTGACCACCTCCGACAAGGTGTTCGTCACCAGCGGCACCGGGGGCCTGAGCGTCACCTGTGTTGCCGTGAACTCGACCGCCAATGCCAACACCTTCACCTATACATCGGGAAGTTCGGGCACGATAGCCGCGACGAGCGCTTCCTACCGCAGATGCGATACGGGAAATTTCTCCCGGGCGAGCGGCACGGTCACAGTCAACACCGCTGCCGCCCACGGACTGGTCAGCAGCGACGTCATCACGACCTCCATTCCCACCGCCACCGCGATGAATGCGACCAGCGTGACCGTGACCGTCGTTACCGCAACGCAGTTCACTTACGGCGTCGGCGGGGGGGGCACGAGCGCTTCCACCGCGGGGTTCTGGGTGCGCAACGGACTCTATAACGTCGCGAGCAGCGTCAACGGCCCCGCCCTCGCCTACCGCATCGTCCCGGTCGAGCACTGCACCGACGCTGCCCTGACCGATTGCATCGAGGTGGATCCGAACGCCGCGCCGCCCGCCAACGTGGTGCCCGCCGATCATCCGTTCCCGGCGTACGTGCGCTTCTGCCGTACGCAGGAGGAAGCCCTCGCCCACGGCGCAGTCACCTTCATCGCGACCGTGCCGCAGACCAACCGGTGCCAGCTGAAATACCTCAATGTGACGGGGCTGCAGACCTACCAGTTTCCGCGTTACGGGTGGTTCATCCGCGACACCATCAAATCCACCGTCACCTCTTATGGCGGGCGGCCCAACCGGGTCGAGTGCGCGGCGCCGCCGTCCTGCACCTACACCGAAGAGATCCAGAATTACGCGAAGTGGTACGCCTACTACCGCACGCGCATGCAGATGATGAAAACCTCGGTGGGAATTTCGTTTCGCGGTTTCATCTCCAATCCGACCGGCACGCCCCCCAAGCCCGACAGCCTGCGCGTGGGCTTGATCACGATTCTCGCCGCCTCCAGCGGCAGCGTAGACCCGACCCAGTACCTGAGAGTCGACAATTTCAACACGACGCAGGGGAACAACTTCTACACCAAGTTCTACCAGCAGGCTCCCAGCCTCTTCACGCCCCTGCGCGAGGCGCTTTCGCGCGCCGGATGGATTTTTGCTGGCAAGCTCGGTACGGGGCTGACGGCGGGGATTCCGGCGGCCGACGACCCGGTACAGTCGTCGTGCCAGAAAAACTATTCGCTCCTCACCACGGACGGTTTCTGGAACAGCAACGCGGGGCAGGACATCGCCGGCGCCGCGATGGGAAACTGGGACAATATCGACAATAACCTCTACACGCCCGCCGGGGTCAATCCCGCTTACACGGATCCGGTATCGAGCCGCGCCACCGGCACCTACGACGGAAACATCCTGCCGGGCACCGTGGCCGGGGCGACTCCCGGCGGCTCCGGTACGCTCGCCGACGTGGCCTTGTACTACTACATGACCGACCTGCGCGGAGGGGTCGACCGGAACAACAAGTCAACCGGGCCCGCGACCAGCCCCAATACCACGCCCCCGAACGGCGACGTGTCCGCGAACAACGTCCCGAGCAAGGCGGGGAACAAGGACTTCGCACAACACCAGCACATGGTCACCTTCACCCTGGGCCTCGCCGACGGGTTGATGCTCTACGATCCCAACTACGAGACGGCACCCGGGGATTTCGCGAACATCAAGAGCGGCGTGGCCAACGTCTGCTTCTGGGCCGCGGGCACGTGCAACTGGCCGTCGCCACAACAGGACAAGCAGAGCGCGCTCGACGATCTGTGGCATGCCGCCGTAAACGGGCGCGGGACCTACTTCCTCGCGCTGAACCCGCGCACGCTCGCGAACGCGATCCAGAACGCATTGAGCAACATCGCGGGGCGAAACGCGTCCGCGGCGGCTGCGGCCACTTCGAGCCCGAACATCACGCCCAAGGACAATTTCGCGTTCAGCACCACCTATCAGACCAACACCTGGTCCGGGGTCGTCAAGGCGCAGCGGCTCGACGCCACCACTGGCGCGGTGCTGACCGACGCTCAGGGCAGGCCGATCATCCTGTGGCAAGCCGACAAGCAGCTCCTCACCCAGGTGAGCGCGAGCAGCGATTCGCGCAACATCTGGATGCTCGACACCACCGCGCCGACGAAGCTCAAGCCGTTCCAGTTCGCGAGCATGACGCTCGCCGAGCAGGCCTTTTTCATGAACAAGTGCCCCACGATGACCCAGTGCGCACTGCTGACCACAACCCAGAGGACCCTGCTCGTCAACCCCGGCCCCGCGCTCGTCGGGTTCCTGCGCGGGCAGACCGGCAACGAGGCGGTGCTCTTCCGCGACCGGATCGAGACCGATCCGGTGACCAACATGACCCAGCAAACCGTGCTCGGCGACATCGTCGATGCGACGCCCGCATACATCCGGGTTCCGCTGTTCAACTATACCGACACGGGCTACAGCAGCTTCAAAGACGCAAACAAAAACCGCCCCGGGGCGCTCTACGCCGCGGCAAACGACGGATACCTGCACTCCTTCGACAACACCGTGGATCCCAACGGGGACCCGGTGGCCACGGCGGGAACGGAAAACTGGGCCTACATGCCGAAGTTCGTCATGCCCGGCATCTACCAGATTGCGGATTCGGCCTACGCGAATGCGCACCGCTTCATGCTCGACGGGAGCCCGGAGATCGGCGACGTGTTCGACGCCACGGCTTCGGTCTGGAAGACCATCGTAGTCGGCGGCGCCAACGGCGGCGCCCGCGGCTTCTATGCCCTCGACATCACCGATCCTAAGAATCCGAAGGGCCTGTGGGAGTTCTGCTCCGACTCGACGCTGTGCCCGGCGGTCGGCACGGTCAGCCACAGCGACACCGATCTGGGCTTCACCTACGGCAATCCCGTGATCGGCAAGCGCGCATTCGACGGGAAATGGGTCGTCGTCCTGACCTCCGGTCTGAACAACGTCAGCCCAGGGACCGGCGTGGGTTTCTTCTACGTGCTCGATGCAATCACCGGACAGGTGCTGGACAAGGTCAGCACCGGAGTGGGCACCACGGTCACGCCGTCGGGCTTGATGAAGCAAGGCGGCTATTTCAAGGCCGGATTGGTCGATGCCAAGATGGACTTCGTGTACGGCGGTGATCTGCAAGGTAACGTCTGGCGGATCGACATGTCGACTTCGCCGCCGGCGCTGATGCACATGGCCACGCTGAAGGACGGCGCAGGCAATCCGCAGCCGATCAGCGTGCGGCCGGTGGTGACCGTTCTCAACAACAACCGCGTCTACTACGTCGGGACCGGGCGTTATCTCGCCTCTACCGATCCGTCGGACACCTCGCAGCAGTCCATTTACGGATTCAAGGACAAGGACGCCGACTACGGGACGAACATCCGCACGGCGAACCTGGTGAGGCAGACGCTCACCGCGGGATCGACGAGAACGATCACGAACAATACCGTCAACTGGAGCACCCAGGACGGTTTCTTCATCGACCTCAATCCGGGAGGACTCGACAGCCCCGGCGAGCGCATCGTGCTCGACCCGCGCCTCGAGCTCGGGACACTGATATTCGCGAGCAATGTTCCTATCGTTGGGGGGTGCATACCCGGTGGAGACTCCTTCGTCTACAACCTTGATTTCAGCTCCGGAAGCTACGTTCCGGGAGCCTCGGGCAATATCGCCGCAGTGAGGCAAGGGGCATTCCTGGTCGGGTTCACGCCCATACAAACGATCGACGGGTCGATCCGTACGGTCAACACGGATTCTTCCGGCGGCCTGGGGACAGGCAGCGTCAACGTCAATAAGAACCCCAAGGGGATATCGCGCTTCTCCTACCGCGAGCGCTGAGCAGCGACTCCCGCGCCGGACGCCGAAAAGCGCTCAGCGCGGCGCGGCGCGCAAAGCGAGCTCGCGTGGCAGGGTGAACACCACGCTCTCGTCCACGCCTTCGAGCTGGCGCACGCTTCCCGCGCCGAGCGTCTTGAGCCGCGCGATCAGCTCGTTCACCAGCACTTCCGGAGCGGAGGCTCCGGCCGTCACGCCGACCCGGCGCTTCCCCGCGACCCACTCGGCCTTCAGCTGCGCCGCGCTGTCCACCATGTAGGCCTCGATGCCGCGGCTTCGAGCGACCTCGCGCAGCCGGTTGGAATTCGAGCTGTTGGGCGAGCCGACCACGATCACGACATCGCATTGCGGCGCCATGATCTTGACAGCGTCTTGCCGATTTTGCGTCGCGTAGCAGATGTCGTCCCTCTTCGGACCCGTGATCGCGGGAAAGCGCGCTTTCAGCGCTTCCACGATCGCGGCGGCGTCATCGACCGAGAGCGTCGTCTGCGTCACGTAGGAAAGCTTTCCCGGGTCGCGCACTTGCAGGTTCGCGACGTCCGCCGCCGTTTCCACGAGGACCATGCCCTCGGCGGCCTGGCCCATCGTCCCCTCGACCTCCGGATGGCCGCGGTGGCCGATCATGACGATTTCGCGGCCCGCCGCGCGCATCTTCGCGACCTCGACGTGCACCTTGGTGACGAGCGGACAGGTCGCGTCGAACACGCGCAGACCCCGCGCCTCGGCCTCGCCGCGCACCGCCTTCGAGACGCCGTGGGCGCTGAAGATCACCGTGCTGCCCGCGGGAACCTCGCCGAGCGCCTCGACGAACACGGCGCCTTTGCTCTTCAGGTCCTCCACGACGTATCTGTTGTGCACGACCTCGTGGCGCACGTAGATCGGCGCGCCGTGGATCGCGAGCGCGCGCTCGACGATGCTGATCGCGCGCTCGACACCTGCGCAAAAGCCGCGTGGGTTGGCGAGCAGTACTTCCATGCGACGTATTCTAGGGCTTTTGCGCGGCGCCGGCCGAACGCAGCCCGTCGAGGTTCAGCAGTGCCGCGCCCACCGTGATCGCCGAATCGGCGAGATTGAAGGCCCAGAAATGCCAGCCGAAGGCGTGAAAGTCGAGAAAATCCACGACGTGGCCTAGGGCGATCCGATCCCAGAGATTGCCGAGCGCTCCGCCGAGTACCAGGGCAAGTCCCACCGAGAAAAGGCGCTCGCTCGAATGCCTGACGAGGAGGAACACGATGGCGGCGGTCGCAGCGACGGCGATCCCGATGAACAGCGCCCTTTGCCACCCGCCCGCGTCGGCGAGAAAGCTGAACGCCGCGCCGCGGTTGTGCGCGAGCACCAGGTTGAAGAACGGCGCGATCTCGCGCACCTCGCCGAAGCGCAGGCTAGCGCTGATCGCGTACTTGCTCGCCTGGTCCGCGAGCGCGAGGAGCAG
>Ga0137384_10004469_pt1 | contig 11208 bp, 9 predicted proteins | sample SagtaG_2_FD_104922 | JGI IMG/M metagenome (GOLD analysis project Ga0137384, IMG submission 104922) | Vadose zone soil microbial communities from Sagehorn Ranch, Mendocino, California, USA - Sage2_R_60_16 metaG | ecosystem: Environmental > Terrestrial > Soil > Vadose zone | place: USA: California...
CAAGCGTCTCGAGGGAGCGTCACGGAACGGCGTCGTTTCGTGACGCTTTCTCGTGACGCTTCTCCGTGACGCCCTTCACGACTTGGCGTCTCCCCACCCTTGCACGTAGCTTCCTCTCGCATGCCGGCCCCCGTCACGCTGGATGGTCACTCCCTCGCTATCGGAGACGTCGTGTCCGTCGCCCGCCACGGCGCGCCCGTCGCCGTAGCGGCGCATTCCCTCGCCGCCGTCCACGGCTCCCGCCGCACCGTCGAGACGGCCATCGCCCGCGGGGACACGATGTACGGCGTGACCACCGGCTTCGGGAAGCTCGCGCACGTGCGCATCCGGCCCGAGCAGGCCCGCGAGCTGCAGCGCAACCTGATCCGCAGTCATGCCTCGGGCGTAGGCGATCCGCTGCCGGTTGAGGCCGTGCGCGCCATGATGCTGCTGCGCGCCAACGTGCTGCTGCGGGGCACGAGCGGCGTCCGACCCGTGCTCCCCGAGCTGATCGTGGCCATGCTGAACCAGCGGGTGCACCCGCGCGTCCCGTCGCAGGGGAGCGTGGGCGCGTCGGGGGACCTGGCGCCGCTCGCGCACCTCGCGCTCGCCATGATCGGCGAGGGGGAAGACGGCGCGGCGCTCCAGGCGAAGGGGCTGCACCCCATCACGCTCGAGGCCAAGGAAGGCTTGGCGTTCGTGAACGGCACGCAGGCGCAGACCGGCCTCGCCGCGCTCCTGGTGCACGATGGCTGGGTGGTGTGGCGCACGGCGCACGCGGCCGCGGCGATGAGCCTCGAGGCCGTGCGAGGCACGCCCGAGCCGTTCGACGCGCGCATCCATGACGCCCGGCCCCATCCGCAGCAGCGGCGCTCCGCGGCGCTGCTGCGCGAGCTGCTCGCCGACTCCGCGATCCGGGAGTCGCACCGGGTGCACGACCCGCGCGTGCAGGACGCCTACTCGCTGCGCTGCACGCCCCAGGTGCTGGGTGCGGTGGGCGAAGGGCTGGCGTTCGCCGAGCGGCTGGTCGCGACCGAGCTCAACGCCGCCACCGACAACCCGCTCGTGTTCGACGGCGATGTCCTGTCGGGCGGCAACTTCCACGGCCAGCCGGTGGCGCTGGCGCTCGACGTGGTGGCGATCGCGCTCGCCACGCTCGCCGGCCTGGCGGAGCGGCGGCTCGAGCGGATCGTCAACCCGGACCTGTCGTCGGGGCTGCCGCCGTTCCTGGCGCGCGATCCGGGTCTCGAGTCGGGGTTCATGACGGCGCAGATCGCGGCGGCGGCGCTCGCCGCCGACTGCCGCGTGCTGGCGACGCCGGCGAGCGTGCAGTCGGTGCCCACCGAGGGGAATCAGGAAGACGTGGTCCCGATGGGCATGAGCGCGGCGTGGAAGGCCGAGCGGATCCTCGGGAACGCGGTGCGGATCGTGGCGATCGAGCTGCTGGCGGCGGCCCAGGGGCTCGAGTTTCTGAAGCCGCTCACTCCCGGCCGCGGCGTGGCGCGTACCTATGCCGCACTGCGGCGCGCGGCGGCGCCGCTCGACGGCGACCGACCGCTCACGGGCGACATCGAGCGCGTGGCAGGGGAGATTCGCGAGGGGACGTTCGATCCGGAGCGACAATGACAACGCGGAACGCGGAAGTCGGAACGCGGAACAGCAAGGCGAGTTCGTTCACCACGGGGCCCGCCCATCTGTTCCGCGTTTCGCGTTCTGCGTTCCGCGTTCACATGGAGGCTGGCGCACCGTGACCGCTCCCCGCACCGTCCGGGCGCCGCGCGGTCCGGAGCGATCGTGCAAAGGCTGGATCCAGGAAGCCGCGCTCCGCATGCTCATGAACAACCTCGACCCCGAGGTGGCGGAGCGGCCGCAGGACCTCGTGGTGTACGGGGGCACGGGGAAGGCGGCGCGCGACTGGCCGTCATTCGATGCCATCTGCCGCACGCTCGTCACCCTCGGCGACGACGAGACGCTGCTGGTCCAGTCGGGCCGGCCGGTCGGCGTGTTCACGACGCACGCCGAGGCGCCGCGCGTCCTCATCGCGAACGCGAACCTGGTCGGTCGCTGGGCCACCTGGGAAGTGTTCCGCGAGCTCGAGCGCAAGGGCCTGATCATGTACGGCCAGATGACCGCAGGCTCGTGGATCTACATCGGCACCCAGGGGATCCTGCAGGGGACCTACGAGACGTTCGGCGCCGTGGCCCGGCGGCACTTCGGCGGATCGCTGCAGGGGCGCGTCGTCCTCACGGGGGGACTGGGCGGGATGGGAGGCGCGCAACCGCTCGCCGCCACGCTGAACGGCGGCGTGTGCCTCGCGGTGGAGGTGGATCCCGCGCGCGTGGAGCGACGGCTCGCGACGCGCTATCTCGACCGCTCGACCGCGTCGCTCGACGAGGCGCTGCGCTGGTGCGACGCGGCGAAACGGGCGGGCGAAGCGCTGTCCGTCGGGCTGATCGGCAACTGCGCCGCGGTGCTTCCGGAGCTGGTGCGGCGCGGCTGGGTCCCCGACGCCCTCACCGACCAAACGTCGGCGCACGATCCGCTGCACGGCTACATCCCCGCTGGCCTGTCGCTGGACGAGGCGGGCGCGCTGCGGCGGCGGGATCCGGACGACTACCTGCGTCGCGCCACCGCGAGCATCGCGACGCACGTGCGGGCGATGCTCGCGCTGCGGCGGCTGGGGGCGGTCACCTTCGACTACGGCAACAACATCCGCGCCCAGGCGAAGGATGCCGGTGTCGCCGACGCGTTCGACATCCCGGGCTTCGTCCCCGAGTACATCCGGCCCCTGTTCTGCGAAGGGAAGGGGCCGTTCCGTTGGGTCGCGCTGAGCGGCGACCCGAACGATATCCGCCGTACCGACCGCCTGGTGTGCGAGCTGTTCCCCGAGAACGAGCACCTGGCGCGCTGGATCCGGCTCGCCGGGGAGCGCGTCGCCTTCCAGGGATTGCCCGCCCGCATCTGCTGGCTGGGACAGGGCGAGCGTGCCGCGTTCGGTTGCGCGCTCAACGACCTGGTGAAGCAGGAAGAGGTCGGCGCCCCGGTGGTGATCGGCCGGGACCATCTCGACACGGGCTCGGTCGCGTCGCCGTTCCGCGAGACCGAAGGGATGCGCGACGGCTCGGACGCGATCGCCGACTGGGCGATCCTCAACGCCCTGCTGAACACCGCGTCGGGGGCCGCGTGGGTGGCGTTCCACCACGGCGGCGGCGTGGGCATCGGGAACTCGCTCCACGCCGGGCAAGTGAGCGTAGCGGACGGGACGGCGGCGGCGGGCCGCCGGCTCGAGCGGGTGCTCACGAACGACCCGGGGATCGGCGTGGCGCGGCACGCCGACGCGGGCTACCCCGAGGCACTCGCGACCGCGCGACGCCACGGCATCCGCTTGCCGATGCGCGAGGCGGGCGACTGAGCACGCTGCTCGTCGGCGCCCGCCAGATCGTCACCTGCCGCGGGCCGGCGCGCGCGCGTCGCGGGCGCGACATGGCGCAGGTGGAGGTGCTGCGCGACGCGGCCGTGCTGATCGACGGCGGGTGCATCCGGACGGTGGGGACGTACCGCGAGCTGCGCGACGCCCACGCGAGCGCGGTCGTCGAAGAGGTGCGCGGGGTGCTCTTCCCGGGCTTCGTCGACTGCCACACGCACGCCGTGTTCGGGGCCCCCCGCCTCGACGATCACCAGCGTCGAGCCCTGGGCGAGGACTACAAGACGATCGCATCCCTGGGCGGCGGCATCCTCCAGTCGGTCCGGGACGTGCGCGCGCGACCGGAGGCGGAGCTCACGGACCTGACGCGCTCCCGGGTGGAGCGGCTGCTGGCCCACGGCAGCACCACGATCGAGGCTAAGTCGGGATACGGCCTCGACCCGGCGACCGAGCTGAAGCAATTGCGCGCGCTCGCCACCGTCGCAGCGGACGCGCGCGCCGCGCTCGTTCCCACCTTCCTGGGCGCCCACGAGGTGCCGCCCGAGTTCCGCGACCGCCGCGCCGACTACGTCCGCTTGCTGTGCGACGACTTGATTCCGACGGTGGCACAGGAGCGCCTCGCCGTCGCGTGCGACGTGTTCTGCGAGCCCGGAGTGTTCGACGTGGCGGAGACGCGCGCGATCCTCACTGCCGCCCGGCGCCATGGCCTGGGCGTCAAGCTGCACGCCGACGAGCTGGAGGGCTCGGGCGGCGCGGAGCTCGCGGTCGAGCTGGGCGCGCTCTCAGCGGACCACCTCGCGGGTGTGTCCGCGGCAGGCGTACGCGCTCTCGCGGGCAGCGACACGGTCGCCGTGCTGCTGCCCGCCACCATGATCTTCCTGGGCACGCACCGCCAGGCGCCCGCCCGGCGCCTGCTCGAAGCCGGTGCCGCGCTGGCGCTCGCCACCGATTTCAACCCGGGATCGTCGCCGACCGTGAGCCTGCCGCTCGTGATGGCGCTGGGCGTGTCGCAGCTCGGCTTGCGGCACGCCGAGGCGCTGTTAGCGGTCACGGTGAACGCAGCGGCGGCGCTCGGGCTGGCCGGGGACCGGGGCCAGATCGCGCCCGGGCTGCGCGCGGACCTGGTCTCGTGCGAGGTGTCAGATTGGCGCGAAGTGGCGTACTGGATGGGCGCGAATCTCGTAACCGCCGTGTGGACAGGAGGTTCCGCTTGTCCCCTCCCCACGCGGTCCGTATCTTTAGGGCTCCATGGCGAAGCTTGAGAAGCAAAAAGACAAGGCTCGCAGCCTCGAGACCAAGGACCCCAAGGGGGCCATCGAGGCGTGGCAGGAAGTCCTCAAGGATCAGGAGGGGGAAGGGGAGGCGAACCCCGACCTCTCCATCTTCAATCGCATCGGCGATCTCTACCTCAAGGTCAAGGACCCGGCCCAGGCCGCCGACTACTACGATCGGGCCGTCGATAAGTATGCCGAGCTCGGCTTCCACAACAACGCGATCGCGATGTGCAACAAGGTGTTGCGCAACGCGCCCGGGCGGCAGACGACGTACCTCAAGCTCGCCAAGCTGTACGCCGCCAAAGGCTTCATGGCCGAGGCGAAGCAGAACTTCGTCGAGTACGCCGAGCGGATGCAGAGGGCGGGGAAGATTCAGCAGGCCTTCAACGCGCTGAAGGAGTTCACCGACATCTCGCCTGAGAGCGCGGACCTGCGGCGCATCCTGGAGGAGCATCTCCGCATGTATGGCGAGCCGGCGCGCCGGACGAGCAGTGTGGCCGCACCGGCCAAGCCGGAGCCGAAGGAGGATGTCAGCAAGTCGGGGAAGCGCAAGACACTCGTGTTCCTGGATGTGGACGCGCCGCCCACGCGGAAGGTGAAGCCCGGTGCGCGCCCGATTCCGCCCCCGTCCCCGCGCTCGGTCCCGCCGCCCGTGCGGCAGCCGGAGCCGGTGGCGGAGCCCGACACGTCGCTCGAAATCGAGTCGACGAGCCTGGTCGAGGGTCTCGAGCCGACGAACGTGCAGCTGGAGGGGTTCGAGACCACGAGCGCCGACTTCGGTGAGGTACGGCTCGAGGCGCCCGAGATGGAGTCGCTGCGCGAGGAAGTGAAGGCGGACGACGTGCGGCCGATGGCGGAGCTCGAGCCGACGGTGCCGAGCGAAGCGGAGACGGCGGCGTCCGAGCTGGACCTCGAGCCACTGCTCGACACCGAGATCGAGATCGAGCAGCCTGGGGCGCCCCCCGCGGCTCGCCCGCCCGCGTCGCCACCGCGCGCGACGTTCCCGCGCGTGGCCCCGCCCCCTTCCAAAGGCGGCGGAGTCGCGCCGAAGCGGCCGGCGGCAGCGCCCAGTCCCAAAGCGCCAGCGCCCAGGTTCCAGCCGCCGGTGCCGGCGGCGCCGAAGGTGAAGCCGGTCGTGCCCAAGCGCCCGCCGCCATCGCCGCTCGCGCCGCCCAAACGCAAGACCATGGTCGAAGTACCGCCGCTCGAGCTCGAGCCGGACTTTGAGACGGAGGAACCTACCGCGCCCGGGGGCCGGCGCTCCGGCGCGATCGATCTTAGCCTCGACGATCAGGCGGGCGACGCCGGCGAGCGGAGCTCGCTCGTGTTCGGGGGCATGGACGCGACGTCCGCGCAGCCGACAATCCAGGACCTCGAGGCGCGGGTCGCGGACGACCCCGACGATCCCGAGGCACACCAGGCGCTGGGCGAGGCGCTGATCGAGGAAGGCGAGCGGGAGCGCGGGATCGAAGAGCTGGACCTCGCCACGACGGGGTTCGAGAACCTTGGCAACCTCCCCCAGGCACGGGACCTGGTGGACGAGATCCTGCGGCTCGACCCCAACAGCGTGCGGCACCGCCAGAAGCAGGTGGAGTTCGCGTTCAAGTCTGGGGACAAGGCGAAGCTGATCGACGCCTACCTCGAGCTGGCGGACTCGCTGCTGCGCAGCGACCTGCCGGACAAGGCCCGATCGGTCTACCAGCGGGTGGCGGAGCACGATCCCAGCAACGAGCGCGCGCAGGCCGCGCTCGGCATGCTGGCGCCGGTGGCGCCCGCGTCCCGGGCGCAGGCGCCCGAAGGCCGGGTGGCGCCCAGGGACGCCAAGATGAAGGTGCGCGACGAGGCGGCCGTGGACGAGGGCGACTTCGTGGACCTGGGCGCGATGATCCTCGACGAGGAGTTGCCTCAGCGCGACACGCGCATGAAGGTGGCCGACGAGGAGCCGACGGGGGACGAGGAGCGCGATTTCCAGGAGATGCTGGCGCGCTTCAAGCAGGGGATCGACGAGAACATCGACGAGGCCGACTTCCAGTCGCACTACGACCTCGGCATCGCCTTCAAGGAAATGGGGCTGCTCGACGAGGCGATCGCCGAGCTCCAGAAGGCGCTGCGCGCGCCCGAGGGCAAGCTGAAGAGCTCGGAGGCGCTCGGTCTGTGCTTCATCGAGAAGGGCGCGCACGTCGTGGCGGAATCGATTCTGCGGCGGGCGCTCGACCTGCCGGCGTCGGGCGAACAGGAGCGGCTGGCGATCCTCTACTGGCTCGGCCGGGCGCTCGAGGCGCAGGGCAAGAAGACCGAGGCACGCGAGCTGTACGGGCGCGCGTTCGCCGTCGACATCCGCTTCATGGACGTGGGCGAGCGCGCCAAGGCGCTCGCCCGCGCCAAGTGACGTGAGCCAGCAGGTCGCGCCCGTCACCCTGCGGGACGTGCAGCAGCCGGTGGCGGCGCAGCTGGATCGCGTCGCGGGCGAGCTGCGGCGCATCATCGCCGCGGACTTCTCGATCATCGCGGCGGTGAACGACCACCTGCTGCGGATGAAGGGCAAGCTGTTCCGTCCCACGCTGCTGCTGCTCAGCCACCAGGCGGCCGGCGGCGACGACCCCCGCGCCGTGACGCTCGCGGCGGTGGTGGAGCTGATCCATCTCGCCACGCTGGTGCACGACGACTCGGTGGACCATTCGGTGCTGCGCCGTGGCATGCCCACCACTAACGCGCTGTTCTCGCACCAGATCGCGGTGATCATGGGCGACTACCTCTACTCCCGCGCCATCATCGAGCTGGTGCGGCTCGACGACCTCGAGCCGCTGCGCGTGTTCGCCCGGGTCACGAACGCGATGACCATCGGCGAGATGCGGCAGCTCGAGGCGCACGACAAGCTGGCGTACGGGGAGGAGGAGTACGACGAGCTGATCCGGGCGAAGACGGCGTCGCTCTTGTCGGGGGCGTGCGAGGTGGGGGCGCTGCGGGCTCCGAACGCGTACCGCGAGGCCTTGGCCCGGTTCGGGCTGCGGCTCGGTATGGCGTTCCAGATCGCCGACGACCTGCTGGACTACACGGCGCCCGAAGCCGTCACCGGAAAGCCGTCGGGGCTCGACCTGAAGGAGCACAAGATGACGCTGCCGCTGATCGCGGCGCTCGGGGGGGGGATGGGACCGGAAGACCGGCGCCTGGTAGCGGAGTTGCTGGCGACGCCGGAGCCGGACGACGGCCTGGTCGGCGACGTGATCCGGCGGGTGGCGGCGGCGGGCGGCCTCGACTACGCGCGCCGCCGGGCGCTCGAGCTGGCGCAGCAGGCCGAGGCGGAGCTGGAGCTCCTGCCGCCGTCGCGGGCGCGGGACGCCCTGCGCGACAGCATCGCGTACGCCGTGGAGCGGCGCAGCTAGACCGTGGCGCAGGGCCCGCGCAGGCCGCTATTTTACTTCGGGGTGCTCGCCACCGGGTTCGTGCTCGGCGGCTTCACGCACTCTCTGCTGCGGCGGTTTTTGCCGCAGGGACCGGCGAAAGAGATCTTCACCTGGGCCGTGACGCCCACGCTCGGGCCGGTGCATCTCGATCTGCTGGTGGTGTCGATCACGCTGGGGCCGATCGGGTTCGACGTGTCGCTGCTGGCGCTGGTGGGCGTGGCCATCGCGTACTACTTCGCCCGGTCGATCTTCTGAAGCGAGGCGCGTATGTTCGGGGACCTGTCGTTCAGCCACATCCTGATCCTGCTGCTCGTGCTCGTGCTGGTGTTCGGCGCGAAGCGGATTCCGGAGATCGGCTCGTCGCTGGGGAAGGGGATCAAAGAGTTCCAGCGCAGCCTCAAGGACGCCGCGAGCGGCAACGATCAACCCCCGCCGGCGTCGCCGCCGCGCGCCATGCAGCCCCCGGCGTCCTCCTCCCCCCTCTCTTCGGGCGGCGATCCGAAGCGCTTGAGCGACTAGGCGCCGCTCGGCGTCGTCGGGCGGAACAGCTCCTTGCGCCGGTCCACGACCTTCGCCTGTGCGCGCAGCGCGGCGAGGTACTGCTGGATGCGCGCCTGCGCCACCGGCCGGAGCAGCGCTTCCCGCTGCTGATCGCGCTGCTTGAGCCAGACGCCCGAGTCCGCTGCCGTGCGGGCGATTCCCTGCAACACGAAGAACTCTCCTCCCTCCCCCGGGAGCAGCCCGGTCTTCTGTCCGGGCCGTAGGCCGAAGGCGGTGCCCAGCACGACGGGATCGCGCGCGAACTCGGGGGGTGCGTTCACCCGGGTGAACGGCCCCAGCTTCTCCACCCGGACGCCTCGCGCCCGGCCGGCGGCCAGCAGGTCGGGGGCGTCGCCCAACGCCGCGACCGTCTGCTGCGCCCGCTCGCGCGCCACCAGCTTCTTCTTCTCGTAGCGCGCGGCGTCCTCCACGCGCCGCCGGATCTGCGCGAGCGGTGGCACGCCTTCAGGAAACAGCGAATCGAGCCGGAACACGTAGGCCGCCCGCTCCCCCTCGATCACGGGACTGGTTTCGCCCGGAGTCGCCTCGAAGGCCCACACGCCCACGTCGGGCACGACGTACTTGCCGAGCGTGAGGCGCTCGCCGTGGAGGAGCCGGGGCGCGTGCGCGAGCGGCAGGTGGAGCACCTGTGCCGCGCTGTCCAGGCGCCGTCCGTCGGGCTGCTCGGCGGCGAGGCGGTCGAGCGTGTCGGTGCGGGCGTCCACCGCGTCGAGATGCTTCCCCTGGAGCGCGACGGCGACGAGAATGTGACGCGCGTGCACGGAGTCACCCTTCGCGGCGTCCACGCGGATCAGGTGATATCCGAACTGGGTCAGCACCGGTTGGCTCAGCTCGCCCGGCTTGAGGCGCAGCATGGCCGTGACGAACTGCGGGTCGAAACCCGACCCCACGCGCTTCACCCAGCCGAGATCGCCGCCCTGAGGGCCGGAGCCCGAGTCCGCCGATTCTTTCTTGGCGACGTCCTCGAACTTCGCGTGCCCGGCCGCAAGCTCGGCGTGCAGCCGGCGCACTGTGGCAAGCGCCGACGCGGTGTCGGCCGCGTCCGGGACGCGCGGCTGCGCCACGAAGCTCAGCCAGGCAGTCGCCGGCCGCTTGAAATCCTTCTGGTGCGCCTCGTAGTAGCGCTGCAGCTCCGCATCAGAGAGCGGCGCGAGCGAATCCGGGATATCGCTCGCCCCCAGCATCAGCGCCGCGACCGTCGCCGTCTCGTGCTGGTCGCGCCAGATGCGCCACAGCTTCGCGTCCGAGACGTAGATGTCGGCCGTCAGGTACTCTTGCAGCTTCTGTTGGGGGAGATAGTCGCGGTACAACGCCTCGATCTGCGAGGTGAACTCCGGACCGGCGCTCGCGAGGTAGCGCTGCCACTTGCTGATGTCGAATTGCCCGTTGGTCTGGAACGTGGCATCCCGGATCACCTGCTGCACGATCTGCGGCGGCGGTGAGCTCCGGGCCGCCTCGATGATCTCGTCGTCCGACACCGTGATGCCGAGACGACGAAACGCGTGGTCCAGGAGAATCTTCTGAATGAACTGGTCGGCGACCTGGTTCTGAACCTGCTGCTCTTCCTCCCGGCTGAGCCGGGCGCCGCCCTGCTGGCGGCGATACTGCTCCAGTGCCGCCTGGTATTGCAGCTGGAACGGCTGCGACCGCACGATTTCGCCGTCCACCTTGAGCACCACGTCGCGCCCGCCGGCGATGAAGTCCGTGACCTGACCGTAGGCGAGCCAGCCGATGAAACTGATCGCGACGACCCAGAACACCGGCTTGGTGATTTCGCGCATCGCGCGCATCATAGCGGACTAGACTCCGGCGCAGAGCGGGTGAGAAGGGGCATAAGTCTAAAAACCACAACGCGAAAACTCAAGCGAACGGCGGCGTTTCCGATTGACAGCCCGCCCGAGCTAACACTATCTTCGTTCAATTCTCCCAAGCACTTAGGCCGTGTACACCAGCGAAATTGAAAAGCTCGAAAAGCGCTGGGCTGAAAACCCCAAGGGACGCAATTTCGCGCCCCTGGCGGACGCCTATCGCAAAGCGGGAGAACTAGATAGGGCCATCGAGCTCTGTAAGGCCGGGCTCGAGCGGCACCCCGATTACGTCAGCGCCCACATCGTGTTCGGCCGGTGCATGCTCGACCAGAAGAACGAAGCCGCCGCGTCCGACGTGTTTCGCAAGGTGCTGACGCTCGACCCCGAGAACGTACTCGGCCTCAAGATGCTCGCGGAAATCGCCGAGCGCGGTAAGCGCTACGACGAGGCGGTGGAGTGGCTCAGCCGGTTGCTGTCTGCCGATCCCATGAACGGCGACGCGGCCGAAGCGCTGGCGCGCGCCAAGGGCAAGGCAGCACTGGCCGGGCAGGCGGTGCAGGCCGTGGCGACGCCGCCCACGGCACCGGTGCGGGCGGTGTCGGCGGCGCCCCCCGCGCCGCCCGCGCCCCCCGCGGCTGCCGCGCGCCCGGCGCCCAGGGCGACCCCCGCACCCTCGGCGCGCCCCGCGCCCACTCCGTCGCGCCCCGCGCCCGCCGCACGCCCCGCGCCCCCCGCGCCCCCCGCGCCCCCCGCGCCCC
>Ga0137384_10004476_pt1 | contig 11194 bp, 12 predicted proteins | sample SagtaG_2_FD_104922 | JGI IMG/M metagenome (GOLD analysis project Ga0137384, IMG submission 104922) | Vadose zone soil microbial communities from Sagehorn Ranch, Mendocino, California, USA - Sage2_R_60_16 metaG | ecosystem: Environmental > Terrestrial > Soil > Vadose zone | place: USA...
ACAACTTAGGCAGACACGACTGATCCGGCCTGCAGCCGTGATCTGACAAACTCCACTACTTCCTCGGTCACGTACATCGGAGGCCGCATTGCCAGGACAGGCGTCCCCTCGACCAGCTTCAGCGAGACGCCCTTCCACTCTGGGCGGCGGCCCAGCTCACCCTCCGCCACGAGCACCGCATCCGCGCGGTCAAGAAAGTATTTTGCCGACTCCTTGAAGTCCGCCGTCTCCGGATCGAGCACGCTCAGATACAAATCCGGCCGCAGGAATCGCAGAATGCTGTTCGACTCGATCAGCACATTCTCCGCCCGTGCGATCTCTTTGCGAATTCGTGGCATCGCCTCCGACAGATCGCCCTGCCGCGTCCTCACCCAGAACGAGCGCACCGCCCCTGCCGCCAGATACCGTCCCGAATCGGTCGTGCTGTCCCCACCTGCGCGCTCCTCGCTCACAGCGAGGCTATGCTCCGCGGTCTCGCAGTCACACGGCTCGCCATTGGCCGAGCACATTCCGTGGCCAAACTGCGTCACCTTGAATGCCGTCCAATGCATCTCCGGCAGCGCCGCAATGAGCCCGGCTACGACACTTGTCTTGCCGATATTTCTCGTGTGTCCGCCAACCACCACAATCGCCATCATCCACCACGCAATTCACCACAACTACACCATCTATTTTATCGTTTTTAGCGCCGCTTCAACCGCGCCAGGTCGCGCAGATACTCCTTCAATGGCCGCGCCGGACGGCCCCAGAACACCTCTCCCTGCCCTCGCATCTTCTTCCCGCTCAACACTCCGGCGCCGCCTCCAAGAATCACTCCGGCGCCAACCGTCGCGTGCTCGCCAATCCCCACCTGACCCCCCAGAATCGCTCCGTCTTCCACGACACTCGATCCTGAGATCCCCGTCTGCGCGGCGATCACTACATGCTTCCCGATGACGCAGTTATGCCCGATATGGACCAGGTTGTCGATCTTCGTCCCTCGCCCGATCCGCGTCTCGCCGAGGGCTCCGCGGTCGATCGTCGTATTCGCCCCAATCTCAACGTCGTCCTCGACCACCAGCCGGCCCTGCTGCGGAAAGATCAGGTACTCTCCGGTCTCCTTACTTCTCGCATACCCGAACCCGGTAGACCCCAACACAGCCCCTGCCTGCACTACCACGCGATCGCCGAGTACCGCCTGAGCATGCACCACCACCCGAGCCATCAGGTTGCAATCGCTCCCCACTACGGCTCCATCTTCGAGCACAACCCCAGGTCCGATTCTGGTTCCGACTCCGATCCTTACGCCCTCGCCAACCACAGCAGACGGGTGGACTCCTGCCTCGAAGCCTTTTCCCCGCAGCCGCCGCCCGACCACCGCGAAGGCGTAGCGTGCATCGCGCACCCACAACACTCGCGGGTCGAGGGGCAACTCAGCGTCTTCCAGGCTTGTGTTCGCGAGGATCGCACCGGCCTTCGACGCCAATGCACGCGTCATCGCCTCTTTGTCCACGGCAAACACCATGGAGCCCGGCCCGGCGTCTTCGATGCTCGCGACCTCCGTGATTTCGCCGTCAAGCAGCGGTGCACCTACTCCAAGCCAGTCGGCAACTTTGCCTATGTTCACCATCAGTAGATTCCCTCTTCGCCCGGAGGCCGCGTCTTCCATCGCCGGTGTAGCCAAAGCCACTGCTCAGGATACTGCCGGATGTACCCTTCCATCGCCGCCGTAAACGACGCTGTATTGGCGAGCGCATCCTGTTCTGAATCGCCGGTTCGAAGCACCCGAAGCTCCTCGCCGAAGTGCAGAACATACTTTTGCTCGCTCTCCTCCCACAGCAAGAATCCTGGAACCACCGCTGCTCCGGTCTTCGCCGCAATCCGCGCCATTCCAGACGCGGTACACGCGAGCACGCCAAAGAACGGCACAAAGACACCCTGCGGCGGAGTCATATTCGTGTCCATCAGAATCCCCACCGTCTCTCCGGCACGCATCGACGCAATCAGGCCGCGGGCGAAATCGTCCTTATGGATCACTCGGTTCCCATGCAGACAACGAATGCGGTTCACAAACGCGTCGACCAGGGGATTATCCAGCCGCCGTATCACCATGCCCATCGGCATTCCCATCAGCGAGTGGTAGAAGCTGGAGAGCTCCCACGCGCCCAGATGCCCGGTCAGGACCAGAACGCCCTTGCCCCTCTCCCGCGCCGCCAGGTAGTTTTCCAGCCCCTCATAGCGGATGAAGCGGCTTGCCGTCTCCGCCGTATAGTCGGGCATCTTCGAGAACTCGGCAAGGAGAAAACCCAGATTTCGATACTCCGACCGCAAGGTCGCTTCGCGGTCCGCGGCCGTCATCTCCGGAAACGCCAGCTTCAGATTGCGAATGCCCACGCGGCGCAGCCGTCCCAAGGCGTGAAAGGCGATCGCACCAATCGCAGCCCCGATCGCTCGGCCCACTCTTCGGGGAAGCAGTCGAACGCCATGAACGAAGAGCCAGACGACGGCAAACTCCGCGGTTTCGCGGACGCTGACCTTATCCGGCGGCGACGTTCTCTGTTCAACTTCGCTCAAGCCTCTAGTCTACCGATTCCCAACCAGTACGCCGAAAAACAGAAAGGGCGGCTGAAGTAGCCGCCCTTCCGATTGAATCCGTCTTGAATCCGTCGCCCTTACTTCTCCTTTTCGTTCTTTGCGGCGACGAAGTACTTCGCAATCGTACGCACAAACGGACGCGCCTCGGGTGGGGTCGGCTGATTTCCATCAAGGACGGTCTTGTAGGGAACATCCGCGCCATAGAGGGTGCGAGTCGCTTCCTGGTTTTGAGATAGGACCGTCCCGTCCAGGTCGATACCGGCAAACAGTCCCTTGGAGCGGGAATAGCTTAGAAACTCCGCACTCAACTTCCAGTCCGTTCCTGCCTGCGCGTTACGCCCAACCGGACCGGCTGAAGCAGCTGCGTCGGCACCGAGCTTGACTTTGTTCTTCAGCATGTCCTGAAGACCGCGCTGGTTCATCGCGATCAGCACCAGGTCCGTCGCCTGTCCGCCAATCTGAAATCCAACGCTGCCGCCGGTCAGCTGCACACACACTGGTGCGCTCCATTTGCCGCTTGGTGTCCGGCAGGTTGCAACGCCCTGGCCGTACTGAGCGCCCACCACGAAGGCACCCTTCTTGTAGCTCGGAATCACAACGACACAGTGGGCGCCAGCAAGAATACCGTTCGGGATCGCTTTGTCAGGCGTCGCCATCACTTCCTCAATCACCTGAGACGCCGCAGTCATCCGATCCGCAATCTTGGCTTTGTCGTCATCCGCAGCACGGGCAGAAACTGAACCGACCACCATAGCCAATCCACACAGAACCGTTGATATCTTTTTCATCATCATTATCGTTACACCCTTTATACCCTTTCGTGTTTCACAATCTTGGCCTTTGAGGGCATCGAACCTACTTATTTCCAATGTATCTGATGGTGAAGAGAGGGCGAAGGTTGTCCACCTTCTCGCTGGCGATGAGCCCTTCATCAGCCATTCAGCTAGCTCCAAAAAATGGGGGTTGTAGAGATAGTGCCGGGGATCACCCGACGCTCTCTCTACAACCCCTCTCCCAGGTCTGTGTTGCTGAGTCCACTTTGCCTCAGATTATCCCGCCTCACAACGGTACGAAGGTAGGTAGACCTTTGAGCGGGGTTTATTAACTAAAGAGTTAACGGGTAGCGAGGCTTCCTTGTCTACTCTATCCCGGCAGCAGCTTCCGATTAACCACCTGTACCGAGAGGGCGATGCGGTTTTTCACCCCAACCTTCCGCATCAGCGCACCTACATGCTTCTTCACCGTCGCCAGGTCGATTCCGAGCTCTTCGGCAATCACCCGGTTAGGATGTCCTTCGACCAGCCACTTCAGAACTTCGGCCTCGCGCTCGGTGAACTTCGGTTCATTAACCGTAGCGGCTCGCCTCTCCTCCGCTGAGGACAGATCCAGCAGATTGGCCAGCACCTTCCGCGGAGCCCACGCCGAACCATCCTGGACAATCTCGATCGCCAGCCGAACCTCGCTGGCCCTCGCCGTATGCGCCAGATAGCCCTTTGCCCCAGCCCCGATGATGCGCTGAATGTATTCGTGGTCCTCTTCGAGGCCAAGCACGATCAAACGGAGATGGGGACGCGTGCGGTGAAACGTAGCCAGAAGTTCAAAGATGTGGTCCGTACAGGCCGCATCGATCAGGATTAGCGAAACCCCCGAGGCATCTAGCGCACCCGGGACCGACAGGGGAATAATCTCGACCGGCCCGCCCTTGATCCCCTCCTCGGAAAAGATCGTCTGCAACCCAAGAATCCGCAAGGGGTCGGTGGCAACCAGGCCCAGTTTCAGCGGTCGTTGAGACTTCTTGTCTGGCTTGTCTGTCATCGCCTTGTGCGCAGCCTCTTTACTCAGCATCGTGCATTAGTAGGCCGACTTTAGCGCTTCCGGAACCGCCGCCCGCCGTACTAGAGCTTCGGCAGAACGATTCCCTGCTGATTCTGGTACTTGCCCTTGCGGTCCGCGTAACTGGTTTCGCACATCTCGTCGGACTGGAAGAACAGAATCTGGCATAGCCCTTCATTGGCGTAGACCTTGGCAGGCAGAGGCGTCGTGTTCGAGATCTCGAGCGTCACAAAGCCCTCCCACTCCGGTTCAAACGGCGTCACATTCACGATAATGCCGCATCGCGCATAAGTCGACTTCCCGACACAGATCGTCAGCACATCTCGGGGAATCTTGAAGTATTCGATAGACCGCGCCAGCGCAAACGAGTTGGGAGGGATAATCACGCTGTCCGCCACAACCGTCACAAACGACCGCTCATCAAAGGCTTTAGGGTCGATAATGGCGCTGTTGACGTTGGTAAAGATCTTGAACTCGTCCGAAACCCGCAGGTCGTACCCATAGGAGGAAAGCCCATAGGAGATAACGCCCTCCCGGACCTGCTTTTCGCTGAACGGTGAAATCATGCCGTGGTCCATCGCCTGCCGGCGAATCCAACGGTCGCTCTTTATAGCCACTATGCCTCTTTTTCCCTTCGTATTAACAATTCAGTCTCTAATTCTGCCAGAAGGGTGTAGATTAAAGGGCGATTGGAAACCCTGTACCCTTGCCTCATTAGATTCTTCATCTTACGGTAGTGTTCTTTCGTTGACAATCTTGTCCCGACTTTCTAACATCACGTTACTAAAACCCGGTCAGTATCACTATTCTAAAATTACAGCCCAAGGACGGCGGCCCAGATGATTAAGCAGGATCTTATACAAAGGGTTGTTGAGCGTACCGGACTGCCACGAACCAAAGCAGAGTCAGCGGTAGACGCGATCTTCGACAGCATGAAGCAGACCCTCATCGCGGGCGACCGCATCGAACTGCGCGGCTTCGGTGTCTTCACCGTCAAGCCACGTAAAACCGGCATCGGCCGCAACCCGAGAACAGGCGCCGAAGTCACCATCGCTCCAGGCAAAGCAGTTCGCTTCAAGCCCGGTAAAGAGCTTCATCTACTCGATTAGCTCATTACTGCGCCACTTCACATCTGCGCCATTTCACATAAGATGCACTGCGTCTACGTCGACCACCAGGTTGCGCCGGGCAATACTCTGTGTCTCTGCGTAAGCCAGCATGGCTCGCAGGGTGGACCCCAGCGCCTGCCGCCGCTCCGCCTTCAGCACAAAGTGGAAACGATAGATTCGCTTGAGCCGCACGATGGGAGCAGCGGCTGGGCCGAGCACACGCACCTTGTCCAGCCTCGCCTGCTGAAACCATCGCCCTAATGTCCCCGCCCACGCCGTAGCCTCCTCTAACTTCTCGCTTTGAATCAGCACATTCGCCAGCACCGCAAAGGGAGGATAGTGCATCCATCGGCGATAGTTCATCTCCTTCGCCACAAACCCCGGATAGTCGTGAGTGGCCGCAAACTGAATCGCATAGTGATCGGGATGATACGTCTGCACCAGCACCTTCCCTGGCAAATCCCCTCGTCCCGCTCTGCCCGACACCTGCGTCAGCAATTGAAACACGCGCTCGGCCGCGCGGAAGTCCGGCAGCCCCAGCTGAAAGTCCGCGCCCACCACGCCCACCAGCGTCACACCGTGAATATCATGCCCCTTTGCAATCATCTGCGTGCCTACGAGCAGATTGATCTCTCCGCCATGCAGCCGAGCCAGCAGGCGTTCCATGTCGCTCCGGCCGCGCACCGTATCGCGATCCATCCTTCCGATCCGCGCCGCCGGAAACAACTCCTGCAGCCTCTCCTCACCCTGCTGCGATCCTGCGCCCAGGAAATAAAGATGTTCGCTCTCGCACTTCGGACAGACCTTCGGTACCGCGCGTCGAAATCCGCAGTAGTGACACTCCAACCTCTGCCCCGGCTGCGCTATCGCATCGTTGTCGCTCACCTTCTTGTGATAGGTCATCGAGATCGCGCAGTTCTCGCACTCGATCTTTTCCCCGCAGCTGCGGCACATCACCACGGTCGAATACCCGCGCCGGTTCAGCAGCAGGATCACCTGCTCGCCGCGATCGAGCGTGAGCTGCGTCTCTTCGATTAGCTTCCTCGAAAAAATATGCTCCTGCCCGGTCTCGCGAAACTCCGCGCGCATGTCAACGAGTTCCACTACTGGCAGCGGCCGCTCCATCACGCGTTCGCGCATCTCCACACGCGCATATCGTCCCTTGTCTGCGTTCGCCCAGCTCTCGAGCGACGGCGTCGCCGACCCGAGAACCACCACCGCCTCATTCAGTTTCGCCCGCATCACAGCGACATCACGCCCGTGATATCTCGGCGTCTCCTCCTGCTTGTAACTCGAATCATGCTCCTCATCGACGATGATCAATCCCAGATTCACCATCGGCGCAAACACCGCCGACCGCGTCCCCACTACAATCCTCGCCTCGCCGCGGCGAGTTCTGTGCCACTGTTCCGCGCGCTCATCCGGCGTCAACTGCGAATGCAGCATCGCCACCTCACCTTCAAACGCGGCGTACATCTGCGCCGCCATCGCCGGCGTCAGCCCAATCTCCGGAACCAGCAGCAGTGCCGACTTGCCAGCGTCTAAAGCCCGGCGCATGGCGGCAAAATAAACCGTGGTCTTCCCAGAGCCGGTGATTCCATAGAGCAGATGCGGCCTGAAACCACCTTTGTCCATCGCCGCCGCGATGGTCCCCAACACGTCCATCTGCGTCTCATTCAGAGCATGTTCATGCGCATGCTTCTTCCCCCGCGCCGAGATGCCTCCGAGATGAAACTTCTCCGCCACCTCTTCAATCCCCACGAGCCCGCGTTTCACCAGCGTCCCCAACGTCGACAACGGCACCCCCGCTCGCGTTAACGTGATTCGCAGATCGCCCATCCGCATTCGCCCACCCACCGCCGCTAGCTCCGCCATCACCGCCAATTGATTCTCATTCAACCGCGGCAGCCTAGCCTGAGTTGTCAGTTCTCCGTTCTCCGTTCTCAGTAAGTCACCGGATTCTCTCTGAGAACTGACATCTGACAACTGAGAACCCATGAGCACCGCCACCTTCTCCAGCCGCCTCGCGTCGCGCTCCTCCGCCACCGCCTCCCGCACCAGCCACTTCTTCCTGACCATACCCTCCAGCAGTCCTTTGTTCGCGCCTGTAGCCGATCGCAGCGCCGACATCTTCGCCTGCTCGCCGCTCTCCAGATAGTTCAGCACCGCGTACTCGCGATTTTGCTCCTCCGCCGTCAGCTTCGAGCGCCGCGAAGACCCCTTCTCTGCCCCTTCATACAGAACTCTCCGCCCCGCTTCCGCGATCCGATAAGAAAAATGCCGCTTCACCTCCGCCGCCAGCGGCAGCATTCCGCGCAGAACCTCGCCCAGCGGCGCAACATAGTACGAAGCGATCCACTCAGCCAGTTTCATCAACTCGTCCGGCAGCAGCGCCACCTCATCGAGCACCTGCTGCACCGGCTTGATCTCGAACTCCTCCACAGGCGCATCCTCATGGACACGCACGACCACTCCCATCAGCTTCTGCCCACTGAACGGCACCAGCACCCGCGCCCCCACGACCGGCACCACGCCATTCACCGCATAGGTAAACGTCTGGTCCAGCGGAAGCGGCAGAGCGACATCGCAATACAAACCCATTCCCTTAGCCTAATGCTTCCGGCGCCTACACGCGCCCGCTGCGCTTCAACTGCGGAGACCTCAGCTCCGCTTGCGCAAGATCCAGAGAACACCCGACACCGCCCATGCCACTACCGCGAGCCCCAACGCCGCCCACGAGTTATGCCCAGGCAGGAACCGCCACAACACCACCGCGAACGCCGCAAGGCCCACGGCCCCCGACGCCGCGCCCAGCGCATCGAGCGCCGCCGCCTCACGGCCGCGCCTGCGGCCATCTCGTCCAATCTCCCGTTTCCTCTTCACCTCATGCTGTTCGATTAGCGTGGCCCCCGCCGGAAAGATCGCCGGAAACGCTAGAAAAAGCCCGCCGATCATCGGCCCCCAACGCCGTGCAATCAGCCCCGCCGCTACCGTCACCGCCCCACCCAGAACAAACCGCACCAGCTGCTCGCGGAGATTCGTCTGTTTGAGCGATGAAATATTGGCTTCGATTCTCATGCGCTCACCGCAGCAGCGCCCAGTACAAGCCAAGCGAAACTCCCAGCCACACAGGCATCAAGACAAGCGTCGTCGCCATCGTCGATCGCTGGTAGCGAACCAGCGCCTGGCTCACCAGGTACGCATACAAGCAGAAGGCAATCGCACCCAGCACCATCGACCGTGCCTCTGTCGCCGCATATCCCTTGCCGTGCCGCGCAATCGTCATCCCCACCGTCGCCAGTGCAATGGAAGGAGCTGCTCCAAAGAGACCCGCAAAACTCTTCGGCCGCAGAACGTCCCCCAACAGCGCAAATGCGCTTATCACTGCGCCGCCGATGAGAAATCTCAGGACAAACTCTTCCATCCGCCATGCCGTCCGCGCAATCGCCCGCAACTCGTCCAGCCTAAGCCGCCTTCTTGGCCTTATTAATCAACGTCTCCGCCTCTGCAATCCCTTTGCATCCCAGCAGCTTGTACTCCTTGCCCTCCAGTTGGTGGTAGTTGACGAAAAATTCCTCCAGCTCGCGTAAGAATTGCTTTGGCAGATCATTCAATTTGCGAACATTTGCATACATGTGATTCGCATCCGCGATGGCCACCAGCCGGTCGTTGCGGATCCTTTTATTCCCATCGACCTGCTCCCCCTCAATGACGCCGATGAGCCGCGACGGAACCAGCACACCAGGAAACGCCGGTTCATCCATCAGCAGCAGCACATCGATCGGATCGCCGTCATCCGCCACGGTCTTCGGAAGAAATCCGAAGTCATACGGAAATGCCATTCCCGCCGGCAACACCTTCTTCAGAGAAAATATCTCCTGCTTCACATCGAAGGAAAATTTGTTCCGGCTTCCCTTCGGCGTCTCCACAATCACCTGCAGTACGCCATCCTTCTTGCGCACCGGATCTAACCGGGTTGGATCAATCAGGCTCTTCGAACTCTTCTTTGCCATGGCACTCCTTCGTTAACAGACTGTCACAGGCTTAGAGACGCCACCCCTCTTCGAGGTTGCACCAACCACTGCCGGGGAAGTACGTTCTTGCGGTGACACCACTGAATCGAATACTCGCTGGCATCCTTTGAACACAAACGCTATTCTTCTCCCACCATGAAGAAGAAAATCGAGCCCGCCTACCTCATCTTTCTTCTCCTCCTCACCGCCTGCAACCCACCTCCGCGGCCTGTGCCAGAGCCCACTCCTCGCCCACGCACAGCGGCATTCGCCATCCCACCGAGCACCGCCCGGCCTTTCGACTACTATCTCCTCAATCTCTCCTGGTCACCCGAGTTCTGCCACTCGCACCCCAACGCAACCGAGTGCGCCCAGCACTCCACCTTTGTCCTCCACGGCCTCTGGCCCCAGAACAACAACGGCACTTACCCCCAGAACTGCTCCAACGACTCCGGCCCGCGCGATCCCGCAGCCTTCAGCGACATCTACCCTGATCCCGGCCTACTTGTTCACGAGTGGCGCACGCACGGCACCTGCTCCGGCCTCTCACCCGACATCTTCTTCACGCTAGCCCGCACCGCCTTCCACTCGGTGGCCATTCCCCCCGCGCTCTCCCACCTCGACCATCAGATCTCCATGCCTCCCAGCCAAATCATTGACCTCTTTACCGCCGCCAATCCCTCCATCCCCAGATCAAGCCTCGCTCTCTCCTGCGGCAACAACTACCTCACCGCCATCGAAGTCTGCCTCAACAGGAGCGCCCAGCCCACACGCTGCGGCCCTATCCGCTCATGCCGCGCCAACATGGTACGCATCCCACCTCCATAAATGAATCCACGAGAGCGCACGTCGCAGGGAGAATTACGTCGCCGGGGTAAGCTGGCGCGCATCGAGATACGACGCGACCGTCGCCGCGCTGCCTTCGGCGTCTGCCAGGGCCACGTAGCCGTCCGGTCGCACGAGATAGGCGGCATTGCGTCGCAGGCCCGCTCGCTTCATCTCCGGACGCCACAGAAAAACGTGCAGCGGCAGCCTTCGCTCGTTGCACAGTGCTCGCATCTGTGGCACGGCTTCGCCGTACACATGGATCTGCCAGTCGAGCGAGGTCAGCGGCGCGAAGTTGTCCCTGTACTCATCGTTCCAGTCCATCTTCACCCAGGGCAAACGATCACCACCATGAACCTCTCCCGCGCGCCCTTCGCTCAGGCTGCTTCCACGGTAGTTCACCGTAGTCTGCGATACAGTGCGAAACATGAAACGCCGCATTGTCCGAAATGCGAAGATCAGCGGGGCCAGAAGTGGCACAACTCGCAATCGCATCAGCCGCGCTATCGGTCTGGAACTCGTCACACCTGTGAAGGCCCGATCGGTCGTTGCGACCAGCCGCCTTGCGAAAGCGATGCGTTCCGGCTCATAACTATCAAGCAGCGACGGCTTCGCCCGCCCGTGCAGCACCGCAGCGAACTTCCACGCGAGGTTCACCGCATCGCCGATGCCCGTGTTCATGCCTTGTCCGCCGACGGGGCTGTGGATGTGGGCCGCATCCCCAAGCAGGAACGCGCGATCCTTGCGAAAATGGTCGGCCACCCGATGATGGACGCGATAGGTTGAAAACCAGTTCACTGATTTCACGTCGATGGTGATCCATTTGATGACGCGCTTGCT
>Ga0137384_10004478_pt1 | contig 11192 bp, 8 predicted proteins | sample SagtaG_2_FD_104922 | JGI IMG/M metagenome (GOLD analysis project Ga0137384, IMG submission 104922) | Vadose zone soil microbial communities from Sagehorn Ranch, Mendocino, California, USA - Sage2_R_60_16 metaG | ecosystem: Environmental > Terrestrial > Soil > Vadose zone | place: USA: California...
AACGACACCCTATGAGGGTTTTATTACACGGATTTTTACCGGTTCTTACGGCATGCAGATGACGTACTACCTCTATATACCCGCGCATCTTGATCCGCAAAAAAAGTATCCCCTGGTGCTCCTGCTTCACGGTGGGGGCGAGCGTGCAAAGGTGAAAAATACACCGATCCAAAATAGGGATGTGCTGCTGAATCAGGTATACGTGAGAGTATGGAGTTCTCCAAAGGTGCAAGATCACTGGCCCAGTTTCATTGTCGTTCCGCAGGTCGTCTATCCCCAGCGCTGGGTCAACGTACCGGCGCAGCAGGGCTCCTATACCCTTGCCGCTCGACCAGCAAATGCCTTGCTCCTGGCGAAGGAGATTGTGGATGCGCTGCAAAAACAATACACCACCATTGATCCCAACCGCCTCTACGTTACTGGACTTTCGATGGGAGGCTACGGGACATGGGAGGCGATTGAGCGCTGGCCCAACTACTTCGCCGCTGCGGCCCCCATCGCGGGTGCAGGCGATCCATCCAAAGCGTCAGTGCTGACCCGTCTGCCCATTTGGGCTTTTCATGGCTCGGCAGATACGACCGTACCGGTATCAGGTTCGCGTGACATGATCAACGCGATCAGCGCCGCGGGCGGCAACCCACGCTATACGGAATTTCCCGGCGCTGGTCATAGTGTTTGGGGCTATGTCTATTCATTAGGCGCATCAAGTAGCGTCTCAGGTTTCTTTCCCTGGCTCTTCTCACAACACAAGTGATCGGAGGTAGTGGCACAAATGAGCAGGATAACGGAGAAGTGAACATGCAAATGCTCTTACGTGGCTATATAACTGAACGGATGTCCTAAGTAGCCAGCACAGCCTAACACGTTGTGTTGATTCCCGTGTTCTCAGTTCTGACACATCCGTCTCACCGCCTTTTTCCGGGTATGACTCATCAAACAGAAGGGAACCGCGGGATTTTCCTGTCTTGCTCTTCTGTGAGCATTTCAGATGGGTATGAGGTGCCCCATTCGCTGGGTTCCCCGGTCACTTTGGGGAGACTACTTGGCTCCAGCCAGACGCACTGGTAGGGTTCCAACCGCAAGGGTTGCTCAGCTGTGTGCGTTTGTCCGGTGATCAGGTCGGTGAAGCGGTAGCCTACCCCGTACACTCGCAGCAGGTTGGCATCCATCTCTTGGGGATGAGGGGAGAAACTCGCCACGACGAAGAGTCGCTGGCCAGCGCCGTGGCGGACGTAGCCGAAGAGGTGTCCGTTGCCGGTCTCGACGAACGCTGTCTCGCTATCGGAGATCGCCGGTTGCTGCTTCCGCAGCGCAATGAGCCGCACCAATTGCGCGAAGACCTGGCCGTGCGGCGAGTTGAGGTCATGCTCTACCTTCCCTCGCCATGCCCAATCAGCCTGTGGGCGGTGGACCCAACGACTGTCGTCGGCCTTGTCCGGGTCAGAGGCGAACGCGTAATCGTTGAGCGTGCCGACCTCGTCGCCCAGGTAGATCAGCGGGATGCCGCCGATGCTCAAGATGATGCTGTAGAGCATCTGGATGCGCCGCATCGCCAGCTCCATCTGCTGCTCGTCGCCCGACTGGATCGCCAACTCCAACCCGGCCAGCGAGGCCAGCGTGCCCGAGATGCGAGCGTCGCCGGTGTCCGGGTTCTCCTGGAACGGCACGCCGCGTGCAAAAGAGCCGGGGAAGCGCCCCATGTAGAACTGGTTCAGGAACGTCCGGTGGCCGCTCGGATCGATCCACTTCCAGCGGGCGTCGTTGTCGTCAAACGTCCAGCCGATATCGTCGTGCGAGCGCAGGTAGTTCACCCAGGCCGTCCCCTGCGGCAGCCGGAAACGGCGGCGCATCGAGTGAGCGAGCAGCTTGACTTCGCCAGTCGCCAGCGACTCCCAGAGCAGCGCCATGAGCAGGGGGTTGTAGCTGATCTGGCACTCCCGCGGGCTGATGTAGCTCACCACGTCGTCGGGATGGACAATCGCCTCAGACTTGAACAGCAACGCGGGGGCAGCGATGCGCGCGAGGCAGTGAAATGCCTGGATGATCTGGTGGGCTTCTGGTTGATTCTCGCAGCTGGTGCCCATGCGCTTCCAGATAAAGGCGACCGCATCGAGCCGGAGGACCTCTACCCCGATGTTGGCGATGAAGAGCATCTCCTGGGCCATCGCGCGGAAGACTGCCGGGTTGGCGTAGTTCAGATCCCATTGGAAGCTGTTGAAAGTCGTCCAGACCCACCTGTGGATGTCCTCACGCCAGCTAAAGCTCCCTCGGCGCACCGTGGGGAAGATCTCACGCAGCGTGCGTTCGTAGGTGTCGGGTATCCTCCGGTCGGGGAAGAGAAAGTAAAAGCGCTCGTACTCGTGGTCGCCAGCCTGGGCGCGCCGTGCCCACTCGTGCTCATCGGAGGTGTGGTTGAAGACGAAGTCGAGCACCAGGCTGATGCCTTGCTCCTGCAACTCGCAGGCCAGCTCGGCCAGCTCTTCGATCGTACCGAGTTTGGGGTTGAGGCGACGGTAGCTGCTGACGGCGTAGCCGCCGTCGCTCTTGCCCTCGGGTGATTCGAACAGGGGCATCAGGTGCAGATAGGTGAGTCCCAGCTTTTTGAAGGAGGGCAAGCGGTCGCGTAAGCCCTGCAGGGTCCCGGCAAAGAGATCAACGTAACACATGCCGCCGACCATCTGCTGCGACTGAAACCACGCGGGAGCAGCTTCGCGCCGCGCATCCAACTGCTTGAGCCAGGTGGGACGTGCAAACCAGCTGCGCGCTGCCGCGCGCAAGAGTTCCTCAAGGTGATAGAAAAAGTCGTAGTGTCCGCCGTAAAGGCCAAGCAGCAGCCCGAAGAGCCGTTCCCACTCGTGCCGCAGTCGCATCTCCAGCGCACGCCAGTCTGCGGGTGCGACATCGGCTTCGTCTCGAAAGGTGATCTCCAGGCGCGGCCACAGTCGCTCGAGTGATAGGGCCGCTTGCTGCTGAACCTGCTGTGCATCAGTCATATGCTCTCCCTCTGTTGCACCCTCCGCTCGCCTCACCAACGAGGTCAAGGGTTCAGTCTTACGTCATCTGTTCAATGACTTTGACCAGTCGCAGAACCATGAAGGAACGGCACCCTTTTTCCCCCAGCCGCTCCACGAAGGAAAGGAGGCCCTTGGCATCGATGCCCATTTCTGAAGGCCTCGCTCGTGGTAATGTATCATACGAGTTTCTCCGTTCCTGTTTCTGTGGTTTGTCAAATCATTTGGCTCTCGAAAGGAAAGAGCCATCTCAAGGGCCGTGAAGCACGTAGTGCCTTCGCCCCCTACCCGGGTAAAGATGGAGCCTCCATTTCAATCAGCAGCCCCTCATTGCCACGCAGGTGCATCTCTCCCAAGGCCATGGGGCCCTCGTGGTCCAGGTGGGTAGAGAGGAGGAGACGGCCCTGCCCCTGTTCCGGCAGGCTGACAACCTGCTCGTGTGCTGAAAAGTTGAGAGCGACCACATAGCGCTGCCTACCGTGCTGACGCAGGTAGACGAAACAGGCGGGGTTCGGCTGGTCAAGAGAGCGCTGCGAACCCACGCTGAGAGCAGGCGAGGACCGGCGCAGGGTCAGTAATGCCCGCACCAGGGTCAGGAAGGAGTGCGTCTCCTGTTGCTCAACGGCAACATTGTAGGTGTGATAGTCGCTGGCAACCGGCAGCCAGGGCTGCACCTCAGGGGGACAGAATCCAGCGTTGGGACTCGTGTCCCACTGCATGGGTGTCCGCTGGGGGTCGCGGCTATGTTGAGGGTCTTGCTTCCCTGGTGGATCGTGCATCAGTGCCGGTGGAATCGCCACGTTCTGCATGCCCAACTCATCGCCATAGTAGCACGTTGGGGTCCCGCGCAGGGTCAGTAATAACATCTGGGCCGTCCGCGCCTGCTCCCGGCCCACACGCGTAGCGATGCGTGGCCGATCATGATTGCCTAGTACCCAGTTGGGCCAGGCCCCTCTCGGAAGAGCCGCTTCATAGGCATCGACCACCTGGCGAATGGTACTGGCCCCCCAGGTTGGCATGGTCACCAATTGGAAATTGAAGGGCAGGTGGGCCTCGTCGAGCTGCTCACCATAGTACTGTATCAGGCTCGTCAGAGGGAGATAGAGTTCGCCGATCAAGACGCGCTCGCCGTACCGGTCCACAATGGCGCGCATCTCGCGCGCCAGCGCATGCATATCCGGCAGGTCTCCCGTGTAGAGACCCACCTGGCGAGCGGAAGGAGGATCACCCGGCTTCCAATCAGGGTTCATCGGGTTATCACGGAACTGCTCATCTTTGAGCAGCATCCAGAGCACATCGATGCGGAAGCCATCGACGCCCCGGTCGAGCCAGAAGCGCAAGATATCATACATCGCCTGGCGCACCTTGAGATTGCGCCAGTTGAGATCGGGCTGCTTCACATCGAACAAGTGCAGGTAGTACTGCTCGCTCTGTTCGTCGAAGTGCCAGGCAGAACCGCCAAACCTGCTCGTCCAGTTATTCGGGGGACCACCATCAGGAGCAGGGTCGCGCCAGATGTACCAGTCGCGTTTCTCGTTGGTGCGGCTCTGGCGTGCCTGCTGAAACCAGGGATGCTCATCGGAGGTATGATTGGGCACAAAGTCCAGGATGAGCTTGAGGTTGCGCTGGTGGGCCTGGTGCAGCAAGCTATCCAGGTCCTCCAGAGTCCCGAAGAGCGGATGAATAGCAGTGTAATTACTAATATCATAGCCAAAATCGGCCATGGGAGACGGATAGATGGGCGAGAGCCAGATCGCGTCAACGCCGAGCCAGCGTAAGTAATCCAGCTTGCTGATGATCCCAGGGAGATCGCCTATTCCATCTCTATTGCTGTCGAGAAAACTGCGGGGGTAGACCTGATAAATCACGCCCGTTTGCCACCAGGAGTGTGCATGCATCATGGGTTGTTTTGTTCCTCCTCCGCGCATCACGCCTGGTCAAGACCCACCAACCTCTGACCAAGTTTGCTCTCGCGCGTTGTTTCTTTAGTATATCATCTGAATGATCCAGACATTTTCGCTCAGGGAGGAGCCTGGCCTCGGCTCCTCTTGTATTGTTTTCGATCCTCATGGCTCTCCCCAAGTTTAGATGATTCGAGGTAGTTTCCATGAGATGAGTCTTTTCCACTTGGCTCTATCAGTGCCTTTCGCTCGAGCACAACCATTGCAGTGGACCAGAATCAGCAAATTCTAGGGAGAGCCACGATGTTGGTAAGCCATACAAACGGATGTGCCACGTAGCCAACACAGACGTATACTTGCAGTTTCGATACAAACAGGCCTACAATCAAGCAAGGAGGAATCAGCACAACTTGTCATGAAGAGAGGATATGCTGCTGTGACACAAGCTACAACTCGTCATCCCGTACGTATTGGGGTGCAATTACGCCAACAACATACCACCTACCAGTCGTATGCGGATGCTGTTCGTCGCGCCGAGGATCTGGGCGTTGACACAATTTGGGATTGGGATCATTTCTTTCCCCTTACTGGCGACCCTCAAGGAAGCAACTTCGAGGGGTGGACGCTGCTCACGGCAATGGCAACGCTGACCCAGCGAGCAGAGATAGGTTGTCTGGTCACTTGCAATAGTTATCGCCATGCGACCTTGCTTGCGGATATGGCCAAGACTGTCGATCACATCAGCAACGGTCGGCTCATTCTGGGTATTGGTGCCGGGTGGTTTGAGCGCGATTATCAAGAGTATGGCTATGAGTTTGGTACTGCTGGCAGCCGCTTGGCCTCCCTGGAGAAGGGACTGCAAATGATCAAAGGCCACTGGCAGGTATGTGCTCCCAAGCCCATTCGCAATCCCATCCCGATTTTGCTTGGCGGTGGCGGTGAGAAGGTCACATTACGTCTCGTCGCACAATATGCGAATATCTCAAATACCTTTGGTGACCCACCCACAGTTGCCCATAAAATGCAGGTTCTAGACAATTGGTGTACCAAAGTTGGTCGGAATCCCAAGGAGATTGAACGTTCTATTTCTTTACCAAGAAGGGTGAGTCTCTCCCAGCTTGAGGCTTATTTGCAAGTGGGGGCAACACATATCCTTGTAGAAGTCGATCCACCTTGGAACTTTGATTTTTTGCGAACGGTGTTGAGATGGCGGAATGAAAGAAGCTCGTAAGAAGTTAGTTCTGTCGGTAGTGGCTCATTTGAGTAGGATAGCCCGGTCGAGATTGTAGCGATGAAGAAAGAGCAGGAGACTCGCCTCGTGCATCACCACGGACTTGGAAAACGACAACGTCAGGCGCACAAAACGGGCGAGGCGTTGGCGCTGGGCTGAGGCGAGACTTCCCTCCACCTTCCCCAAACAAGATCAGATATCTCCTGGTTCTTGCTGATCATGTCTGCCTGTCACGCTGGTCTTCTTGCAGGTAATCCGACTCCCGTCGGTTCCGATCTGATTATTTATTCATCTTTCTAGTATTATTTGAACTTTGGCGCTTTCACCTTGCCGTCTCCTGTCTGCGCTGGCTCTCGTGTCTCTGCCTGCTCACGCACTCGCTTCCGTGAGACCTTGCTGATGCCTCCTCTGCCACTGAACTGAGCACGAATGGGCCTTCCGTTTGTCCTTTTCTCTCATCATCCTCGAACAGAGGGGCCACGGAGCCAGCACAGGCAGTGATCGACCAGGCGCCTGAGAGGGGAAAAGCGCAGCGGTTTCTAACACGAGCAGGTGAGCATGATACCCTGCGCAAGGCCGGGGCTTGGACTGCCATCTGTCTTCCTCAAGCATGCAGAAGGGGCCTGTCCCAAGAGCCAGGAAAGGAAACCGCCAGGAAGTTGAACGCCAACGGCTTGAGTCATCTAGGTCTGAGAGTCACCCATCTCGCGTGGGCGAAACACTTCTCTGTTGACACACTCGGATACCAAGTGGTGAGGGAAACAGATGCAGCCGTGTTCATCAACGTGTCTGGAATGCTCGTCGCCCTGTATGAGACCGCTTCGTCCTCTTCAAGCCATGATCGCTTCAATCCGTTTCGAGTCGGTCTGGATCATCTCGCTCTCGCTGTAGAAAACTCGAGCATCCTAGAAGACCTGAAGCGGGATTGAGACGCGGCAGGGGTACTCAACCATGGGGTTGTGGATCAATAGGGAAACGTCCTCGACATGCTGGTTCAGAGCGACGGAACAACAAAGCGGCGAAACGCTTCTTTCCTAAGCTCCTCAAAGGGCTCCAATACGTCCCCCGCGTGATCATCACCGATACATTGAAGAGGTATGCAGCGGCGAAACGCGAGATCCTGCCAGGAGTGCAGCATCAACAGCACACAGGGCTAAACAACCGGGCGGAAAACTCGCACCAACCCACGCGACTGCGTGAAAAGAAGATGCGGCGGTTCAAATCAGCCAAACACGCGCAACGCTTTCTTTCTGCTGATCGCGCCCCATCGCTGGACAGTTCCAACCACGAAGACATCGTCTGCGTGCCAGGAAGTACCGTGCCATTTTGCAGGGCCGATTCCAGCAATGGAATGAGGTGACTGGAAGCAAGCAGGTCGCATAACCACACAGACCTCCCCACTTCTCGTTACCCTTCCATGTCTTTTCTCTTTATAACTCATCAGTATCCTTCGTTTTTACGAATAAGTTGACAATACCTGTTAGACTAAGGGAAGGAATGCTTCCGCGTTGGTCTTGTGTATGAAACGCATTCCGGGAATGACCGTAGAAAAGGCAGGCAAGGGGAGATGGAATTTGGCGTCCACTTACCAACGATGACCTTTGGAGAGCACCCCTTCTCTCTCGCAGAGCTGGTGAGTACTGCTGAGACGGCAGAACGCCTGGGCTTCACGAACCTGTGCGCCAACGACCATCTCATCTACTCGCGTCCCTGGCTGGATAGTCTCATCGCACTGGCATCCACCCTCACCTGTACCCACCGGATCACCTTGATGACGACCGCTGCCCTTCCGGTGGTGCGGGGTCCCGCTCCCTTGGCCAAGGCACTGGCCGCACTCGATCTCTTATCGGGGGGACGCCTCGTCGTCGGCGTCAGTCCTGGGTCAACTGCTCGCGACTATGCCCTGGCGGGGATCGCCTTTGAAGAGCGGTGGAAGCGATTTGACGAGGCGGTCCAGATGCTGCGTTGTCTGCTGTGTCCAGATGCGCCGCCCTTCAGCGGCCACTTCTATGCCTGCGAGAGCACTCGGCTCGAACCCTTTCCGGTTCAGCAGTCGGGGCCGCCGATCTGGATTGGCAGTTGGGGTTCGGATGCTGGGCTTCGACGGGTGGCTCGCCTGGGAGATGGATGGCTTGGTTCCGCCTTTCATATTACCCCGGAGGCTTTCGCAAATGGACTGGCACGGCTGCATGTGTTTCTCGAGCAGGTCGGGAAGGAACCGGAGGCCTTTCCCCACGCCCTGGGGACGATGTTCCTCTACCTGACCGATGACCAAAGGAGAGCCGAAGAAGTGCTCGGTGGGCTCCTGAGTCCGACTATGGGTCGTCCCGCAGAGTTCGGGCGGGAGCGCGTGCTCGTCGGATCAGCACACCAGTGCGTCGACAAACTGGCCAAACTTCAGGCGGTAGGCGTGCGCAAGGTCTTCCTGTGGCCGGTGGCCGACAACGCTGAGCAGTTGGCGAAGTTCCACGACGAGGTGCTTCCTCAGCTCCTGCAGTAGCACTCCCGTCGGCTGTCTCAGCGCCTTACTCTACCATACTCCTGGTCACAGGAAGGGATATTGCAAGAACTCCTGACGGCACGGTTATCAAAGGATGAGGGAGAAAGCGAAAGCTGCCCTGGAATGGGGGGGATAGAGGTTGCCTCGCAAGAGAAGATGACCCCACGTCGGGACTTGACAATCCCTGCTACACATCTGGTATAGTTAGGATACGCTACTATATACTCTAGTCAGCACGGCACTGCACGATCAAGGAAAGGCAGAGGAAGCATGCAGCCATCACTTCGCGCCACACAGCGACTCTACCTGGTCATGCTCTCCATGCCCTCACATCCAAGTCACCCCGTTGATACCCCGGCCCAGGGGGTCATTGTGCCCATTGGCAGGCGAGAGTTTCCCATTGCTCACCAGTGACGGGTAACTTTCCCTCACTTTCGCACATCGTGGGCACCTGGCATTAATCCGACCCCACGGTCTTCTTGCTGGGCTTTTTTTACCTCCATGTATTGTTTTCTCATGCACCCATTGCAGAACAAAGAGGAGAACCGTATGCAAACGACTTTCAGTACCTCATCTCGTCGTGATCTAGGCGAGGGTCTCGTGCTCCGCTGGTCCACAGTCGAAGATGCTGAGCGCATCGCTACACTGCTCAGTATGGCTTTTCGTGAGAAAGCCGAGGAGCCACCGAACACCAACGTGATGATGGTCATTCGCGGCCTGATGAATGGCGACCATCCCCTGATGGGCCCGCAAGATTTCGGCTTGATCGAGGATACAAGCAAGGAAGGGAACCCGGTGGTGGCCTGCACCAGCCTGTGGAAACACACCTGGACCTACGAAGGTATTCCCTTCAGCGTTGGTCGTCCCGAAATGGTTGCCACCGACTCAGCGTATCGCCATCGCGGATTCATTCGCGCTCTTTTCGAGATGGCCCATGAGCGTAGTGAGGCCGAAGGGGATCTTGTCCAAGCCATCACCGGCATCGCCTACTTCTATCGCCAGTTCGGCTATGAATATGCCCTCGAACTGGAAGATAGACGCACGACTCTCGTTTCGCTGATCCCCAAAGCGAAGGAGGGGGAGTCTGAGCCCTTCACACTCCGTGAGGCCACCGTTGAGGATATCCCGGAAATTGTGGCCCTCTACAACCGACGTCGAGGCAGTAGTATGGTCTCAGAAAGCATCACTCGCAAAGAGTGGCTCTACGAGATCGAAACCTGGAAAGCACACCCCGACCTGGGACATTTTATGAAGATCCTGATGATCGTTGATGTCGCAGGGCAGACAGTCGGCTTCGTCGCACCACTAGCCAGGCGTTGGGGAAAGAATCTGGGCGTCATGCTGCTGGAGTTCGCCCAGGGCGTGAATCTACAAGCAGCTCTGCCATCTGTTTTGCGTGCGCTTCACACCTACGGCCTCAACGTAGAACTGGCCCGGCCCGACACTCCTCCCTTCAGTGAAATCGGCTTCTACCTGGGAACCACCCACCCCGTGCACGAGGTGCTGGGCGATGAGTTGGATCGCGCCAAGGAGCCTCCCTACGCCTGGTATGTCCGTGTGAAGGATCTCCCGGCGTTCCTCATCCACATCGCTGCCGCGCTGGAAAAACGGCTGGCGGCTTCTCCTGTCGCTGGCTACACAGGCGAAATCAAGCTGGATTTCTATCGAGGCGGTCTGCGCATGGTCTTCGAGCAGGGACGGCTGACAGCAGCGGAAAACTGGCGCACACAGGATTTCGAGGAGCATGTCAGCGGGGGCTATCCCCCGCTGGTCTTCCTGCAATTGCTCTTCGGCCATCGCAGCGTCGAAGAACTGCGTCATGCCATGCCCGATGCATGGGTAAGCAGTGAGGCCAAGCCGGTGCTCAAGGCACTGTTCCCCACGAGACCATCATTTGTGTTTGGATGGTAATGAGACTCGTGAGAGACACACGGCTGGGGTTGGTCGGTGAGCAACCCCAGCCCTGTGTGAACGGGTTGTAATGGCTCGTGCTGGCTACTTGGCACATCCGTTGGTAAAAGAGCCGTTTACAGGAGTACGAATTTCGGTAGTGGCTTATGTGAGAAGGATAGCCTTGTCTAAACTATAGCGATGAAGAAAGAGGAGCAGGCAAGCCTCGTGCATGAGCTCGGACTTGGAAAACGACGCCGTCATGCGCACAAAACGGGTCAGACGCTGCCGCAGGGTGTTATGTCACCGCTCGACGTGGGTGGTTTCTCCGGTTTCTTTTTACCACAGCTGTATGCTGCTCATGTGGGATCACCGCCTTGTAAGCCGCCCAAAAGTCTGTGAAGCAATGCCCTTCTGTGCCGCTGACCTCGCCCACCCCGGGAAAAATGGGTAGTGCCAATGGGTAGAACTACACATGTGCTTTGGCTTCCCACTAGTACAGCCTCGCGGAAATAACGCAGGAGGGTATAGCAGGGCATGCTAGAATAAAAAAAGTAAACTGAAACGAAGGAGATTCCTCTCATGCCCTCTCCGCAAGCGAAACCACTTCATGCCAGTTCTTTACAACAGGAACTGCTGCAGCGGATGGTTCAGCGCGC
>Ga0137384_10004479_pt1 | contig 11192 bp, 10 predicted proteins | sample SagtaG_2_FD_104922 | JGI IMG/M metagenome (GOLD analysis project Ga0137384, IMG submission 104922) | Vadose zone soil microbial communities from Sagehorn Ranch, Mendocino, California, USA - Sage2_R_60_16 metaG | ecosystem: Environmental > Terrestrial > Soil > Vadose zone | place: USA...
AAGCGATGAGCAAACTCGCTTCAGAGAACAGGAAAGATGTCGAAGCGCAGGTGTTTTACGCGCTCGCACTGCTGGCGAACGCATCTCCTGCCGACAAGACTCATGCGAAGCAGAAACAGGCAGCCGATCTGCTCGAACCCCTTGATCGCACCGATCCGCAGCACCCAGGAGTCCCACACTACCTCATCCACGCTTACGACAATGCGGAACTCGCACCGAGAGGCCTCCCGGCAGCAAGAGCCTACTCTCAGATTGCACCCTCAGCGCCGCACGCCTTACACATGCCATCGCATATCTTCACCCGACTTGGCCTATGGGACGACTCCATCACCTCGAACCTTGCGGCAAAGGAGGCGGCACATCACCAGGCTGACACAGGAGAAGAGCTCCACGCCATGGATTATCTGGTGTATGCCTATCTGCAGCGTGGACGCGACAAAGACGCGGCTCAGGTCATACAGCAACTCAATAACATGCCGAACCTGAATGCACCCGATTTCAAGATAACGTATGCCTCTACCGCGATGCCGGTTCGCTACGCAGTTGAGCGAGGTCGATGGGTCGACGCTGCCGGCATCGCCCCTCCCGTAGGAGCCCCACCTCAAGTTGTCGCAATTGCGGTTTGGGCTCGGGGCTTGGGACTCGCTCGGAGTGGACGCGCTGCCGAGGCGCACGCGGAAATTGAGAGATTGCGGCGGATCGAAGAGAAGCTTCGCGCCTCAGGCAATGACTATTGGGCCACACAGGTGAAGATTCTGACCCGCGAAATCATAGCGTGGACAGCCCAGGCTGACAGCAAGGCGGACGAAGCCGCAGCCATCATGCGCACGGCAGCCGACGAGGAGGACGCCATCGAGAAGCTTCCCGTGACGCCGGGGCCAGTCGTCCCCGCTCGCGAACAACTGGGTTACTTGCTCTTGGAGCAACATCAGCCGTCTTTAGCGCTGAAAGAATTTGAGAAAACATTGACATACGCCCCGGGGCGACGCGGGGCACTCCAAGGCGCGGCGCACGCTGCCGAACTTTCAGCCCAGAAGTAACGTAGCCGATTTTTAATATACGAATAGTTTCGTTGACAAGTACGAATAGTCTCGTATATGGTTAGGCGCATGGTGAAGAAACGCGAATTACCGAGACCAACCGAAGGCGAGCTGCAGTTGCTTGGGATTCTTTGGGAACGCGGGCCGTCAACGGTCCGGGAGCTGTTTGAGGAAGTGAATGCGGAACGCCCGGTCGTGTATACCGGCGTGCTGAAGCTTTTACAGATTATGACGGAGAAGGGTCTAGTACTACGGGATGAGCGGGAGCGAGCGCACGTGTACCGGGCAGCGCTGTCGCAGGCGGATACGGAGCGGCGGCTTCTGCGCGAACTGAGCGAGAGATTCTTCGCAGGGAGCGCCGCACAGTTGGCACTGCGGGCGCTGGAGATGGAGAAGTCCAGCGACGAGGAGCTCGATGCGATCCGGAAGTTAATTGAGAAGAAGGCTGCTGCGAGCCAGTAGCGGATCTGCACCTTTGTTGGCGGCGGGCGGTGAGCATTCGATGCTGCTTCGGATGATGTTTTGGAGGATCGAATATGAACTCGATCAGTTGGTTGTCGCGGGGAGAGATCGTGGCGCTGGGATGGACCCTGCTCCACTTCTGCTGGCAGGGTACAGCGGTCGCGGTGGCGTATTCGGTGGTAGATCGAATGACGTCGCGTGCAACCTCGGGAGTTCGGTACGCGGTGGCACTCATAGCGCTGGCGTTGATGCCAGTGGTCGTCGTGGCCACATTTGTGGAGGAGATGAGGGTAGCGGCTCCGTCGCACGCGAACGAGCGGGCAGCGGGGGCAATCTCACCTCTGCCGGTAGATGGGCGGCACGGACCCGTCCTGCAGGAGATCCCGCTAACGCTGGCTTTGGCGGTCGAGCGGCCAAATTCCTGGTTAGTTGCACGGGCAGAGCGCGTGTTGCCATGGGTGGATTGTGTTTGGATACTGGGGATGCTGCTGCTGGCGGTACGCGCCATGGGCGGCTGGTGGCAGTTAGAGCAGGTGCGGCGACGAGCGCGAACCCTGGTCCCTGAAGAATTGGAGCGTTCCTTCAAGCGGATCCGCGACCAGGTTCAAGTCGGGCGGCGGGTGGTTCTGCGAGTGTCGAGTGAAGTGATTTCGCCGCTTGCGATGGGTGTGTGGCGAGCGACCGTGATTCTGCCGGTGAGTACAGTGTTGGGGCTGCCGATGGACGAGTTAGAGGCAGTCTTGGCGCATGAGCTCGGCCACATACGGCGTTGGGATTATCTATGGAATCTGTTGCAGACAGCAGTGGAGAGCGTGCTCTTCTTCCATCCCTCCGTTTGGTCGTTGAGCCGGACGGTGCGGGAACGGCGTGAGATCTGCTGCGATGAGATCGCGGTGCAAAGCTGCGCGGGCGCGACGGTCTATGCGCGAGCTCTGCTGCGGTTGGAGGAGCAGAGGACGATACAGTTGCGCCTGGCGGTGGCGCTGGATGGATGCAATGGATCGCTCTTGCGACGAGTAAAGCAGGTACTTGGAGAGGGTTTGGCCGTGGAGAGCAGCATGACGAGTGGAGTGCGTGTGGCGGCTGCTGGCGCTGTGGTTGTAGCCCTGTTGCTGGGCCCGAAAATAACCAAGGCGGTAGCGATTCCAACCGCTGGCGCTTCGCATCCTGTGATAGCACGCGTCCTGGCAGCATTACCCCGTCAGGCGGCTTCTCGGTTGGTCGCGGAGAAGGCGCAGGTTGCTGCTCCAGCAACCGCGTCGGTGCCGGAGGCTAAGGCGAGCGCGAAACTTAGTGAGAGCGCACCCATGCCAACGGCAGCACCTGTAGCGCAGGTACGTGTCGAGCCTATAGTCTCACCCGCGGTCGAGGTCAACGTAGGGGCTCCGTCGGTGCAGGCCGATCCGCAGGCAGCGGGTGGAACAAACCCGCCGAAAGGCATCGCGTATCTCGATGCCATGCGTGCTGCGGGCTATCCGCTCGATCTAGACAACGATCTGAATACCTTGGTAGCGCTGAAATCCTTGGGCGTAACGCCGGAATACACGAAGTCTATGGGCGCAATCGGGCTCGGCAAACCGACGGCGCATGAGTTGATCACGCTGAAGTCGCTGGGAATTACACCGGAGTATATTGCTGCACTGAAGCAAAGCGGACTAGGCCCGAAAGATTTTCATGAAGCAGTGACCGAGAAGTCCGTCGGTATTACGCCGGAATATGCGACAGCAATGAAACAGAAGGGCTTCGGCGATCTCGACCTACATCAGCTGATTGCATTGAAAGCCCAGGGCATGACACCGGAGTATGCCGGATGGCTCAAGCAGCAGTTTCCGCGGGCAACCGCTGGGGAATTGAAGCGGGCCGCTATCTTCCACCTCGATGACAAATTTATCGCTCAGGCAAAAGCGCATGGATTCGATGAGAAGAACATCGACAAATTATTGCGGCTGAAGATGTCGGGCCTGTTGGACGAGTAGCGTTTAGTCCTTAGAGGGCAGCTGTCAAAGGAGAGAAATATGCGGCGAATTATAGCGTTTGGCTTGCTGTTAGGCCTGGGTGTGACGGCTGCGGTTGCCGACACGACCGGCAGTTGCTCGATCCGCGCCGGGCGAACCGAGGACAAAATGTCGTTCAACTGGCAACGTGGAGATTGCGCGACGGAACACAGGTGCAACGACGGTGGTTCGGACATGCTCTGGAGCAAATGGAGCGGGGTGACGCCTGGAGACCTGCAGCGCGAAGGCGCGGCGGTGGATGCGCGCATGAGGGCTGAACCGGGCGAGATGCGTTGTGTCGGCACGGTCCACCAGGCGGCGATCCGCGGGACGTACTCATTTACTCCGGACGCGGAATTTGCAAAGCGCATGGAAGCGATGGGCTTTTCTGACCAAACTCCTGAGCGGTTGCAGGGCTACGCTATGTTGGACGTGACCACTGCTTGGGTGAAGGAGATGAAAGACGCCGGCGTCACAGAAATGACAGCAGAAAGACTGATGGGATTGAAAGCGCTGAAGGTGGATGCAGCCTATGTAAAGGCGATGGCTGCGGCCGGATACCCTGAGCTACGCGCGAATAAACTGACCAGCATGAAAGCGGTGGGAGTGTCTCCGGAGAAAGTGCAGGCAGTGCGGGCGATGGGGTATTCGCCCACGGAAGAGGAGTTGATTCAAATGAGCGTTTTCAAGATCGACGCTCCGTTTGTGGAACGGATGAAAGCTCGCGGATTCCAGAACCTAACCATCGCTCAGCTGGTAAAGATCAAAGTTTTCAAACTGGATGAGTGAGTCCGAACGGAGGATCGTTCCCGCCCCGTTCTTGGAAAGGTACAACCGTTCCCAGAATACCTAGTCTAAGTTGTTGATTTGTTGGTGGACCCAAACATTCTGAGTTTGAACCAACTGAGCGAAACTTTGAGTAAAGCCGAAGTGTTGGCAGCGGAAATTGCTCTTATTATCAATAGCATAGCTGACGAAGAAGAAAAATCGCAGGTATTGAGCCACGCCAGCAATGTTGCTGGCCGTCCTCGAACGACCTCTGATTTACAACTCCGAAATCGACCGCCGGGGTCTGCAAGTCGTGTCGAAGTCCTTCGTGAACCGAAAGCGAACGTGCGAAGCGCCGCCCGTGAAGTTGAGAGGATTGCCGTCCAGCCCGGCACTCACCCTAACTGCATTTCATCGCAAAAATTCTGCATTCCTGTGAGCGCGGCGAATGGGTCACACTCGACCGACACCAGGCCGTCTGTTGGCACCAAAGCCGATCCCGGTAGAGTTAAGAAACCATTGCCGGTCTCACCCATCTTGATGGCCCGTTACAGTCGCGAGCAACTTTATGAGAAGGTGTGGCGGATGCCTGTCCGCCTGTCCGGTTAGCCGCGAGAGAGTACGGCGTCTCCGACGTCGCAATTGGCAAGGTTTGCAGAAAGCTCCACATTCCTGTCCCCGGCAGAGGCTACTGGGCAAAAAGGGCAGCCAACCGGCCTGTGGAACCTCGCCCGCCTTTACCCCAGCTTCCTGCCCCAATTTAACGTGAGCCTAAGAACATGTTCGGTGGTCACCGGCAGAATCCGATTGAGGTTAGTAGTCGTCTCCTGAGAGTCAGCACAGATAGCAACACCATCCTTCGTGCCAAACGCCGCTGGGAGTCATCCGTCTCTTCTGGAGCGCCTGGGATTTTCCCCTTTGCGGATGCAATCACATCACCCCCCCAGACACAGATGGTCGCAGCGTTAGGTCGATACCGTCAAAAAAAATCTTGCAATTTTCTTGTGCTACATTTTCTCCATCCCTATGAACCTGTCCTGTTTGTTAGCTATGCTGCTGATCGTCACACAGGCACCTGTGCCAGTCCCAAGGCAGGTAACCAATACCTCCACTACCGCAAGCAGCACAATCAAGAGCCAGCGCAAGAGCCACGATGCTTCAGCCGCTCCGCCTGTGGCCGTCATAGACCCTGCTACCACCCCAAGTTCCCTAGCCCAATAGCGGCAAACAAGTACAGGACAATGATGCCCATGCCGTAGTCATCAGCAAATTTCCCACCGTGTCTATGAGCAAGGATTGGGCTGATTGGGGATTGTGGGTTTTCAACTTTCTGTTGGTAGTTGTCGGAGCTTTGCAGGTAACTATGCTGCTGAAGACTCTCAGAGCTATAAGAACTCAAGGGGAGCACATGGAACGACAGACAGGTATTCTGGAAAAGTCTGTCATTGCTACTAACAAAAGTATCACTTCCTTCATAAAAGATTTCAGTACAGCGCGACAGTGGCTCTTTCACGCCGCTTTCAGAAAGGGTTCCCGTTATGTTCTAATTCCTATCTCCTATAACGGGCTGCCTGAGATGGCGAAGCCTATGGCCGACCTGCACTCGGAGCGAAGAGGGAATTTGTCGAGATTGGAGGACACTCATGAAGAAATACACCTTAGCATTAGCTGCGCTCCTCGTTTGTACGGTCCTAGGCTTGATGACCCTCGCCGAGTGGCCCGCCACCTTCTGGAAGGGTGAACAGAAGACTCTCACCTATCCTGCCGGGGAAAATCCAACTCCGGCTCAAGTCATCAATGACACCGCGAAAATAGTTTCCGATAATGCTGACGCGACGATCGAGAGGGCGTGCCTAGGGTCGTTCTGGGTAGCAGTGGGTTGTATTGGAGCTTGGCTAATTGAGTTCATAAGAGGTGAACGGGAACGAGAAGACCAGTTCAAGAAACTTAAGCAGTCCTTTACCAGCGAGGCTGCAGATCCAGTACGAACCGCCATGACCAAGATCGATGATCTCGAAGGCAAGATTAACGCAACTGGAAAGCTTATCTTTTTGCATATGAAACAAAGATCCGCTGCTGTAGTGAAGCATCTAGACAATGTCGTAGAGTGCCGCTACCTAGGACGTGGACCGGAAGTGTTGAAGCAGGTTCTTGACAGGTTGGAAAAGGCGGAAGCAGTTTGTAACACGTTTGTGTTCTTTGGAGTGCCTGAACGAGAGTTTTCCTCCGTGGGTTATTCTCCAGATCTCATCAACCAGGTTAGGGATGAGATCAAGGGATTTATAAAAAAGCGGCGGAGCTGGATCGACATTGTTTCTCCCGAGGTCGTTAACTCGCCTACGTTGAATTGGAGCAAATTTCTCCCTGAATTGGAGCAAGAGGCAGAGAAACTCACTGCGGCCAAGAAAGAATTCGAAGCGGAGAACCTTAGGAAGGCTCTGGAAGGTTACAGAATAAGACGTTTGAAAAGTATGTATCCGATCATTAATTTCATGATTTTGCGATACGGTGACGATCAAGAAGAGGTCATATTCGGTTGGGGTCATCATTCAGAAGACAAAACTAATCGCGTGTTCCTAAGTGGCCGACGGCAGGTCGTAGAGACCTTCAAGAGCTACTGGAACGTCTTGGAAAAAGATTCCGATGAGTTCAAACCGCATGAAAAGCCAATCACCGCGCCGGATATTGCAGGATGGTGGTTTCGCGTATCCTACTGTGTTCACAATGACTGCAAGGCACGAGACGGAGTACCGAGCACAGCGGGTAACCTGCACGATGTTGCTCTCGTGAGAGTGGCGCTGATCGAAACAGGCACATCGTCGTCAGTGGTGAAAAGTTTATCGTCGAAAACTCCAGAATCGTTCGAAGCAGCAGATTTCGCTCGCGGGCAGTAGACCTAGCGGACTACAGGTTGTGGTTTGCGACAACCACTGACAAAAAAGATAGGCTCAGTGTGGCCGGATGGTACCGGTTCGTGCACGCGGAACAAAAGAACTATGAAGTGATTAATATCCCGGAGTTCTACGGAGAATTTCTGGATTTTAGTGAGGGGACTGCTGATGTTCCAGAGTGCGAGTGCTTCAAACGTTTGCAGGTGGGCAGGCTGTTGCTGTTCGGCAAGAGAATTCCTTCGGAGTGAATACGTGAGGTCATGAATGGTGATGATCCCGGACATCCCTTGGATGGGCGCGAGGATTACTTGCGGGATATACCAAATGCGCCGGAGAAACAGGTCCAGCTAGTAAGGCGGGGGTTAGAATGGTGGGAGTTGCTTGGCAAAGCGCGATGGTCCTATGGAGAAACAAATCGGCGAGAAGAATCGGCTTTTAGTTCGGTTGAGCAATAGTTGGGTTGACGATATCGCATAGTCTGTTCGCCGCAGTCCATGATAGGCACAATCGCTCAGTGATCCGCTACGGAGTTATTGCAGGTAAAGCGAAGCTTAGTTGACGCTATGAGGTGTTGCTTTTCACAATCAATGGGTTCATCCGCACATTTGGTGATACTGCTCATTTGCTCGCAAACCCGCTAATCTGTTGCTGATTTCAGACGTCTTATAAGGTCGCAGACATACAGCTCTGGCGGCGGGTGCTGGAGTTGGGTGTTGGGGATCAATGGAACAGAAAGTTGCCTTAAGAACTCAGTGCTTTTGTAAGTTCTTGAGGATACGGCGGATGTAGTTTTGTTAGCTCGAGCTGGTGCCGAGGGGATTTTACTTAGTAGTAGAGTTCTTGTGAGGAACTTATGAAAGTGACCCTCGTCGACGTGCTCCGGAAGGAGTGGGTCAGCGACCCGCGCGATGACGAGCACAGGGATAAGATCCTTGGCGAGCAGGTCTTTGCAGGCCTGCAGGACAGAAACACCGGCTTCGACGCGACCTGTATCGTCCACTTCTCACCGACGGACTTCGCGACGGTAATTGATCGCTGCGAGCGCTTGGGCATCAACATGTTCGGCATCATCAGGCCAGACCGCCGGCGATGTTTCCTGGGAGAGTTACATTTTTTCCTCTAAGAGCGATGTGCGCTCCACCAGTCACTGAAAGGCATCGTTGGGTGCGGCATGAACCGGGCGCGAAATTCTATCCGCCGAATCATCTCACGCACCGTTTCGTTGCTGAATGAGTTGATTGAGTGCAGTATCTCTGCCGTACTGAAAAGCGGGACCGAGCCGATCTCTTTTGCGAGACGTCGAGCCTTCCGGTCGTCTGTCGCCACACCGAATACGCGTGCGGAACTAATTGCCAAGCTTAGCGCCTCTCCATCATCAAGTTCGGCAGCCAAAGAAACATAGAGTGCTTCTTCGTCCGGTGTTTCAGCTTGGCAGGCGTGCAGAATTCTTGCTTGAAACAGTGGCGCAAGATCGATCCGTTGGGGCGGGAGGTCTCTCTGCTCGGCTCGCAAGAATATGCTTTCTCGTGATACTGCGTCGCACACCATACATACGTCGCTTAAAGCTCTCAAGAGTAGCTCTGGTTCGCCACTCGCTTGCAGATTGATCAAAGTACAAGTGTCAACGAGGACCGGGCCGTCGGAGAGCATCCTCTATCTTCCCCCGAGTGCTTGAGCCAGATCCGGCGCGAACGAATTGAAAGAGCCATCATCTTCCGAATGAATACGGTTTTCAAAGGTCTCCAACTGTTCCCGTGCATGAAGACGGTCAGTGCGCAAATACTTTGCCAGCTGCCCTTCACTGATCTGTCCCGCCTGGAACGCAGCAATAGCAAGGTCAACATATCGTTGGGGAAGGGTCTCCGTAAGCGAAGGATTTGCATCGATTCCGAGTAATGCCTGAGCGTGCTGAACTTTGAATCCTTCATCCTTCAGACGCTCCCAAGTCCCGGTGGGTAGGCGACGGAGTTCTTCCAAACGGAGGATTATGGCCTGAACTGAAACCTGGTAGAGGTTCGCCAGCGTACAGACGTGCGCAAGGGTAATCCCCCCCTCAGAGGAACGATGGAGTTCCGTAAAGCGACGATTGAGGCCACTTGCAGGCATCAGGAAGTGTCGCGCAAAGCTATCAGCCAACCGTTCTTTCTTGTTGGAGCGTCCGGCAACAGTCAAGACCGTAATCTCTGGCTGATATCGAGTCATCAGAAAGTGTCCATACTCGTGAGTGAGCGACCAGTTTCTACGGTCCCTAGGATGTTTGCTATTGATGCCGACACAAGCTCCCAGTTCTTCGTTATAGGCAAAAAGGCCCGCAATGCGACTTGGCATTTCAAAAAAGAAAATACGAATTCCAACATCACTAGCCAGACGTTCGCGCAAATTTCCGATGGGACCGTCGCCCATTCCAAGCCTATTTCGTTCAGCCGTAGCAACGTCTTCGGCGACTTGCTCGGGACTTCCTCCAGACGTGTCGTATTCGTTCGGGTAGTTGTGTGAGAGAGGCATCGAACGGATTCGTTCCAGTGCCACATAATCTTCGGACAGATTTTGTAATTCAGAAGCGATCGGATCGATCTCCGCATCTGTCACAGTATGCCCCGGAGTAGCGCGAAATTGAGGCACGAAACTCTCACTAATTACCGGACGACCGACAAGATCGGAAATGGACCGACGATATGCTTTTGCAAACTGAATCAATTCATGAGGCGTGACCCGACGTTCCCCTTTCTCAATAGCAACGACGGTCGTTCGAGCCATTCCAAGTGTTTTCGCAGCATTCTCTTGAGTTAACGCAGCGGATCGCCTCGCATCTTGCAAGCGACTCCCAAGCTTCTTGATGTCGATTTGTTCAAGTAGTCGATAGTCCATGTCACACCACGCAAGTTGAAACGGTAGTCGGTGATTGCTGCTGCAAATGTTTATGAGCGGAAAAGGAACTCCACTCTCTTACGTGCTGTCCATAGAGACGAATCAATTGATCGCGAATATCAGTAACCGTGGAATCGTTGGCCATAGAATCTGCCAGTCGGCGCAATTCAGGAAATTCTAAACACAACGCAGTCCAGCTATTCGGAGCGATGAGGGCATTCAATAAACGATTGGACTGATAATTCATGGCACGCAGAGCTCGCAGGTGATGTGCCTGAAATGGTTCATCTTGCCGCAGATCGCAGCCATAGTCATTTCCATCGAATTCGGCCAATGCGGCAGCCTCCAATGCCTGTCGCCGGAGGAGACAAGAGGTGCAAAAACCGCACTGCGCCAGTTTGTGTCGGCGCACAGGGAACCCATCACAGGAGAACGTATCTGCGATCTTCGACGACTCCCTTTTTACAGCTTGGTGTCGGCACATCTCAGCCTTCGTCAGATGGAAGCATTCATTCTTAATTGCGAATTCTTGACCGCCTAAAAGAGAAAGTACGCGGCTCAACAATCGGAGCGTAATGGGGTGGACAGAGCGGCTCTTATCGATTCCGATCTGAGAGCCGTCCAACGGGAGATTGATTGCGCCAATGCCATTCTCATACAGATGAAGAGTGCTGCTCCCAGCCATCAAAGCGGTTATCCCGCCAATGATGCCGAAGAGAAAGCCGCGCGTCCGCCGCGTCGGTTCCTGAGGATGCCTTTCCGCGTCGCGCAAGAAGTAGCTGACGGGAATGTGAGTGATTTTCGCGCCGAGTTCCCTTTGCAGAAAAGCAAGCTGTTCTCGCTGACGTTGCCTTTGACGGTGGTTTGGCGTTACGGAGAGGCATAGGTAATGATGCTGTGGCTCTTCGGAGATTCGAGTCGCAAGGCCAGCAAACGAATCAAGCCCACCGCTATATAGGCAGACTTCAACTGCTTGGGCTTCCGATTCTTCAAAAAGGTGTTCTTGCGATTCCGACTGCCGAAACTCTCCAGCTTTCTGATCGAAATCGATCTGCCAATTGTCTTGAGTCAGAAATTGTAAAGTCTCGAAAAGCGCGTCTCGCACAGAGGCGGATTGCCAGATGGGGAGGCATCGAACCGGTATCTTGAGCCGCAGGTCCCGGCCCCAA